>Ga0315909_10003496_pt1 | contig 19097 bp, 18 predicted proteins | sample LakEriMetagenome_11_FD_203527 | JGI IMG/M metagenome (GOLD analysis project Ga0315909, IMG submission 203527) | Freshwater fungal communities from buoy surface, Lake Erie, Ohio, United States - Buoy 2 MA125 | ecosystem: Environmental > Aquatic > Freshwater > Lake | place: USA: Lake Erie, Ohio... | reverse complement strand
TGTTGGTTGGGCGTACTCATTATGCAGTTCTCCAGTCGAGGATCATCTTCAGACAGGCGGGGTCAGTGAATGCCGTGCGGTAGGCTTCATTGGCACTCTGTGGGTTACTGCGGTGTGTAATTAATCCTTCAAGCGACAACCGGCCTGACTCAGCTAATTCTTTTACGGCGGTTAAATCCTGTGGCTTCCACTGTGCTGCTACGCGCATACGCGCTTCACGTAAAAACGCAGGAGCAAACGAAAATGAGAGAGGCTGATCATAAAAACCAGCAAGTACGATTTCACAACCCGGTGCGCCACGCGCAATCAGCGAATCCAAAACTTTCGGATCACCACTGACATCGCAAATGGACCGGTAATTCGAACGCGTGTCGTCTTTAGGATCCACCACGTCGTAGCCCAGAGCGCCAGCACGGCGATCAGGATTGGTTTCCCACACCACTGGTTTCGCACCGGCGATTACAGCCAACCGCGCAATCATGCGGCCCAACACGCCATGGCCAATAATGAGTTCAGGGCCGGTTGTGCCGGGTGTTGAACCGGGTACGACATTGGCGTGATACGCCGTCGCTGCCAGCGCCAGTAACGTGCCGCGCTCGCCCAACTGATCCGATATACGCAGTGCGCGCAGGGCCGGTATAACGACGCGCGACGCTGCGCCGCCAAACAAACCTTTGACTTCACCAAAACAAGCCGCGCCAGGTACAAACACCAGCTCGCCCTCTTTGAAATTGGTGCTGCGACCGGCTTGAGCTACACGGCCGACTGATTCATAGCCCGGCACTAGCGGATAGCCCATGCCCGGAAAGGTCGGCATACGGCCAGACCACAACAGCTTTTCTGTACCCGTGGAAATGCCACTCCAATGGATATCAACGACCAAGTCGTTATCCGTCGGCTCGACTAGCGCAAGCTCTCTGACATTGAGCTTATGCGGCTCTTCGACCACCACGGCGTGCGCGTTCATACCGCACACCCCTGGCGTTCTCGTTGCTCACTTGTCTCGTAATGCAGGTTGTTCATTGCGAACCTGTCGTTTTAGCGGTGACGGCGGATGCCGATTTCCCGTTCCTGAAGCGACGCGGACGAGCCGACATCCTTTTCAGGGTGATGTGTCATTCTAAGCTGACGCTTTTTGCTGTCAAGTATTAATTACATATAACCCTTCGTTTGCAAAGGGTAGTTTTTTGGTTTGTTATTTTTTTGTGTCTGAATTTTTGTCAGAGCGGAAACGCTCTTGGGCAAACTCAGACCGCCTCGGCCACCAACATGCGTACTTGCAGCGGGATACGGGTGGGCAGCAAGCGGATTTTTCCAAAGCCAGCCGTCTTAATTAGCTCACTCAACTGCTCGGCCGTGCGTGCCTGACCTCGGCCCATGGCCAATAAATAAAAACCGAAATAGGCGTCGCCCATCGCCTCGGCACCGGGTGTGCCCGACATAGGCTCGGCCAGCACCAGCGTGCCGCCCTTGGGTAATGCCCGCCGTATCGAGCTCAAAATCGTGCTTGCGCGTTCGTCATCGTGGTCATGGATTACCCGCACCAGCGAAACAATGTCGGCCCCGGTTGGAAGCGAGTCCGCCAAGAAATTACCGCCGTGGGCTTGTGCCCGGTCGCTAATACCTGCTGTCAGAAACCGCTGCTGCGCATTGGCGGCTACGGGTGGCAAGTCAAACAGACTCATTTTTAAGTGGGGATGGCGCTCGGCCACACTGACCAAAAAACGTCCCTCGCCACCGCCTACATCTAGCAAATGACGATGACCACTAAATGAAAACGCATCCAAAATTTCAGCCGCGACCAATGGCTGCGAGGCCGACATTAAGCGCGAATAACTGGCGACTTTTTCAGGTGCGATGTCGGCCGCACCTGTCAGAGCCGAATCGGCGGTGTAGGGGTAATACTCAGAAAGAGATGGTGGTGGCCCTATGCCGCGCAACAACGCCAGCGGGTCGGCCAGATCGGCATACAACACGGCATGATGTTCAACCATGGCCAGTACCGCTTCATTGTCGACCAATGGCGCGCCCAGCATGCCCAATCCATAGCGCTGCTCGCCCTGGGCATCTAAGCCACGCTTTTCTACTAACTTTAGAGATAGTGCTGCTACCAGCAGGCGTTCGGCGGATTCACGGCTCATACCAAACTGATGTGCCAGCACAGATAAACTTTGCGGGCCACGCGAGAGGGTTTTGAATAAATCCAGTTTTACGCACGCAGCGAGCACCTGCGAATACACAAAGCCAGCAACTAAATCGAATACCTCGCGCGCATGACGATGCGCAATCGGGCGGGTCAGTGCAAAGCCTGAAGCAGCCCTTTGAAACGCAGGACTAGAGAGCAGCCGGTCACGCCAACCCAGCAACCAATCTGAAATACTAAGCGTGGCCGCTGACATGCATTTAGGCCGTTATCCGCGTCACCGTCGGTGCAACCCGACGGGTGAGCTCAACTGGAACCAATCGCTTGGATTCTTGGCGCACTAACGTACGTAACTGCGCCGAACCACGGCAGCTGGGGATCGATGCGCTGGCATAGGCAATTAACTGATCAAAATATTGAATTGCGCCCGACAAGCCCAACTCAGCCGCCGAACTGGGGCGACCGTGCGTTGCATCCTGCCCCTTGGGCTTGCCCAAGGATTCGGCATCCAAAGCCACATCGCGTATATCGTCTGCTACCTGATAAGCCTCGCCCAACCATTCACCCAAAGCACGCCATGGATCCGCTGCGATGCCGGCAGCTTGCGCGCCTGAGACGGTAGCAGCCACAAACAGCGCACCGGTTTTAGCGCGCTGATATTCAGTCAATGCGACGCGGGGCTCACATTCCCACGCCTGACCAGCAACGATGCCCGAAGGCGCCGCCACCCCGGCAGACAGGGTAGCGAACAGCGGGCCCAGTCGTTCTGGTTTAGCGCTGGCAACGGCGGCCAGACTTTGATACGCCGCCACAATCAGGGCGTCGCCGGCCAATACCGCCAGACGCTCGCCATACGCAGCAAACACCGAAGGACGACCGCGCCGGGTCGCTGCATTATCAAAACACGGCAAATCATCGTGCACCAGTGATGCGCAATGCATAAGCTCTATCGCAGCGCCAGCGGCGGCCGCAATGCTTAAATCGTCAGCGCCACAAGCCTGGGCCACCGCCAATGTCAGGTGAGGACGTATACGCGCGCCACCAGGAAATACGGAGTGACGAATAGCTGCCGCCAGTTTGGGTGGGCCGTTTGGCCCCTCTTGGGCAGCAAGTGCAGCATCCAGTGCCGCCTCAATACGCTGTGTATTGTCCATATCTTCTCCGTCTGGCAATTAGAGGCACGCGCCTCTTATCGGTGTAACTTAAAGCTGTCACAAAGTTGTGTCAAGAAAAATAGACACAAATCCTGCCGGATTATCCTAGGGCTTATCAATTCGTAAATCTTCTTCACCCAGCTGACCAAGCGCTCAATACGCTTGTCCCTACGCAAAAAACGGCTTTGAGTGATCACCTAAGGTCTCGTTTTTCCGGTGAAGGCCATCGGAGTCAACAACAGATCATTCAGGGAGTAACCATGGGGAAGCTTGGGTCCTACTTCGGCGCGCGCGCGCTGCTGCTTGTCATACTCGTGCTAGCGGGCTGCGGCGGCAGTAGCGGTGATTCCAGTCTCGCGACACCGCAAAGCGCTGCCAACGGCACCAGTTGCCCGGAAGCCGGAACGCAATGCAGCGGCGATAGCATTATTCGAAGCGAAAACGGTATCGCAGTCACCTCATCTGGAGTTCAGACCTACGCTATCTCGACGAATGATTTGTTGCAGCCCAACCCATCACCGGGCACTGCCTATGGCTTGCAACCAGCGACCGGTGGCTTGGCTGATGTACGCGTTAAACGCGATGCAAATGGCCAAACCACAGCGGTCACCCTGCTACTGTCAAAATTTGGAATTTCTTGGGATGGCAAAACCGAGCGCCCACTGATTATCGAAACCTTTGAAACAAAACAAGGACGAGTGCAACTCAACAGTGCGGGTATCGCCACACTGCTGCCACTACCGCCGCCTACAGATATTAATTTTTACGACTACGCCACCAAAGGTGCTGCTGGCACACAAGCTAACTACGCTAACAATGTGTATTTCCCGCGCAGCGAACCAGTGCGCTGCCCCTCAGACCATCCCAATTGCCCTTCGGTTGAATCCACCGGCGTACATCTAAAAGCGGGCGATTGGCGCACCGGCGGCACAACACCTGACACCGCCTGGGCTTCACGCTTACATGAAGATGGCGCAACACAAGCGGGCTATGGTGTCGATGCCAATGGCAATTTAGTTCTTTTATCAGGCGCCGATGGCATAGGTGTTTCTTATCCGGGCTTTAAGGGATATCGCAATTATCACCAATGGAGTTTTGGCAGCGCCAACGTCAGTAGTTGGATCACGCAAGACACGGTGATGATTAATGAATGGGGCGGTAATAACGAACACAACAAAATGCGTCGTGGCTTTATGAGCTTTGGTCAGGTAACTACGCCGACCACGATGCCAAGTTCAGGCACTGCGCGTTATGCAGGTAGCTTGCGTGGCTGGTTCGCCTACGACAAAAATCAAGATGCGCGTGCCATCGTTGGCCAGGTAGAAGCTGATGTCGATTTTGCTAAGCGCACTTTCACACTCACCTTTAGTGGCACACGCGTTGATGAAAGTAGTTTGGATGTTGTTCCGGTCTCACTCACCAGTACGCTCACTATAGGCAGCGCTGAATTTGCTAATTACTTCAGTGGCATTGCAGCTAACAGCACCATGAGTGGCGGTGCATCGGGTCGCTTTTATGGCGCTGTCGGTACAGGCGGCAGCGGCACGGGCCCTGCAGAAATCGCCGGCGTATTTCAATTGCAAGCTGCGGGTACAGGGCCCGTGGCTATCGGAGGAGTGTTGCTAAAGCGTATGTAAGCAGATCGCACGTTGAGAAGTAAATTACAACCGCATACTAACCCCTTGAACTTACCGTCCCAATGGATTAGTATGCGGTCATTATGCTTACCGTCGCCGAGCTTCCCGAGTTCATTCGAAACGCAGAGAAATTATTGAGTGATTTTGAACGGCAAGACATCATTAGATATCTTGCTGAGCATCCGAAAGCTGGCGATTTAATGGAAGGAACCGGTGGCATACGCAAACTTCGGTGGCGTAGGGGCAACCATGGCAAAAGTGGTGGCGTCAGAGTGATTTATTACTTTCACAATGAATACATGCCGCTTTATTTACTGACTCTATTTGCCAAAGGCGATCAAGACAATCTAAGTAAGGCGCAAAGAAACGAAATGTCCGAGCTAACAGGACTATTAATTAAAATTTGGCAAAAGAGACAATGATGAGTAAAGCATTCGAAAGTATAAAAAAAGGTTTAAAAGAAGCAATAGCACATGCAGAAGGTGGCGCGCCCGGCACTCGCATTCATCGTCCTCGTCCTGTCGACGTCAAAGCATTGCGGTCTAAGATAGGAATGACACAGGAGCAATTTGCTGCACGCTTCGGATTCTCTACAGCGACATTACGTCACTGGGAGCGTGGCGACAGAGTGCCTCATGGTCCCGCGCTAGTATTGTTAAATGTAATTGAACACAATCCAAAGGCCGTTATCGATGCGCTGATGCCATGAGCAAGCACAAGCGATAAATAGTCAACTCCGCATAACGTCATCTACTAACTTTACGCATTGCGCTGGGCTTTCTTCATGTGCAAGATGGCCCAGCATAGGCCACATCACACGGCGTGCGTCTGGTAACAAACGCGCCACTTGCGTGGCTTGTGATGGTGACACTGTCAGATCATTCTCTGCAACGGCTAGCCATACCGGCAAGCTTAGTTTAGGTAGTTCTCGTTCAAGCGCATCTAAATCCCAATGCGCCATCATGGCTAGCGCAGCAGATACATGGCCCGGATTACGAACGAGTTGTGAATACAATTTCATACCTAAAGGATCAAGCACTGATCCGGTACTGCGCACTAGTTTTTCTACTATGCTGGAATCGCTCGCCTGCCAGGCAAACAAACGAGACGCAAAAGATCCCGCTGCAAGTAACCGCGCAATCGGTGAAAAAACGTGGCCCGCCAAACCACCAAAACCTAAAAATGCGCCATTAATACTCACCAGCGCTGCTGGCGTGATAGCACCATCCAATATCATGCGCGCAGCCACTGCAGCACCTGCTGAATGTCCCATCACCATCGTTGGGGTAAATGACATAACACGCAGTAATTCACTAACCTTGCGTGCCATTTCAGATAACGATTGTTCTTCGGCAAACGGCATAGACGTAAATCCATGACCAGGCAAATCTATCACTAACACTTGATAACGCAGCGCCAGCAAAGGCGCTACGTCACGCCATGAATGCGAAGATGATCCGGTGCCATGCAATAGCAAAATTTTTTGTGGTTTGAATTCCGTTGTAGCCGTTAATCCAAATTGCTGCACATGCCAGCTCAGACCCGCTGCAGTAATGAAGTGGCTATGCGATCGATTAGGCCAATCGTGACCATCGGTTTCCCAATTTAGGCGCTGGCTCAATTTAGCGTGCTCCATCCAGAGCAGCTACTCGAACTGCCTGCGATACTGTCGCTGCACCCGCAAAGGGTAGCGGCATGTACCGAGCGCGCATGGCTGCGGCAAGCTCTGCTGCAGGTGGTTGTGGATTGGGTGATGTATCAATAAATAATACCGAGGCCTGCATTACAGCCAACTGTCGCGCGGCTTCCATCGCATCCGCATGAGCTAATTCACGACCGCCACTGCCATTACGAGAGACATTGGCACGTCCATCGGTGAGCAACACAATCACCGGTGACATACCTCGGCGCTGCAAACTTTCTGCGACCGATGCGGCTGTATCAATAGCTGTCGCAAGTGGTGTGCCACCACCACCGGGCAAACCCGATAACGTACGTTTAGCTCGTACCAATGAACGCGTTGGAGGTAACAATAACTCAGCGTGCTTACCGCGAAATGCAATTAACGCGACTTGATCACGACGCACATAACAATCTGCCAGCAACAACTCAACCGCACCTTTCGCTTCAGATAAACGATTCAATGCGGATGAACCCGATGCATCCACTACAAATAACGTAATGGTGGCTGTTTTTTGCTTAATGCGCGCCACATGAAAATCTTCTGCGCGCACCTGAATTTTTGCTTGTTGATTTTTTGATGTGGCTTTGCGAATTTTTTGCCAGGGGGCTGCTGCGCGCAAGGTATCCATTAAATGCAAACGACTGCCATGCGCAGGCAATGCACGACGTGAACCCGATGGCCTTCCACGTAAGCCACCCTTTACTGATGCTCCCGATTTACCGCTACTGGCGCGGCGCCGTACACCACCAGCAAGAAGTTGCGACAACAAGCCTGCTGGTATGGCCGCTTTAGTGGCTTCGAGTAGCTGGTCTTCCAGTGCTTGTGGTTCTTGCGCAGTTGTTGTATCGGGTTCAGGTGGGTTTTGTTCTGGAGGCTCGGGTGGTGTCTCAGTTGGAGAGTCAGGCAATGAATCGGGTAATGATTCCGGTGGCGGTTCGGGTTCGTTATCTGCAGCAGCGTCTTGCGGTGAGGGCGGTAACCGCGTTGCTCGTGGCGCCAGCACCAACTCAGCGGCTGCTCGCACATCCTCACCACTCACCTCTAGTTCACCATGCAATGCTGCGTTTGCGCGCGCAGCAGCCATGGTCATTAATGTAGCGCGTGCAGAATCTACGCCCAGCACCATCGCTGTGCCGCACACAGCTTCGATGAACTCATCGGCTACTGCAACACTAGCTAAGCATGTGCGCGCCGAGGCGATCTCTGCAATTGAAATGACATTGGCAGGATACTCACGCACCTCTTGCCACGAGACTGATCGCAAATCCAAATCAAAGGCAAGGCGATCGCGCAGTGCCGGCAGCACGACTTCTTCTTCACTGACGCCTTCATCTAATGCAATCACGACAAAGCGAGTATCACGCCGCTGATCTATACCATCACGCGCGATATGAATTTCACCACTATCCATCACATGACCCAGCTTGGCACTGGTAGCCGTCGGTAATCGTTCAGCCATCGCTAAAACTAAGGTGCCGCCATTCACATCTGCTAGTACACCTTGCTGCAACACCGGACGACCTGCAGATAAGGTGGCCGATAAATCTAAGCCGCCCAACAAACGTTCATCGGTAATCGTGACAGGCATGCGCTTCCAAGCAGCGTCACCCATAAATGATTGCAGCAAACTCAACCATGCATCCCGCACGGGGCCCGCACCTGCATGCACGCGCGCACCCGCTAAGCCTAACGGATTTATCGCCAACAAAGCCGCGGCCTGAACAGCCAGCGACCATGGGCTAGGTGTGTCGAGATGCTCTGGAGTTTTGCTGGAAGACGACATCGCCAATTAAACGCTAGGTGTTTTAGCGCGCAGCGGCACTGGGTGCGAATACCTCATCAACCGCACGTGCTACGCGAGTGCCGGAGCCGGAATCATCTAAAGGATTACGGCGCAGCCGATGTCGCAGCGCAGGTGCAGCCATGCGTTTTAAGTGCGTGTCATTGACGATGACATCGCCTTCATACGCGGCTAGTGCACGTGAGGCACGCATCAAAGCCAGTTCGCCACGCAAACCATCGGTGCCCAGCGTCATGCATAAATGCGCCGCACGTTCGAGTACGGCATCGGGTACATCCACTTGGTCAAGTCGCTTGCGGCCAGCAACTATGCGGCGGCGAATTTTTTCATCTTCTTTGCGCCACTGTTCAGTAAACGCTTCGGGGCCACGTTCAAAGCTGTCGCGTCGTTTAATCACTTCTATGCGCAGCTTGATATCGGTAGGCGTAGTGACATCGACGGCCAAACCAAAGCGATCGAGTAATTGCGGGCGCAATTCACCTTCTTCAGGATTGCCACTACCGACTAAAACAAAGCGCGCCGGGTGACGTATAGACAGACCTTCACGCTCGACCATATTCTCGCCCGAAGCGGCCACATCTATGAGTAAATCAACTAAATGATCTTCGAGTAAATTCACTTCATCGATATATAAAAAACCGCGATTAGCGCGCGCCAGTAATCCGGGTTCAAAAGCTTTTACACCATCAGATAATGCACGTTCTAAATCAAGTGCACCCACCACACGATCTTCAGTGGCACCCAACGGCAAATCTACTACCGGCACATCACGCAAGACGGTTTTAGGTTGGCCTTTGGCTTTGAGTGGTTCACAGGCTTTACATGAAGGTGTACCTGGCTCTGGATCACAACCATAGGGACACTGCGCCATGGCGCGCATTTTTGGCAGCATGGCAGCAAGCGCGCGTACCGCGGTGGATTTACCGGTGCCGCGATCACCAAAGACCAGCACACCACCCACACCTGGATCAACCGCTGCAACCAAAATGGCTTGCTTCATTTCTTCCTGCCCGACGATGGCAGAAAAAGGAAAACTCAAACGCATGAAAATCTTCTCCGCAAAAACTCAGATGGATGAGGCAGTCCAGCGCCGCCTGAGATCCGCCAGATGCACTAGTCCGGCGGCAGACAGCAGCATGGCGGTAACAAACCAGGGCGATTGCATTACCACCGTTCGCACGGCCAGCATTAACGCCAGCCCTGCTAATAGCACTAGGCGCATCTCTGCAGGGTTTAGCCCTCTGCCTGTGCGTCGCCACCAAATCTCCAGTGCTATCCACTCCAACAACGTGGCCACGAGAACCAGATCGATCAGGCTGGTGCCCGAGAAGAATTTTTCCAACCCATCCTCCATCAGCCTTTATAGGCCCTCAACCAAAGCCCGGCATTATTTTTTTAGTAATCACGTCTAGGCAGACGGCTACGATGCTTACTGTACACCCCGAGGTGTCAGACTGACTAGACATTTTTGCCTGCGTTTTACCCCAAGGACAGAGCTAGACGCTGCCTATCTGCCCAAGCTCAGCGAGCTCTCGAACGAGCGTTGAATCATCACAGCATCCTGTGCACGAGCGAGCGCCATCATGGGCACCTACTTTTGCAGCTCATTCATGGAAATCACGATGACAGGAACACTCAATAAAGCGCTACTCATAGGCCATCTCGGTCAGGATCCAGATATACGCACCATGAACAGTGGCGAGCCAGTCGCCCATTTATCGGTTGCCACTAGCGAGCCATGGAAAAATAAATCCACTGGCGCGCGGCGCGATGCTACGGAATGGCACCGCGTAGTTTTGTATAAACGACTCGCTGAAATGGCCGCGCAGCATTTGAAAAAAGGCGCCTTGATTTATTTGGAAGGCCATCTGCAAACACGCAAATGGCAGGGCAAAGATGGTGTAGAACGACACACTACCGAAATCGTCGGTGATGAGCTACGCCTTCTACATCGCCCCAGTGATCACAAATTACAACTGGCACTACATGATGATCCCCCTGTGGAAAAAATAGTTCGCCAGGAGGTGCCGTCACGACCTTCTTTGGTAAATACACGCAATAGCGGAACTTAGCTGGCCTGGAAGGTACGCATAGGCAGGGCTCCGTTTACGGAGCGTTTTTTTCGGAGAAAAAAGCCATGCAAGCCGCCGGTAGTTCACCCATTCCCCAGATACGCACCTCTACCCAAGCCTCAGTAGAGGTCAAGCCCACGTTCGTTTATCTTTATGGCAAAGAGTTAGATCCCAACTCGATCAATTTCTGTCTGCGGCTAGGTAGGATGAGTCTACTAAATAACCCCGTCTTTGAATTTGAGACGGCGAAGTCGTCCATCGCCTCAGTGAAAGAGCAACTTGGTATCGGCGGGGATACATCCAACCACCTTTTGCTGCATGTGCATGGTTGTAGTACTGGTAGAAAAGGACACCGTAAGCACCATTTTTTAGCCGGAAACGGCATGGTTACTGAGCGTAATTTATCTACTCGCAAATGGTTAGAAGAATTGCTTTGTAATTCAGTAAATGTCGCCACGACAAATCAAAAAGTACTACCTTTTATACATATTCTGAGCTGTAATTCCAAAGTCTTATCCGAAGAAATTACACCTGGTTCACCTCTTTGGAAATCGGGCTGGTTTATTGTGTACTCCAGCTCAAACATGACATCGATCAATCATTTTGCCTGCTCACTCGATGTGGTGGCCTGCTACTTAAATTTGTGTTTCTCCAATAACAAATCACCCGATCCATTGAGCTTATTTTATCTCGCAGGATTAGCGCGTGGTGATTGCATAACCCTCATGGGTGGCGACTTAGAAAAGCCATTGACATTACATGCACCCAAAACGCCACGTGACTTAAAACTTACTCACTCTATCGCTCTGTTAGAAGGTAGCACGAATGACAAAGGACGATTACTGCTGGCCGGCATAGAGCTCACAAACAAAGAGCGCGCTTTGTTACCCGATCATGAAGATGAGTATCTGATGGGCCAATTACTCTCGGCTCGTATGGAGCGTGCAGATTTTTCTGCTATTAAAAAGATCGTACAAAAAAATCCTAGGCTACTCAACCATACGCAAGCCGTAGGCACGCTACTTTTGTCTAGCAATATCAAAAATAATACGAAAGAAGTACTCCTTTGGATGTTGAGTAAGGGCGTAAAAATTAATGATATTGACAGCGACGGTGATAATTTACTAGCGTATGCAATCGCATATAACAACAATGACATGTTGAAATTATTACTCGAGCTTGGTGCTAATCCCAGCTATTTAAACCACCTATCATTTTCGCCTCTGATTACTGCAATCGAACACAATAAAACAGAGGCAGCCATGATATTAATCGAGCATGATGCTGACATTAACCAGGCTGATGATTTCGATACTGCGCTAACGTTGGCTGTAAAAATGGGGCAGCTCTCCGTCGTCAACTGCCTGCTGCAGCATGGAGCTGATCGTCGTGCTGGCCTGTCATCTGAGTTAGTTCAACAAGCCCGCGCCGCAGGGCGAGAAGATATCGCGCTTGTACTTGAACAGGCATTATCCCAACTACCCGCTTGGAAAAATTTCAAAGACTAATCATTAGTACGGCTGCCGCATCCAGTACACTATCCGCAGATAAATTCGTATAACAACCGCGGAGACCATGATGGATGTATTAATTACCGGTGGCGCAGGCTTTTTGGGTGTAAAGCTAGCTAAAAAATTACTTGAGCTCGGGAAGCTTACCGGGCAAGACGGCAAACAACACACGTTGAATCGCATCGTGTTGCTCGATCAGGTTGCTGCTCAAGGTTTTACTGATCCACGTATAGTGTCGATCACCGGTGATGTAGCCGATGCCGCTAGTGTGGCGCGCGCGCTCACTCCCTCCATACAATCAGTGTTTCATCTAGCGGCTGTGGTCAGTGGTGAAGCAGAAAGTGATTTTGATTTAGGCATGCGCATTAATCTCGATGCCACCCGCATCTTGCTGGAGCAAGCGCGCCAAAATGGTAATCGCCCCCGTTTTGTATTTACCAGTTCAGTTGCAGTATTTGGCGGTGATCTACCGGCCAAAGTGCTCGACACCACACCGGCTACGCCACAGGGTTCGTATGGCGCACAAAAAGCAATGTGCGAACTAATGGTAACTGACTACGCACGTAAAGGCTTTGTGGATGGCCGTTCTGTGCGCCTACCCACCGTATCCGTGCGACCTGGCAAAGCCAACAAAGCGGCATCGAGTTTTGCCAGCGGCATTATTCGTGAACCCTTAAACGGCGTTACCTCAATTTGCCCAGTACCACCCAGTACACGTATGTGGATACTGTCACCACGCAGTACCGTTAATAACCTTATTCATGCCCACGAAGTTGATGCGGCTGTATTTGGAAGTGCTGGCGCAGTGAACCTGCCAGGACTGAGTATCACTGTCGGTGAGATGGTGGCTGCTATGGAGCGCGTGGCCGGCGATGCGCCTGTAAAACTCATCAAGTGGGAAGAAGATGCAGCGATAATGAAATTAGTGCGCACCTGGCCAGGTGATTTCATCACGACCCGCGGTGAGAGTATGGGTTTTGTAAGCGACACCAACTATGACGATGTAGTACGTGCTTATATATATGATGAACTACCTAAGCATTAATGTTAACTACTGCGCGCATAAGCCTGCGTTTTAGGCTTTCGCGCGCATTCCCCATTTCCACAACCAACTCGTTGGTAAGGGCAGAATCATAAAGATATGCTCAACCACTGCCAGTGTCAGTAAGCCCGCCACCAAACACAAACTCGTTGTAGCAAAACCTTCGGCTGGTTGTACAAATGCGGCCATCCACAAAGGCACTAAAACAGTCACTGAGGCCGTGACTGAAATCGGCATAAGCCAATTCCACGAACGTCGCGTGAAGTAACTTTGCAAATACGCGAGATGCGCAGGCAAAAAATTTTCGGAGAAATTACGCACGCCCAAAAATAAATTTAATTTAGCTGACAACCGCATGGACCATAAAACCAAATACGTCCACCATCCGGTTTGGTTAGGTTTGTTCCAGCTCACTGCAAAGACCAGCATGGCCAAAATCACTAAAGCAAATTCATGATGCAATATCGCTTCGGTTGCATGCCAGGCACGTCGCCAGCCATGACTATCAACTGGGCAGGCACTGCGGCGCGCACCCGTTACATAGCCCAGTAAAAAAGCAATCTCTTGCCAGCCCCATATCAACAAAGCACAGGTAAAAGCACAATACGCCGATGAAACGCTGGTATGCGATGCAGATATCGATAAACCAACAACAGCAAAACCTAACAACAAGGTGGACTTCAACATCGTCCATTTGAATGTCCAGCGCGGCAGACGGCCGAGATATAAAATCACGCCCGTCGAAAACCACCAGACAAAGAGTGTGAAAGCCGCAGGAAGTAAATACTGGCTCATTGCAAACTTAACTCCTGCTTGCGTATGAATAGCTCACGTATGCATATCAAGGCCGTCACCAGGCCGGCACCATGCGAGCAGTATCTGGTAATCGGTTCGATACGACAGGAATAAAAAACATACGTGCAAACACGGCTACACCCGCCACACTCCAAAATGCTTTGCGTGCATGACCCAGCAGACCACCAGCTGACTTGCCTTCATCGGCACGCTGAGAACAAACAAACCAACGCTTTAGGTTGACGTGAAAAGCCGGATGATCAATATCGAGCAAAATCGGGAATACTTGTTTGGTAATTTCATTCGTAATACGAAACACATCAAAATCGTATTGTGTAGGCTCCAAGCCCATGGCTTGCTTTAATTCTGGACGTGTATGGTCACGCACATACATGGTGGCATACACCGCCAACAAGAAAAATCGTATCCACAGCACATTCCCACCGCGCAGCAAGTGCGGATTGGCGCGCATGATTAAGGCAAACGATTCTCCATGACGAAACTCATCATTACACCAGCGCTGAAACCAGCGAAAGATAGGATGAAAACGTTTCTCGGGATGCTGTTCTAACTGACGGAATATTCGTATGTAACGCGCATAACCAATTTTTTCTGACAAATAGGTCGCGTAGTAAATATATTTAGGTTTAAAAAAGGTATATTTTTTTGTGCGCTTTAAGTCACCTAAATCGATACCCAGACCATAATCCTTCAGTGAAGAATTCAGAAAGCCTGCATGACGCGATTCATCGCGAGCCATGTATTCCATCAATTGCTTAATGTCGGGATTCTTAACATTGCGCTTAATCTCGTTATAGAGCACGCAACCTGAAAATTCTGAAGTAAGTGAACTGACTAAAAAATCTAAAAATTCCTGACGCAATTCAGGTGACATGTTTGCAGCCAGATCACGCGCTTCATCGGCAAATGTCGCATCGCGCTGGAAGTGATCGTGATTATTGTCGCCTTCATACTCTGCCATCATGGCATCCCACTCAGCACGCACAGGCTCGATATTGAGCTTGTCCATAGCCTCAAAGTCTGTGGTGTAAAAGCGAGGAGAAAAAATCGTATTAGTCACCGCTTTGCGGTTGGCATCTTCTACTGAATTAATTTCTTCTACGGCGGTTTTCATAATCATTCTCCTTGCGCTTCTACTTTCAACAACCACTTTGTCGCTCAAAAAAATAGCGCTAAAGCTTTATTCGCGGCTGCACAGTCCACCACTCAATTCGTTACTAATTCCATCGCCTGCGAGGTATAAAATCCACTGGAAATTTTTTCAGTACGGCCAGGCTGCCATCCAGTCAGACGTGCGCAAATCACCATCTCATCACGTAACGCCGCTTCTGATACAGGCTCAATAAAAGGGGCGCGATCGCTGCGTGGAAATATACGACCCACACGTATCATGGTGGCGAGTATGGGATTACTAGGTGCGAAGGTAAATAACACGGATTTCGATGTGCGCTGCGCCAACCCTGCCAAGCCTTCTACCATGTCATGTTTTTCGTAATGAATCATGGAATCCATCGCGACCACATGATCAAAGCGTCCATAGCTAGTTGACAGCATGTCACCTGAAACAAATTCTAATTTGCCTCGGCCCAAATCTTTGGGTAAACGCTCGCGCGCTAATTGCACTAAGGTAGGCGACAAATCAATCGCAACAACTTCAGCTCCACGCTTAACTAATTCAACTGCCAACGCACCGGTACCGCAACCGGCATCTAAAATACGGCGACCATATAAATCATCTGGCAACCAGCTTAATAGTGTTTCGCGCATACGATCACGACCTGCACGTACCGTTTTACGTATACCCGATACAGGTGCATCCGATGTGAGTTTGGCCCATTGATCAGCAGCTGTGCGATCAAAATATTCTTCTAGCCTGTCACGCTTTTCCTGGTAGCTGGAATTTTCCATCATGTCCCCTTTCTGGGGTGCTATTACAGTTAACTTCGGTGGCGTGGCGGAGCAAACAGCGCTCTACCCGCGCGCATTACATCAATCAAATCCAAGCAAATCAAAAATGTCTCTGTCTTTCATAGGCTGACAAATCAATGGGTCAGTACCGGCCCACAGACTTGCTGCCAATCGTAAATACTCTTGCTGCACCATCAGTACTTCGGGCGAATCGCCCATTTCAAACAAGGTCGCTTTTTTCAGACGGCTTTGACGAATAATGTCCAGTGATGGAATATGCGCCATCGTTTTTAATCCTATCTGTGCATTAAATTTATCGATCTGATCAGTCGCATCAGAACGATTAGCAATCACACCGCCTAAACGCACGTTGTAATTTTTTGCTTTAGCGCCGATCGCTTGCACAATACGATTCATCGCAAAGATAGAATCGAAATCATTAGCTGTCACAATCAAAGCACGATCTGCGTGCTGCAAAGGAGCTGCAAAACCACCACACACCACATCACCCAACACATCAAATATCACTACATCGGTTTCGTCTAGCAGATGGTGTTCTTTCAGCAGCTTGACTGTCTGACCCACCACATAGCCACCACAACCTGTACCCGCTGGCGGACCGCCAGCTTCGACACACATCACGCCGCTGTAACCTTCGAACACAAAATCTTCGACGCGCAATTCTTCCGTATGAAAATCTACCGACTCCAAAACATCAATTACCGTCGGCATCAGTTTTTTAGTGAGCGTAAAGGTGGAATCATGCTTGGGATCGCAACCTATCTGCAGCACTCGTTTACCTAGCTTGGTAAAGGCCACCGAAAGGTTAGATGAGGTCGTGCTCTTGCCTATTCCGCCCTTACCGTAGATAGCAAAGACTTTTGCATTGCCTATCTTCATGCTGGGATCGAGCTGGACCTGCACACTGCCTTCGCCATCACCGCGACGGTCACGCTTGATTTCACTTACTGGTACGGTCGCTATGTTCATTGTTTAACTCCTTCGGTAATGCTTTCCTGTCGGTAGGACAGTTCTTTACATAGTTCGTACTCTGCAAGGATTACTACAAACGCGAACACACCTTTCGTGTTAGCGGCCGTAATGAGCTTTTGCGTCGTACAAGGTTTCTATTGTTATGTGCATCACACCGCTATCTTTGGCATAGCGCTCGGTATTACGACGCGCTTTACCACGAACAAAAAACGGTATCTTTTGTAATTCTTTTTGCGCATCATCTGTCCAGCTAGGCAGCGTTTCGTCCGCATTTGCGACTGCCGCTATCACTTCAGGTGCCGCACTGTGCTCGGTTGGTTCAGCTGCTGCGCGTGGCGCCCCGCCTTTACCCAAGTGCGAGGGTGCTGCGCCTTCATGAAACTCAAAATCATTTTTAAACATACCCAACAAATGCTCTTCCAGACCCATCATCAACGGATGAACCCAGGTATCAAACAAGACATTGGCACCTTCAAATCCCATTTGCGGCGAGTACCGCGCAGGAAAATCTTGTACGTGTACAGGCGCAGAAATCACGGCGCATGGCAATCCCAAACGCTTGGCGATATGACGCTCCATTTGGGTACCCAGTACAAGCTCGGGTGATAGCTCAGCGCATCTCGCTTCTACTTCAAGATAGTCATCCGTGATCAAGGCTTCTATGCCATATTTTTTTGCAGCTTCGCGTACTTCACGCGCAAACTCGCGGCTGTAGGTACCTAGCCCTACGACCTCAAAACCTAATTCATCCGCAGCTACGCGTGCAGCAGCAATCGCATGCGTCGCATCACCAAAAATAAATACGCGTTTACTAGTTAAATACGTTGAATCAACTGATTTTGCATACCAGGGCGCACGCGAGGCAGCATCTTCCATGGCTGGATCAAGCGCGATACCGGCTAACTGCGCAACCTCGGCCATGAATTCACGTGTGGCCTGGGCGCCTATGGGTATGGTTTTAGTAAACGGCATGCTGAAATTTTTCTGCAGCCATGTAGCCGCTTGCATGGCGACTTCCGGATACAACACCACATTAAAATCGGCATCAGCTAATCGCGCCAAATCCGCCGGCGTTGCACCCAAGGGCGCGACCACATTGATCGCAATACCCATGCGCTCAAGCAGCCCGGTAATTTCGCGTAGATCATCGCGATGACGAAATCCCAGTGCACTAGGGCCCAAAATATTGCATGAGGGTTTAGCAGCAACATGATCGTCACTACGTGGCTTGGCTAGTGCCCGCACGAGTTGATACAAAGTTTCTGCTGCGCCCCAGTTTTCTTTTTTCTGATACGAGGGTAGTTCGAGTGCGATGACCGGTATAGGCAGATTCAAGGCTTTAGCCAAACCACCGGGATCATCTTGAATTAATTCTGCAGTACATGAAGCACCTACCATCATTGCGTCTGGCGCAAAGCGTTCATAGGCATTGCGCGCCGCATTTTTAAATAGCTCTGCCGTATCTGATCCTAAATCGCGTGCCTGAAACGTGGTGTAGCTGACCGGCGGTCGCTTAGGCAAACGCTCTATCATCGTAAACAGTAAATCGGCATAGGTATCGCCTTGCGGCGCATGTATGACGTAATGTACTTTTTCCATGGCGGTGGCCACGCGCATAGCACCTATGTGTGGCGGTCCTTCGTAGGTCCACAGCGTTAATTGCATGCGGCCTCCGATGCGCTGGTTGTTGTCGACTCTAGCGAACTTGATGCCGGATTCTGAACAAGCTGACCGCGCTGGTCCAAACCCAGTTTGGCTTTACGTACAAAGGTACGCGCAAATAATTCAGCCAGATCGGCACTCTGCTCGTAACCATGTATAGGCGAGAACACCAGTTCTATCGCCCATTTGGTGTTGATACCTTCTGCCTCGAGCGGATTAGCCAAACCCAGCCCACACACGACAATATCGGGTTGTATAGTGCGACAGCGATCGAGCTGCTTCTCTACATCTTGACCTTCAGATAGTGATGTGCCTGCTGGCAGCATCGCTAATTCATACTTCATATGTTCACGATGCAGGTAGGGCGTGCCAACCTCGGTTAGCTTCATACCTAATTCACGAGCTAAGAAACGCGCCAGCGGAATTTCTAATTGCGAATCCGGGAAGAAAAATATGCTCTTGCCGTGTAATTTTTCTCTGTGTCTGTCAAGCGCGCGATTAGCGCGTTCACGTGAAGGCAGAGTGACTTTTTCAAACACTTCGTTTTCAACGTTAAATAAATTAGCAGCAGCACGCAGCCATTCAGTGGTTCCCTCTACGCCAAACGGAAATGGCGCCGGTACATAACGGGCGCCGCGCAACTCGAGTGCGCGTGCGGTATCTGTGAGAAATGG
>Ga0315909_10003494_pt1 | contig 19112 bp, 35 predicted proteins | sample LakEriMetagenome_11_FD_203527 | JGI IMG/M metagenome (GOLD analysis project Ga0315909, IMG submission 203527) | Freshwater fungal communities from buoy surface, Lake Erie, Ohio, United States - Buoy 2 MA125 | ecosystem: Environmental > Aquatic > Freshwater > Lake | place: USA: Lake Erie, Ohio... | reverse complement strand
ACAAGCACCAATCTCAGTTAGAAGGGGAACAGCACTTGATAAAGGTCGTATTATTGTTTTTAGCGATGCCCATTTTTATCCTGATGACACTACTACAGCTTATAAGGCTTTGCTTAAATTTATTGAGTATTTTAAGCCAACGATTATTGTTAATAATGGCGATTCCTTTGATGGTGGTTCTATTAGTCGGTTTCCTCGTATCGGTTGGGATAAGAAACCTTCTGTCCAAGAAGAACTCGAAGCCAACAAGCTCTACTTAGGCGAGATAGAAAAGATACGACCAGCAGGGTGTAGGCTTATTTGGTGTCTTGGTAATCACGATGCCCGATTTGAGACCATGCTTGCTGCACAGGCTAGTCAGTTTGAAGGTGTAGAAGGATTCCAATTAAAAGACCACTTCCCTCTATGGGAAGGGTGTTGGTCGTTTTGGGTTAATGACGATACTGTAATTAAACACAGGTTTAAGGGTGGCAGATACGCAGGCTATAACAACGCTGTAGCAGCCCAAACCAATATTATTACAGGTCATACCCATGTATTAGCTTGTCAGCCAATTACAGGCTATTCTAAGACGATTTGGGGGGTACAGACAGGCACACTAGCAGAACCCAATAATATGCAGTTTGCAGACTATACAGAGGATTCGCCTAAAGATTGGCGTTCTGGCTTTGTTATGTTGTCTTGGGAACGAGGCAAGATGCTTATGCCCGAGATGATCCAAGTCTGTGGTGAGGATGAGGTAGAGTTCCGAGGAGAGATTCTAAAGGTATGATCCAGCTGACATCCACAATTCTCAAGAATATGTACACCATGCTTGTGGTGTGCAAACCCTTTGATAATTGGAATATGCCGCTACCAGAGCAGATTAAGTTCATCGTTGACCACGATCCTGACACCATGGGAACGTACCTCTACGATGATGGGGGCAAGCATGAACACATCATTACTATCTCAGCTGCTCGTTGTGGCTGGCTCGAAACAAGTATTCGTACCATGGCGCACGAGATGATCCACGCTAGTAGGTGGAATACTTCTACTTGTGCATGGACAAAACACGATAAGACTTTTAGATACAGAGCCAAGTTAGTATCAGAATCTCTAGGGTTTGATCCCTTAGAGTTATGACTTAACTACAACAAGTCCTCGTTCAAAAAGTTCACCAATGGTTGCGCGGTGCGCCTGTTCCCACATCTCAATCCTTGCGTCTTTCGATAGTGTGCTAGATGTATCGGCTTCCGCATGGCAGCGAAAACAGAGGCTTGCAATGCGAAAATCGGATGCCTTAAGTCCACGACCTTTTCCATCTCGTAATTGGTTGGAATGTGCAGCCACGACAGTTCCATCTTCTATCCCACAATGTTGACATGGTAATATTCTAGCAAGTTCTAGGAGTTTTTTGTTTCTATACATTTTCTAAGGTATTCGTTTTCTTCTCTTGTTTTCTTTAGCAACTGAGATAAATGGTGTGCTGTCTTTAGCATCTCTTTATACCTATTAAGGTATAAGTTGTAGTTTGTAGAGTCCACTATTGTGTACCAATCCGTATAGAAATGTAAACTATGAGAAACACAATTAATGCCCAGATGTAAACAAAGTCGCTATCTAGCATGATTATCTACAGACCGATTTGTAGCCTCTAAACTGCGCCATATCTCGACTTTGAGTTGTGCAGCTGTCAGCATCCACTTAATCTTTTCCTCGCACTCTACAGCCTCTTTTAAGCCATCTAGGAGACTTATATACTCTGGGTCTGCATACGCATCTACCTCGGCTGCTGCAACAGACTTAGCCGATGATTTAGACATAAGGATACTGCGCTTAGACTTTAAGAAGTTTTCTAGGTAGATTCTGTTTGCCTTGGCTTTAGCAAAATCTCCTGAATACTTCATTATGTACTCTACTGCTTTTGTTGGATCTATATCCATTTTCCCCATTCCCCTTTATTCCCTTTAGCCCATTGTTCTCCGTACAAAACTAATAGGTCTTTATCTATCGTATGGTCTGATAAATACTTTCTCCACTTAGTCAGACCCCAAACTGCTCTCCACTTACAGAGTTGCCGTACTGCCGATCTTAGCCGAAAGTCTGGCTCTAAATTGGGCAAAGGTTTCTCCTGCATATGGGTTTAATCCTAGTTCTCTGCCCTTAGCTAAAGTAAGTTCATCGCTTGCATACCAAGGTAAAGGTGGTCGCTTGTTCTCTTTCTGCTCGATAACAAGCTCATCCTCGAACCTCTCCTGATTTATCCAAGTAGAGGCATGAGGAATAAACTCCCAATCAGTTCCCTTTGCTACCCAGTATTTTCGATGCTCTGCTATTGCCTCTAGTGCTTTTTGTTGGTTGTCTAGACTTAGCTTTTCCCACGATCTTTTTGCTGTTAGCTTTCCGACCTTTTTTGGGTATTGCGACCAAAAGTTCTCGAATGTCATTTTCCCTTTTCCTTTCGCTTACTACTGTTTCCATTACTGCTGTAAAACCTGCTTGCATTAAAAACTTATGACCGGCTTTATCCATCGTGAGTTCGCACTCTGCCGATCCATCTGGTAGTTCTTTAATTATATTAACTTGTATCTTCATCTATAAACACCTTTATGTTTTTATTAAAGTCTGCTTTCATAAGAACTGGCTTATTTAAGCAATCTAACATTTTATATAGATTCTGCTTTACTTCTTCTAAGTCCTCTCCCATCACACCAACACCTCTTGCTGTGTACAGATAAGGCTCATGGTTCTTATCGTAAAAGACCTCGCATACCTCGACCCAAGGATCTCCATCGTTTTCATCTGAAAAGTCTACCACTCTATGATTCCAATGCATTATTTACTCGCCAAGATGTAAAGACCAACATTACTAAACGCATATCCTGTATATACAACTGCCATAGGCACATTGCCCTTTACTCCTTGCTCAATCCCAATATAAAGGTATATCAAGCCGGTAACAATAATAAGCCAAGCACTCACTTTTTCTTTCTTAACTCTATGTGCTTTTGTAGAATATACCAAAACTTAGATTTGATAATCATTTTTTCCCCTTTGTAACTTTAATAATCTTATACGAGTTCTACAAATAAGTCCTAAGTATTTTCCCTAATAAAGTGAAAGCACCCACAGGCATAAGGTAGGTCTAACTCTTGTATAAGACTGACACTTGGCTTTTCTCCGTTGTTGGGAATAAGGTAAAATTCTTGGCACTTGAACTCTGGGAATAAAGATGCGATATAGACAGGGCTATAGATCCTATGGGCGTTAAATTCCACACAGGGGATACCTACCGGCACAACAAAAAATAAATGCTTTCCTGCGCTTTTCTTAAGGTTTTGGATAGCTTTTAGATCACCTGTGTTGTCTAGGTTATCTCCGTATCTACCAAGACCAATATGTTCTACAACATGACAACAAGAAAGAGACTCTACAGGATCTAGGTTTTCTAAGCTAATGTCAATATGCCCTACTATTAAATTTTGTACTTGTAGGTTAGGTTTGCGATAGTCTAAGAACTTGGTGGGAATGGTGGCAGCTAGAGTAGTGCAAAGGTGTAGAGATGAGCTAATGTCGTAATGGATCTTGGGGTTTACTTCGTTTATCTTTCTGACTGCCCAGGCAACATGGTAAACATAGTGTTCATCAAACCCATGTCCGTTATCGTCTCCTAGACAGGGAAAGGCATTACAAGTAAAACGATCCTCTTTCTCTAGGAATTGTAGAGCTTGTTTTCTGTATGTTTGTTCATCCATAATGTTTCATATTTAATACATTAATTAACCTTTAGGTAATGTTTATATAACAATATACAACTTGTAGGTAAATATTTACATATCTATACATCTTGCATATATTTTATATATATCAATCTTAACTTGTATAAAAAAGTAGCTTTTGTATGTATTTTGACAATACTCTACTAAAGGGTGATAGGCATTTATTCTGCCACCCTGACCCATCTGTTACCAGACTAGTCCTTCCTAAGATAATGTTCTACTCAATTGCAGATTAGCTCACCCATTTATCTACAATTTTGTGCAGTACCCATTTAAGTCTGCGAGGCTTGCCATCGGGTAATGAGCCTATCTTTTCTTCCACGCTGCCGATATAAGCACTATGTTTCGCCTGGAGTGCGAGCAGAAATAGAAAAACCCCTTTAGGTTGCTCTAAGGTGATGTCGCTTAATAAATGGCTCTAAATCATTTACTAAACACTCAGAACAACCCAAAAGGGTCTTGTGTATAGAGCTACTTAATAAACAGACATCACTCTGCTAATGTAATTATAAACTAGAACTCAAACTCTTTGTAGTCGTACCTCCCATTGGGTTTCTTAAACCAGCCAATTACAATAATTCTCCACTTAGACCTAATAAGCTCAGGGAGATATTCGCTTTCTTGGATCTTCTTTATTCTGGATGACATATTACTTTTGGATGTCATTTGTATGCCTAAAGACTCTCCGTTTCCAATAGCCACCATGTCTAAGATGCCAAACATATCTTTTTTTCGTTTTGTAAAAGAGTTGTAGGATTCGACCACTTCGCATTTATATCCCAAAGACTCGTATAGAGCCTTTGTACGCTGATTGTAGTTAGGCAAGGTCTTCTTCTGTTATCTTGCCAAACGAGGCTTCTATAATGGCTTCGTGGTGTTTCTTGGGGATGCTGTTCCGCATTGACCAGGCATAGACAGTTACATACTTCATGCCAAGGTGATGCGCGATGTCCTTATATGTGCCAAAGACCTCTAATAATTTGTCAAAGTGTTGTTTTTTTGCAACAGTATCCATGTTATCTCCTTTTGTAGATCTTTGATTCTACACCCAAAATAGGTAAATGTAGATATTAGGGTATATCCCTAGTAATTATTCTACAAATCTCTACAAATATCTGTATAGTTCTACATAAGCGATGTCGCTTATTTCTTTGAAAGGGAATTTAAAAATGAATGATATAAAAGTCTACGGATGCCCAGAGTCATTAGTTAAGAAAACTTTTGAGCAGCAATACAACATTAATATGTACCTTGCTGGTATGTTGTCTGATGCCCAACACGCAATAGCTGCCGGTCAAGATGATTTGGCTAGAACTATTCTTAATCAAGTTAAATTATATTTCTTTGACTACACAGATTGCAGAAATCAAACAGCAATCAAAGAAGTCAACTCTTAATTAAAAGGAAAATAAAATGGACTTAGTTACCGCAAACAAACAGTTAACAGCAATTATAGAAATGTTGAATAACGCTGACAAAAATGACTTTGTCATGTACGACAATTTTTATAAAAGCATATATAACAAAGCTCTTGAAGTTGTTAGCATCATTAACGACAATACAAAATAATAAACATCCCCCTTCGGGGGGAATTTCTTTGAAAGGGAAATTATGAAACGCATTAAAGCTGAAAAAATACGAATTAGCGACACTATTGTTTTTAATGATGCTCGGTTTAATTTTGTTGTGGAAGATATTAGAGAAAACAGTAGTGGCGGTATATGGTTTTCATCTAACAATGACACTCAATCGATGAGATTTGATAATGATGAATTAGTAACTGTAATTAGGGGGAACGCATGAAAGACTTTAAAGGCGAATGGAAAGATATATTTTGGGGTGCTGTGGCAGCTATTCTTATGCTTGCACCAGCAATGTTTGTGTATGTTTGGAAAACAGGGGGTGTATCGTGAGTAAATATGATAGTTGGTTAGAAGAACCATACCGGCAAATGGCGCAAGCTGATGACCATCAGGAATATGTATGGACTACCTATATGAAACAAGGTAAGCCATGCGATCCGATGGACTTGGATAACTTCCAAGAGTACCTTGCAGATGCAACTGCGGATTATGCTGGTGCTGAGAAGTGGGAAAATCTGCGAGAGTATGCAGATAAAGGTGAATGGGAAAAGTTTGGTCGGGCTATTTATTTTCTAGTCCACGACCATATTGAAAACAAATTGATTGCGGAGGAAGAATAATGTCTAAATATTTAGAACTTAGAAATGTAGATGTATCGGACAAAATTGAACGCAAGAATGGACTAAGCTACCTTTCTTGGGCATGGGCTGTGGACACATTGTTACAAAGAGATCCACAAGCCACTTGGTCTTATGGCACTCCTGTAGCGTTTGGTGAAACTGTGATGGTGTTCTGCACAGTCAATGCCTTTGGTAAGTCGATGACCTCGCAGTTGCCGGTCATGGACTATCGTAACAAGGCAGTACCTAACCCAGACGCATTTGCCGTAAATACTGCGATGCAAAGGGCTTTGACAAAGGCAATCGCACTCCATGGTTTAGGACTTTCACTTTATGTCGGTGAGGATTTGTGGGATGATATAGAGGTAGATTCTACAAAGTTTGTAGAAAAGATATTAGGTTCTCAGGACATCCCAGAGCTAAAGGTGAACTTTGCCCAAGCGTTTAAGGAAGTGTCTAAGGACAAAGAGGCGATGAAGAAGGTAAACGATGCCAAAGAAAAGCGGAAGGCAGAACTGAGTGAGACTAGCTGATGAGCAGCCAGACAATGTGTGCTTCGAGTGCGGTAAGGCTTGGGGTACACATCCACTCAAAAGTTCTGAAAACCATAGATCATGGATAGACCTTTGCGATGTATGTTTAAAACTCACAGCCGTAGCAGATGCCTCGGAATATGGATATATGAAGGAAGGATGGGATGGAGAAAAAGTGGTGTAGTTCTTGTCAGGCTGATAGACCAAAAGCTGGTTTTAAGTTGGTAGCAGCAGGAAATCGGGTTCGACCAGTTATGAGATGGAAATGCGAACATTGTTTAAAACGAGAGTCGGAGAGACGATATGGAAAATGATTTTATTTATACACCAAGTTCTACAGATATTACAATTCGGTGGCGCAAAGTCTATGGTTATGTACCGGCAAGCGAACAGGCTAAGTACCAAAAGAAGTGGGCAGAGTTTCGCGCATTAACAGCGAGGACTTTAGAGAATGTAGAGATACCAGAGATACCAGGAGTTGTGCAATGGAAAAAGTGGCAAAAATCCTAGTAGGGATAGGTGTTTACATTTTGTTACCTTTTGCGATAATAAAGGTGTCTTGGGAATTGGCAACTTCTTGGATTGAGGAATTAATAAAATGAGAAACAAGCATTGTATGGAGGCTTTCTATAGAACCCTAAAGGAGATAGATATTCCTTCTGGGCAGTCTGTTATCTGTGAGCATTTCTTTGCTTCGGGTTGGGATGCTGCCATTGATGCCTTGTCTCTCGCATACCAAAGGCAGTTTGAAAATGATGGAGTTGATACACAACTTATTCGCAGAGACCCCCAAGAACCTCCAGCCGATGACGATAAAGAATGATTGGTATCCTGTATGCTTTCATTCCAAATCAGATTACAAAAAATGGCAGTATTACAGGAGGGGATCAGGAGAGAGAGTTACAGTCTGCGATGACTGTAGTGATGAGTACCAAAAGAAAATGAAAGGGGAGAATCGGTGTTTTATAGCAGAGGCTATGCAACGATCAAAATATGTCTGAGCCAGTATCTAAAGCAGTAATGACAGTAACCGAGGTTGCTCCTTTTCGTTTTGCTATCGAGATTGAGGGATCAGATTTATCTTTAGAAGTTTCACAGATTATGGTAAAGTTTCTGAATGACTGCTTACAGCAGATTCATGCGGATCAAAAAATCCATTGAAAGGGATTGTATGGAACAAAGAACAGAAGAATGGTTTGCTGCCAGATTAGGCAAAGTTACCGCTAGTCGGGTCGCAGATGTCTTAGCCAAGATTAAGTCTGGCGAATCAGCAAGTCGTAAGAACTACAAGATGGAGTTAGTCGTTCAGCGATTGACCAACAAGGCAGGGGAGTCGTTTACCAATGCTGCAATGGAATGGGGTACAGAGCAAGAGCCATTCGCTAGGATGGCATACGAGGCTCATACAGGCACTTTTGTAAAGGAGGAGGGGTTCGTAGACCATCCCACAATAGAAGGCTTTGGATGCTCTCCTGATGGCATTGTAGGGGAAGGTCTTATTGAGATTAAATGTCCGAATACGGCTAACCATATTGAGACAGTCTTGGAGAATAAAGCTCCAAGTAAATACATCCCACAAATGCAATGTCAGATGGCAGTTACAGGGGCTAAATGGTGCGACTTTGTATCATTCGATCCTAGAGTGCCAGAGGACTTGCAGTTGTTAGTAGTACGAGTTGATAGGGATCAGGAGTATATCGACTTGATGGAAGTAGAAGTAAAGCAGTTTTTAAGCGAGGTCTTAGACCTATTTAACCAACTAAAAGCGAGGCAGAAATGACCTATGAGATGAAAGATGGCAGCTTTAGTTTATTTAAGAACGACAAAAAGCTCACAGAGAAACACCCTGATTTTAAGGGGTCGATTAAGATTAACGGAGTAGAGCATTGGTTTGATGCCTGGACTAAAGAAGGCAAGAATGGGAAGTTCATATCGGGTCGTATTGGTGATCCGAAACAGAAAGGCTTTACTCCCAAGGGTGATGATGAGATGCCCAAGATTAAAGACGATGATTTTGCTTTTTAAGTAATCCCCGATGAGATCGGCATTAGTGGCGCAATGCCACACCCTTTCAAGGAGTGCCACCCCCCTTCCGATCAGGGTGGCTTAGATTCTGTATGACATTCCAAACAGACCTACAGAGAGGTTTGGAGGTAGAGGAAAGGGTCTTGGCTATTCTACGAAAGAAATACCCTTGTGCGACCCTTGTAAACGCTTTTAAGGGGTACGATATATGGATACCAGAGATAGATAAATCTGTAGAGGTGAAGTTTGACCCGATGAGCCAAAGAACAGGCAATATCGTTGTAGAGATAGAGATGTATGGGAAAGACTCAGGGCTAATGGCTACCCAAGCTGATTACTGGGTTTTCTACGATGGACAAATGTTTGTCATCATGCCAGTCAAGCACATATTTAAGTGCATCTTCCTAAGTAAACTACAGTATGTAGAATTTATAGGGGAGGGGGATAATCAGATCAAAAAGGCTTTCTTAGTAGATAAGAACACCTTATTCAAGTACGGAAAGATTCTGTGAAAGGTACAAAGCTCTTTCGTCTTTTCGTCTTGTAGTAAGTCCTTTTAGTTCCTTACCGCCTGCCTTATTCCATTTTAAGAACTCCTCGGCAGCACCATCAAACTCACCTCGATTGTGTTTCATCCGAAGGGTAGAATTTTGGAGATTACCGAGTCCAACATTGAAGGCGAAAGACACAAGTGCGCCAAACCGACCAGGAGTAAGCCCACTAGGACATAATCGTTGTACTCCGCTTTCAAACCGCGCCAAATCTTTAACAAGAATTTCATCTACTTCCCCCATCGTTAAGACTCTATCCCATCCGCTAGGGATAGGTAGAGCCTTTCGTTCTGCTAGTAATACTCTAGCATGACTAGGATCTATGACATGACCGACACCAACAGTCCAAAGTAAAGCTGGACACCGATAAGGGGTAGTTTTAACCCCCTCATGGTGTTTAATCATCTCAATGACTTTATGGTCAATCACTTTTTAAAAGCCTGAGTTCCAAACCAAAAAGAAACAACGGATGCCCAAATGATTTGAGTCTCATCATCCCATAAAAGATTAAGAGCTACATCGAATGGCACATCTTTATGGAAGGCAAACCAGAATCCAAACACCTCTACAAAGGCAAACATAAGGAATAGACCATAGGTAATTGCCGGTCTTACCATTGCCCTAGAGTTGATAACCCATTGTGCAGAACCCTTGCTAATCTCTATATCGTGTGCGTACAGGGATTGTCTTTCTTGTACCTGTGTCTGCATTTCTACTTGTTGCGTTTTTATTTCTTCTACATGGGCTTGTGCAGCGTAACCCTTTTCTAGAAGTTCTAGCTCTCTTTCAGTCTGGAGTCTTGCTAGTTCTAGTTCGTGTTTCTTGTCGGACTTGTCTTGGAAGAAACCTAATAGACTAGGCAAACCGCCTGTAAGGAATGAAATAAGGGTAGTAAATAGAGTAATCATTTAAAAGTTCCAATATAAATAAAAAGCAAAAACTATCCAACAAGTTCCAACAACCCAAGCCCACATGAACACATTAAAATCATCTTTCATTTCCACATTCCCCATGTACATTCGTAAGCAACCCAAGCTGCAAATATATAACACAATGCCATAACGCTTTTAATTATTCTTCTATCGTGTTGTTCTAGATACTTGTCTTGCCGTTCTTCCCACTTCTTTCTAGCTTTAATACTTTGTATTTCATCCCACGCCTTTTCGCCATATTTCTTAGATATTTCGTGCTTTATCTTTTCTTCGGACTCCTTAGCTAACATCATCCTTTGGAACTCATCTACAGCATCAATGATGGTAGTGGTGTCAGGATTAACAACCCTTGATTTCTTTCTTGAATCAGCCCTTTCTTTTGCTGTTTTATCCGCTACTGCTAGTACCCCGTCAATTGCCTTACTAAGTTCTTCTGATGCTTTTACAGACTCGTTAAGAGTTTTGGTAACAGTTTTAGCACCATCTATAATTCCAAAAGGGTCTGACATAGTTCATAGGCTTAATTTAATTTCAAGACAAGAGAAAGTAGAATAGCAATAATAAAAGCTGCCGAACCTATTAGGATCTGTTCTAAGCGTTTTAGCCTAGCGTTGATTCCTGTATAGCGTTCAGCACAGACAGCTTCGTGAGCAGACAAAGCTGCCTCGTTTTTATCTATTAAATCAGTCATGGCAAGGTCGCATCTAAGTTCTCAACGGAGTTAACTAACTTGCCATATTTGATTGGGTCAATGTCTGTCATGCTTTACCTTTAGGGTACTTGGTCTTTACTGCTAGACAGTCTGCAATGTACTTGTCAATCTGAACTTGGTCACCCTTTACTACACCATCAATGTAATCGGTGATGGGTGGGTATTCTGATGCTCTTTTAGCAATATAAGCATGGGCATCTACATAAGCCTGTACTGCGGCTTTATCGTATGCAACTTCGTTGCCGTCTGCATCGTAAGCAACATCGCCACGAATGGTGACTACGGATGGGTTTAGTTTAAAAATAATTTCATGGCTCATGAAGCAATCTCCAATAATTGCAATGTTGCTGGGTTATTAGTTGCACCGCCATTCATTGAGCAAGAATTACCAAGTCGTGTTTCCATTTGGATTTTATAAGTGGTAGCAGATGTTGTTGCTGGGCTATCAACACATTGATAAGATGATGGAAAATCACTAAATTGCGTAGCACTTGAAGAAAAAATTAAATTATCTCCCCCATAAACAGCAGTTGAAGCACCTCTAACTATTTTCAATCTTAAGCATTCACTTGCAACAGCGGGTCTTGTTATTCCACCCGAATTAAATAAAATTAATATTCTGCTAGTGGCAGATGTAGGAGTAATTGTTGCAGTAAAACCTACATCAACAAAACTTGTGCTTGTAGTTGAAAAAATACCGCCAGTCATTACTGCACTAACCACTTGCAACACAGAACCAGTAGGTAATGCGGCTTTAGGAATAGATTGACCGCTAGATGCTGTGGTAATAATTGTGCCAGTTTCGTCTGGAATAGTTAAAGTTCTATTACTTGTTATAGCAGATGGAGCAATAAAATCAACATAGTTTGTTCCATTATCTGTATCTTCATACAAACGAACAGCAGATGGAACTGTTGAATTTGCTGGGATTGATAAAAGACCAGATACAACTCTTGCTGATTCCACTCCACCAACAGTCAAGCCTATAGTATCTGCTGCTGGGAAGTAAATACCTGTGTTGGTATCGCCTGTGGTGGTGATAGCTGGTAAGGATACTGTGCCAGCTTGGACTGTGGTAACACCAGTAGCAGATAAAGTTGTAAATGCACCTGTATTAGCTGTTGTAGCACCGATAGGTGTGTTGTTAATCGATCCACCAGAGATAACAGGGCTTGTAAAAGTATTACCTGTAAATGCAACACCAGTAATCGTTCCACCTGTGATCTTAGGCGTAGTCATGGTATATGTGCCATCACGAATACCATCTCCGACATCTCGGATCTGCGCCATCATATCGCGCATAGTATCGTTTACTGCTGATGGGAGCATCCCCTCTGGCGCACCATCTGGAGGTGCTGCTGTGTTATTAGCAGGGGTTAGTGAGTATTTTGTATATGCCATGATTTTCCTTTTACTGTCCTAATAATCCTGCTGTTCCAGAAGGAGCTAATACAGGTGATACTTGTTGTAATTGAGTTCCTAAAGTTCTAGCCAACTCTGGTCTTTGCATCAATAATGCTCTTAGTGCAGCTTGTGCTGGTTGAGTATATGCAGCACCAACAGCAATAGGGGCTAGTAAGGCAGTAGGCTCTATGTATCCAGCACCCAATACCCCAAGACCTGTCATGCCACGATAAGCTGTTCCACTATCGGGCAAATTAGCACCCATTACTTTTTTGGCTGCCTCGGCTGTTTGTTGCATACCAGCCTCACCTCTAGCAAATGCGCCTTTTCTGATTGACTCATCTAAAGCCTTTGTAGCCGACAATAATTGTGCAGGGCTAAATACGCCTTCTTGTGCGCCAACACCACTCGCTGCTCTTTCTACTCGCAAGAACTTAGCAAATGATTGGTTAGCCTTATTTATTTGTTCTGCATACTGAGGGTTTACCCTAGCTAATAGATTGCGGATACTTAACTGAGATTCTTTAATAGCAGACCCTAAAAGTCTTTGGTCTCCATCGGATGATGTAAGGAAGTTCTTAGCCAATCGACCAAGATCGGAGTCAATAGACTTCCATGCTGTTCCTGTAATTTCACCAGACTTCATTCTGTTAAGGATCTTGTCATCTACAATTTTTGCTAATTGATTTGCTCTATCTGTTGGCAATATATTGGTTGCATCTGATGTAATCGCAGCTAAATCATCTAATAATGTATTGTCAGCAGAAACTTTAACTTTACTCAAAACCTTATTATAAGCGTTAGAAATGGCATCATCTGCAAATGTTATTGCTTCTCTGCCAAATAAAGACTTGGGAACTTTCTTACCTAATGGCTCTAGTGTTTCGTTTATAACAGCCTTGTTAAATGTTTCTATAGACCGCTTTTCTGCTGCTGTAACAATATCACCAGCAAAAGGAATACTTTTGGCTGCTTCTTCTAGCCTTTTGGCTGTGCCACCTAGTATCTGTCCTGGTGTAAGTTGAACACCTTGTTCTGCTAGTTTTCTAGCTTCGGCAGATGTTTGTGGTGATAACACACGACCTAATCCAGATAATACTTTTTGAGTTCCTGCGCCTGTTACTGCGCCAAGACCAACTTGTTTTAGTTTTTCTGTAGCAAACTGTTCTGTATCTAATACAGGCTCTAATGCGCCTGCTGCTGCGCCACCAATTGCTGCTTGACCAACAGGAGTTGCTGCTACTCTGCCAATTGCTTGACCTGTAGAAACTAACTGAGGCACTTTTGTAAGAGCCTGAGATGTTCTAGCAACTAAAGATGGTGCTGCTGCTGCTGGCACGATAGTAGCTGCAATATTACCAAGCACTCTCATAAAGTCTGTGCCTTCTTCGCCTCTTGCTGCTCTTTCTTGTTGATACTTTTGTTCTACAGCCTTGTTTAACGCATCTACTTTTTTAGCTTCTTCTGTAAAAAACTTACTTACATCATTTTCTACAGTTCCACCTAAAGATGTAGCCATAGCCAAAGTTCTTGGTAGCATTTGAGCTAAAGAATCTAATGTATCTCTTGCACCTCTTAAACCACCAGTTTTAGGCGCAGAAACCTCAGAAGCCATTTTTTGTTCTGATTGACTTAAAGCATATTGATACGCTTGAACTGGAGTCAATTCTTGTGCTGACTCTACCTCAAACTTACCTCTGCCAGGAATCTCTACATCATAAATAGGCATAGCTTTCCTTATCTTTGTCTAACAATAACACCTGATGGCAATTGAGGGATACCTAATTGCTCTCTTGCAGATGGTTTTGGTTTTTTATCAGATGGTTTTAATGTCAAATCTAATGTTTTAAATGGGTCAACAATAATCTTTGTTGGGTCTAATTCATAAGATGTTGCAATATCTGTATATTGTTTATTAAGATTATCTAGTTGTCCTTTTTGACTTACAACTAACTTCTTAGCAGAATTAACAAAATCATCTCGTTGAGCTTCACCAAGTCTTTCGCCTCTTAAAGCTCTGTTATACATATTTCTAATTTGATCTGGAACACCAGCAGCATTTTGAGCATTAGCAAACTCAGTTTCACGAACAACAGATGCTGGATCTAGAATTTTCATGTATCCAAAGATTAAAGAAAGGTCTCCTGCTGCCGATGGATCTTTTGCTGCTGATTCTACTTTTGCAAATGCTTGTGCGATACCTGTATAGTCTTTAGTTTTGTCTAAATACTGACTTCTTAATGTATTTTCTCTACCAAATGTATCTACTTCTTTTGTTTCTTTTTGTTTTGGAATTTGCTTAACAATATTAAGATTTTCATCCATAAATGCAATAGCATTACCAAGATCAATTTGCTTAAATGGTTTTTGTCCAGCTTTTGCTATTGTTGCTTGATATTCAAGAAACTTTAGTGGATCTTGCATTACTGCCTCTGGAATGATAGCCTCTTGCAACTTAGCAAGATCAAGAGTTCGTTTTGGTGCAATAGGCATTGTTAATGCTGACATTGTTTCAGCAGTAGGCATTTCACCTGTTTCTGTAGGAACAAGACCAAACTGAGGAACTTCTCTTGTAGCACCTTGGATAGCAGCCTGTAGTCTTTGTTGAGCATCTTGTTTTTTCTTTAATTCTCCCAATTGCATATTAGTTACCATCTGCTTTAGACTGCGATCAAATGATTGGTTATAGCCTTCCATGCCTGCGCCTAGTGCGCTACCTAGTATTTGTCCTGTGCTGATAGGTTGTCTTGTTTGTCCAGACTGTCCTAACAATGCAATAGCAGCGTTTAATAGGGCTTGCTGACCAGCACCAGACTGCATCCTTTGTGTTTCAGCAGGACTAATAAACTGAGAGTAGTCTGGTTGTTGTCCGAATAAAGCTGATAGATCAATTGCCATAATTTATCCTAATAAAGAATTTGGATTTCTTGCTCTTTGTAGAGCTAATAAGTTATAAATGCCAGAGTAATCTACTGCACCTTGAGGCATTTGTGTTCTACCACCCATCTGCATTTGTGGCGTTGGTTGTTGTTGTGGTTGCTGACCACCACCCAACAAACCACTAGCAGATCTTAGACCTTGTAGGGCTTGTCCAACACTTATTCCTTGAGATGCTGCACCTAAAGCATTGGATGTTAATCCTGTACCTGCTAATTCTGCTGTTGTATATGCTTGCGATAAATTTTGTGCAATAGCTGCTTCACTTAATCCTTGTGCTGCTAAATTAGCTGCATCTGCTGCCACAAAAGAATCTACACCTGATGCTGTAAGGTTCTGTGCAATAGTAGCCTCATTAAATCCACTAGCTGCTAGGTTAGAGGCATCTGCTGCAAGTGTGTATGGTAAAGCCTGTGTTGCTGCTTGTTCTGCTGCACCAGATAATAATGTTGCGCCTAATGTATCTGCTAAAGCACCTTCTCCGGCTAATGTTGCTAAACCTGTTTCTGTTGCGCCAGTAAATGCTGCTGCTCCTTCTGCACCACCAGCTAATGTTGCAAGTTCTGGCAATAAATAAGGTGCTGCTACTGCTGCTGCAATTGGTGCAACAACTTTATAACCACCTAAAGGATCAATTACTTCTTTTTCAAAAGAAGCGCCTACATCACCAACAGCTTGACCAACATCTTCTACTGCTCCAAGGATGCCACCGCCACCACCTGATGTACCTAATACATCAGAAATAGGGTCTGTGATTGCAGAAACAATGCCACCTCCACCACCGCCTTGAGGTTGAATTTTCCCATCTCCACAATGCTCAAAAGCACCTTGTGGTAGATCAGGAATCTCCATCAATGCACAGGCTCTGTTGTTGAATCTCATAATTTATGTTCCACCAATATTTGTTTTTCTACAAATCCAAGTCGTTTTGTTAGTCGTGCAACAGAGTTTCTGACATATCCCTGTACTTTTGTTGCTCCAAATGCTTTAAACAATAAACATAGTTGCTTGTATGCCTCTTTGTTGGTTACAAACTTACCACCATAAGCACATATAAAAGCTACTTTTTGTTTCGGATACTGAACAAAAGATATAACGATGACACCTTGTATTTTATCTTGTTCTACACCTACAAATAAGTGCAAATGCTCATTGATTAAAGAACTTTTTATATCTTCTACATCATATTCATCGCACTCGCTTTTAGTGAGTGCATCGGCAATATAACCCTCAATAACAGCCCACTCAGACTGTATTTGTTTTGGGCTATATCGCCTTACTAACAATTAGAAGAATCCACCACCTAATAATCCACCGAGTGTTGCACCGCCTAATGCACCATAAGTACCACCGATTTGTGGAAACGCTTGACCTAGTGCATAACCACCTAGACCGCCTGCAATTCCACCACCAAGAACTCCTGCACCACGATTCTGATAGGTAGGAGCATTTGTGGTTTGTGTTCCATAGCTTCCTAATGGAGTGCCATATACCGATGACAGATAGCCTTGTAATTGCTGATAGGGTAACTGTTGTCCAAACTGGTAACGAGCCAATTGCTCTTGTAGAGGTTGTGCAGCGATAGCCTCTTGTTGCGCGCCCACTTGAGCCAATGTCTGAGAAGGTAGGAACTGTTGACCATAGAACTGAGGTGCTAGACCAGCCAACTGAGCTTGTTGCAACTGAGCCTGTTGCTGTAGCCCTCTTTCCTGTTGGTACTGTGTTCCTGCTATATTGGCTGTAATATCCCCTAGAGACCGCCCATAAGCCTCTGTAGCAGTTCCTAATGCTCTTTCCATAGCACCACTACCCAATCGACCAGATCGACTGTAAAGGCTCGATATGCCAGGCAATACTGCTTGGCTAAACTGTTGGGTTAGTGGGCGAGTAGCTGCCTCCATCATCGCTTGTTGGTACGGATTGGCGTTTAAGAACCCACCGGCAGCAGTCTGTCCGACTTGACCTAAAGATGCTTGATAAGCCTGTTGTGCCTGTTGTAGAACAGGAGACTGTTGGCGAGCCAATTGTTCTTGCTGTGCAATAGCCTCAGTCGTAGCAGCCGATGGGCTTACATAAGTCTGACCAGGAAAGAACTCAGGTTGTTGTCCTGTTAAGAATAGACTCTGCGCCCTCTGCAAACCTTGGGTAAGGTATGGGAGTAACGCTGGATCTACTGACGATGTGCTTGTGGTTGTTGCCATAGTTTTATCCTACGATGATGTATTTATAAGTCATGCCTGATACTGTATTAGCTGGATGGCTAATAGTGGCACTTCCGTTGGTTACTGCTGATATATAAGGCATTGTAAAAAGATTACTGGTATAGCCATTCGATGATAGATAACTCATGGTGGCTATGATGCTTGGTGTTGCTGGTCTAGTAGGTGAAGTATCTGTACCAAAATGCTCAATCGTTACACCAATATCAGATGGTCTCCAAGCTAACTCTACATAATCGTTTTTCTCTAAACCAATAAAAAAGTTTAATGAGCCAATCATATGACTTGGAATGCCTGCACTTTTTCTTTGTGAGATACCAAATTTACTGTTTGATGCTGCTACATTAGTACCATTTTTTCTAAACCATACATCTACAAACTCAGGATCATTAACTGTGCTTTTAAACTGCACACTAAACTGAATGTTGTAGAGTCCAGAGTAACCTGCTGTTAGTTTCGTACTAGTTACTAGACTTGCACCTAAAGCATAGTCTGTAGTGCTAAACGACATAATATTGGCTGCTGTAGTTGTTGTCGCAGCTTGGTCTGTATCGTCTTGTACAGCTAAATAAGGATAAAATGCACTAGCAGATACATCATCTGCTGGCATTAGGATAATTACTGATCCTGAACCAATCCGAGCATCTGTTAGTGTCGTAGTGCTTGCATTACCTGTAGCTAGAGTTACCGACCCTGTATTGTTAGTCTTGCCATTCATAATCCCATTGACTACCTCGGCTACTCCACGAGGATCGCTACCAAATGGGGGTAATGCTCTAAACATTATCTAGTTCCTAAAGGGCTTAAATCTATGTCCATTCCGACTGCGGATGTCCAACTACCTGTAGGAGTTAATTGTAGACGATGATAGCGACCAACACCACGCACAGACACTCTATTTTCGGCATCTGCTGCTGTTTGTGATCCAAATACTGTGGACTCTGTTAAAAGCCTACGAGACAACAATGCTACGCTACCAGAGCCACCCTCAACAGTAGGTTTTACTAATGTAATAGATGAGGTAGATCCTGGCACTTCTATATCGCCTGTTTCTAGGTACGCTGTAGCGTTAGCACCTGAAAAGGTAACAATCTTTGCACCATCCACACCGGCTAACTGTAATCTGCCACCAAGCCAAATTCGGCTATCAAAGGTAGTAAGGATTGTTTCTAATGTTCCATATGTATCCATACCTTCTAATGTAACCGCAGGGGTAGATGTAGATGCAACTCTATCTACAGTAGTTGTTCCGCTAGTCCAACGCTGAGTCTGATAGTTATAGATTAACAAGCTATCCGCAGTTGCAGAACTGTTAGAGGCATATGCCCAAATAATAAGTTTCTTTGTTGGATCTACTGCAGCAGACATAAGGTATAAAGTACCTTCATCTACATTGTCAAAAAAGAATCGGTTTACTTTTTCGTTACCAATCGGCACTACATTTTGACCATCGCAGGCATAAAAGCCATCATCGCCTAAGAAGAATGATGTTCCACCATACTGGATAATCGAGTTAGCCTCATAGCATCCTAAATTACGACTAATGTTATCAAATTGGAATACCAATGGGCTACCAACATACGACATACGATGAATAGAACGATCCATAAAGACTAGACCATATTCACCACCTGTAACACCGACCACAGAGCCACCATCGGGAATATCTTGGAAGTCTGCTTGGGTCGTAGCGGAAGCTGTCCAACTAGACTCGTCTCCCAACGCTGACCATTGCACTCTGTTTTGATAACTTGATTGATAGCCTGATACTACAAAGTCTCGCACTACTGTTACATATCTTGCTTCTGGTGCATCTGCTGCTAGGTTTGCAAATA
>Ga0315909_10003491_pt1 | contig 19114 bp, 26 predicted proteins | sample LakEriMetagenome_11_FD_203527 | JGI IMG/M metagenome (GOLD analysis project Ga0315909, IMG submission 203527) | Freshwater fungal communities from buoy surface, Lake Erie, Ohio, United States - Buoy 2 MA125 | ecosystem: Environmental > Aquatic > Freshwater > Lake | place: USA: Lake Erie, Ohio... | reverse complement strand
TGTCTGTCTTTCCGCAATCTGCTTTTGAGTTTGGCTCTTTAGCTCTTTTGCAAAGGTAAAAGGATTTTTAACAGTTTCAACATCTTTCTTAGTCTTTTCAATTATTTCTATAGCATCTATAGCGTCAGACTTTAAAAGAGCTGTGGCGTAATAATCTCCGTCACCTAAGTTATACTTTTCACGAATGGCCTCCTCAATAGTGGATTGGCCTAAACGCTTGAATTTGTCTGGGTTCTTTACCGCCTCGGCAATGACAAGAGCCTTGAGAGGATCTTCCATTAAGGAGTCCGGGTTTGAAGAAACAATTTGATTGGCGATTGAAGGATTGATGCCCTTTTTGCCAAAGGAAACGAGTGTACGCGCCTCTTCGTTTCCTCCGAACGGATCGTCCGCTTCTTGTAACAAAGAAAGGCCTTCATTAATCTCAGCCTCCTTACTTACAATATAAGAAGCGCGTTCCTTGTAACTTCTCAGTTCTTCGAACTCGTTCTTAAAGGATTCTTCGTTTTCGTAACCATAAGCAGCAAACCAAGGAATGTTCTCTTGATTAACCTGTTCATTTTCTTGTTCGTTAACTTGTTCGTTAACTTGTTCGTTTTGATTTTCTAATTCGTTGTTTTCCATATGTTTTATACTCTACCTGTGATTTCGTTTCCTAGTTCTGCCTCAAGGGTTGCCTCGAGCTGTATCTCCTCTAGCGCCTGCTGGCCCTTCAACAACTGAACCTGATAGTTGGCGTCAGCCTTAATCTTGGCAAGTTGCTGTTCCTTCATCAGTTCCATGTTGGCCATCTCGCGCTGTTTCATGATTTCAATCTGAGCAAGCTGCATTGCTGTTTGACGTTTGGCCTCCTCAGCCATCATCGCTGACTGCTGTTGACCCTGAATTGTCTGCTGCATCATCATCTGAGCATTCTTCTGTTCACGCTCACGAGCCTCGGTCTCCTCGGTTGCCATGAACCAAAGTGCCTCGTCCACGTCACCATTCTTCAATAGCTGGGCAACACGCTCCACGCTTGATGGGGACAATAAAACCGAACCATCTTTGGTTGGAATCTGAGACATTTGAATTGCTCTCTGAAGTATCATGCTCTTTTCCTTGTCGTTAGGGATGGACTTTACACTAATTGCAAGCTGGTCCAATGACAATCCCTCGATTTCATCCAAAGAGTCTATCATGTGCTTGCCGATAATCGCTTCGTAAAAGTCGCGAATCTTAGAATCGTACTCTATATCTATGCGAGCCTGGTGGATAATACGCTCCCCAACTTTACGCTTAAACTCACGCTCTGAGTCGCGAAGGGTCCAGTTAGCGTGATTACCAGCTTGATAGTCTTGCTCGATTACGCCCACAAGTCTTTCCGCGCTTTGGTCTGGACTTGCGGCCATGGCGTCAGGAATACCCATCGTATCCTTGATCATCATCTGCAAGTTAGCAATCTGCTGAATCCACTCAGCTCCCTGCGGACCTAAACCATTGTCCATCTCCTGAAGTGGTTGGGATATATACTTTCCTGTAGCCGCATTGAACTTGGTGGCAACAACCTGAATACCGTTTTGACGATGTACGTGTACAAGGTCAAAAAGGTCGTATTCTACACCACCAATCTTGATGTTTGCAGCCTCGCCCACGTCGATTCGATATCCCTTTGGAGCAGCAGCCCATACAGCGGCACGAAGCTTTAGCATAGCAAACATTAAGTCGTCAAGCAGTCCTCTAACGCTGCGGGTTGGTGACTGACCCGGAATACGATCAATAACATAAGAACTCATCGGAGTGAGTCCCTTCTGCATCTGGTTAGGCTTCTTCTTCCATTCGTAGATTCGGTCAAGACCTGTTCCTGAAATAATATACGAACCCTCATACCAATAGTTGCAGGCAACCTCTTCGTATGTGTCGTTCGGATTCTTTTTCTTGTCTTCTACCGGCTTGTTGTTGCGAAGGAATGAGGCGTATCCCTGCTTGTTCTTTCTCTCTACGTACTGCTTATAATCGGTAGAAAGGTATTCAAACTTCAATACGTAAACCTTGAAGTCCATCCAAACCCAACGGTTTGACGTCTCGTCCTTTCTTTCAAATGCCCAAACAGGGATCATGGACGCATTTGTTTGATAAGGAACGTAAGACTTGGCCATAGACTGAATCTGTTTCTCGTCAAACCCGGCCTCTACAAGCTTAGGGAATATAGACTGAATAGTCTCAATCTCGATGTGACCAATAGCAACAGGCTCGTTCTCATTGTCCTCGTTCCAAAGCATGATAAGACGAGCAGGGTCAATATACTTAACCTTTACCTGTCCTGTGATTGGGTCGTTGTAAATCTTAGCCGAACGGAAGTGGTAGTCGATAGCGTCACGATTTATCTCGTTACGCATTGAACTCCAATTAGATGAACGGAAACCTGACTCAGCAAGCTTCTCCAAAGCAACCTCGTACTTAGTCTTAAAGAAACCAAGACGATCCGCCATATCAAGCATAACCTCGTCCTTTGGCACAAATGGCAACTTGAACTCAGGAAGCCCAAGCTCACGCATTAAGGGATTCGTAAAATTCGCCTTAGCGTAAATATCATTCTTCTCGCGCTTCTTCTTATTGATGATGTTTTTATCAAGAGAAACACAGTCAAGTTTATAATCGTTATCAGAAAGAACCGATAAAAGAACATTGCTTAATTTTTTCATTGGAGAGAAAATGTCATAGCTGATGTTAGCCATGGCCTTTCTCTGTGCAGTACTCATCCCCTTGGTTGACTGCTCTGATTGGTTGTTTGATCTTGTCTTGGTTCCAACAGGAGATCCGTTTGTAAACCAGTTCTTGTATTTTTCCGCCGATTGGATTCCCGATCCATAGTTTCGGGTCTCCTGCATCTCTGGAAGTTGCGTGTAAGCAAAATATGTACCTCCTGTACAGAAACGAGAATACAACGCCCTTCCGCATCGTAAGCCAAACTCGGGCTTCAGCTTTTCTATCTCTGGCACGTTATCGCTTGGAAACAAATAGTTTCCAGCCATTTGAGGCAGTATCATATCTTACAAATTTAATAAAACAACTACAAATGTATAAAAATTTCTCATAAATGCTTGAAAACAATCAATCTATTTCAAAAATTGAGAACCCTCCTTGCACCTCTATCGGTTGGTAAACTTCTTTGTAAAGGTCTGGCATCCGGCTCTTTATAGCCCTCATGCACCACCCTGTAGCGGCACACAAGTCATGGTTTGTTAAGTCGTCAATACCTCTCATCTGACTCCACTCCTCGACTATCTCCCACATCTTGACGTACTTGACGTTGTTGTTAAAGAAGGTCATGATGTCTCCAGCCATTTCGTTCTTTTCGGCCTCTCCCGCCCAAACGCCTGGTCTTGAGTCCTGCTTTCCGTCCGAGCCAAGATCCTTCAGTAGATATCCATCAAACCCATTGTCCCTAAAGTATTCAACAAGGGCTTCTCCGTCGGGCCACTCTGGGTAGACGTATGCCCCAAGGAATACAGCAGCCTTCAACCACTCCTCGTGGTACTCAGCCTTGTCCTCTGTTTGGCGATTGTATATCAAAACCCAGTCGTTACTTACCCACTCGCTTCTAGGCTTAGTATCGGGATCTACCTGACTATCCCTTTTGTAGAACACAGCAGCAGCCGCGTTTGACTTCTTTTTACCTACAGTGTTTCGCTTGTGGAACTTTACCGGGTCACAGCAAAGGAAGAACTTATTCATTACTGACGGATCAGGAGCGTAAATAGGCCCTCTTGTCTTTGGTGGAATATAACCCTCTTCCGCTGTAACAACTGTCTTCCTGTTACGCATCTCGTTTGGAGGAAGGTAACTCATGGTCCAACTTCCTTTAGGATCGTTCTCCACATAAACATCTCCACCAAACTTATCCCCCATCCACTTGAAGTTAATCTTTGTTGTGATAGGGGTGCGAGAAAACTTGAGTTCGGATATACGGTCACGCATCTTCTCAATAGGCATGCCCATGTCCTTTGGAATTACTGCGAACGCCTGCTTCCAACTCATTGGGAAGTTCTGCTGTAACTTAATCAGCTTCTGCCACTCGCGCTTACGCTCGAAGTAGTCTGCCTGGTTTAACAGATACGACTTGGCTCCCTTGGTTATCCACTTACCCTCGTTGGACATTACAGGTTCCTTAGGGTCGTCGATAATACTTGCACCATACTCGTCAATATACCCCTCAACCGCATAATAACCGGGCAAGAAGAAGTTAATGAGTCCTGACGGAGTTGTTCCGTTCTCGTTTCGGTCTGAGAAGTGCGAGTCGTTGGCAATGTCAAAGAACTGCGCTCCACCCCCTGTGTCCATGTCGCCTACTGTAGACGGCATGATGCAGAACCCTCGGATATTCTCCCCGCGCTCGATGGCGGGTTTCATCGTGTTGTACCACCACGTCGGGATGTTTTGGTCAGCCGCCTTCGCGTCCGTTTTCTTCGCCGGTTCGTCACGGTAAACAAAAGCGATTTCCGCTTCCCCATCCGCTGCTTTTTCCGTCGACGGGAGCGGCGTGATGAAACACTCCATTTGTTCTGGCACGATTCCCGCCCTTGCTGCTGATGCGATTGCTCCTTCATATTGAAAACGCAAACCCTCCTTTGCCTCTATCCGTCCCCTGTAATAGGGCCGGAAGAAGAAAGGGAGCTTGCTTACAGGTGTTTGAATTTGCTTGATGAATATCTTGTTGACCGCCTGGTCCTCGTTCATCGCCTGGATGATGAAGGTTTGGTCGGGCATGTTGAGTGTTCCCCACGTACAGAAGCAACAAGCAATAGCTGTTTTGGCTATACGGCGCCCGGAAACGAAGTTAATCCCATGCACCGTCCGCTTCCCCTTCTTTACCGTTATGTTGACGTTCGGTTCCATAAAATACTCCACACCCATCTCGTTCATTTCGTCAACCACGTTCTTGACGTCTTGGTTTGAGTACTTTGTTTTTACCGTTCCCTCTTCCCGATATATTACCTTGTGCTTGTAAAACGCGTCTTCTGTAGAGTAGGCGTACATGAACAGGTGGAACATCTTCCTTTGGTAGTCTCTGTAGTCTGGCCTGTTGTTGTTCTTTCCAAAGTTCTTTACTGTCCAGAAGTTTAAGAAGAAGTAATTTGCTCCGTTGATGTAGGTAGGTTTCCCTTTAATGAAACACCAGTACCCGACGTATCTGCGCTTGATTTGGAGCTTGATCCATTCAATCTCCATGGCGTAGTACTTCTGGTTTGACTCAACCTCTTCATAGATGTCCTCAAGCCTTACGTCACCAACCTCCTTGTACTTGGACTTGTTGGTTGCGTGTTTCTTATTGAACACAACCTCGTAGATAATCTTTATCTTCTCGGGAACCTCCTGATAAGGAAACTTTTGTTCCCTTGGGTCTAAGCCGTAACCGTCAACGTATGTGAACGCTTCCTCTCTTGTGACCTCGCGCTTTAGGTGATGGGAGTACCACTCCTCAAGGCGCGGTAGTGGGATTCGGATTGTATCCAACTCGTCATCGTCCTCGTGGAACGAAACAAACTTATCTTCCTCATCGTATTCGTACTTCATGGTATAATACTTTATGGTATAATATCCGGGAATATCTCTTTCTTTTCACGCCAAACTCTTGCGTAGTGTTCGGGTTGTATACCTAAGTTCTCCGCACGCACTGAGAACGTAATCGCCTTCTGTAACGTAATGCTCACTTCGTCGTTCATTATCCGTGTGCGAGCGTCTACAAGGGTTTGACGCCAACTCTCAAGACCTGCCTGGAAGTTCTTGTCGTCATTAGATCTGTCGACAGGTTGTGTCAACAAAGCTCTCTGCAAAGCCGCGATTCGGATGTCCGCCGTACTCATAATCGAATAGTCTTCCGAGCATTGCAGGCGCGTGAACGTGATGTACCGCTCCACCGCCCAGTCCACATTCATCATGCAGAGCTGAGCGTACCCGTCCTCCGAATCCGTGTCATCAACCATAATATTCAGTTTGTTCAAAGTATATCGCTTGCGCTGGTTGATGTCCGGATACGCATCTTTTACAGGTGTACCTGGAGCGAACATATATATGAGATATCGAACAACCTTGTCGGCGCTAACCCCTTCAGGAAGGTCGTCAGACCTGTCGAGAATATGGGCTTGACTGGCCAGGTCCGAGAAGCGGTATACGACCGACTCGTCATCCGGGATGCCTTCAATGTTGTAGGATATTTTACTAAAGTCTAATTTTATCATTCTTCGATTGCTAATATGACCCTTGGCTGAAATCGAATGTAGTCGCTTGACTCGGCCATTGTTGAGTCCAACTTCACTGAGAAGTGCTTCTTAATACATACCACATCTCCTTTCTTTACATCTGTGTTTGTCCATACGTCATCGGCAACATATTTTGGCATCTTTGCTGGCGGGACCTCTACCTGCACCCTTTCTGTTTCTGAGTCTAGTAGAAAAATGCTTCCCGCCTTTCTGTCGTTGGGTAGAACCTTTCCGATAATGTATCCGTTCATACTCTTAATCTCGCCGTTACGTTTGGCGGCATAAATGCATTCAGAAGGAACAAGCACGTATCTTTTTCCGTCTTTCTCAAAACCTCCGTCGCCTTCTGTGATAAAGTTCCTTGTGTAAGTTGAGTCAAACCAAACCTCGTCGCCTGGCTCTCCGTCAAACTCACAAGAAAAATCCCAGTTCTTTGTAGTTGATCCTTTTTCAGGCTTCTTTACAAGCACCCCGCGCCTAACAGCCTGAGTAGCCCTAATATCTTCCTTGTTTGGGTCAACCTCTTTCTTCTGTTCTCCAGCCATCCTCATGTATTCGGACATGGCCCTCTTGTCCTTGTAGTTACTCTTCTTCATTGACTTTACAAGAGAGTTCATGTCGCTTACACTCCCTGAGTCAGTCATTCCTTTCAGGCTGTTAACCAACTTCAAGGTCCCTCCATTGAAAGATATCTCGTCTTCGGTCCAAGAATGTATCTCAACCAAGCAGTCTCCATCTATAAGCCTCAATGACTCTATTTCAATATCTTCAAAGTTCATTAGAGTATCTTTTTGTAAATTTCAAACAGATTCTTTTGTGTCTCAAAGTTTTTCTTCCCAACCGGCATACGTCTTTTTATTTTATTCACGCCCCGGCGCAGGGATGAGTACGTTCCAAACAGGTTTATGGCGTCCCAGTTACTCATCAGCTTCTCTACATCCTTCATGTCTGTATTCTCACGCTCGATGTAGTATTTGTACACCTCTATAATCCTGTGGTAATTATTTTTTGTCTTTGTCCTTATCATAGTGTTCCTTCAGTTTTTGGAAATACATCGAACGCTTGATGCGGGTCTCAACCTGTGTCTTTCCTATTTCTTCTAACGTGTTCTTATATCTCACGATTGCCTTCTCCACCTGGTCCAAGTCTTCCGACGTAATGTGTGGATCGCAGTAAAGCAGTTTTCTCCGCGCAGATGTGGCCATTGGGGTGAAGATCTTCATCACCTCGTAAATCTCTATCTTGTCGTCAATCATCTGATTAACAATAGAGATGGCTCGTTTCCAGTTATCTATCTTATTCATACAAAAATGCGATGTGGCGTTCATGCACAGAGTAGGTTTCCGTGTCTTGTAGTTCAACCTTTTCAATCTTACCTATAACGCAAGCTTTTTGGCCGACCTCTAGGTCAACCCCGTTTCCTACCGCCGTTATGGTTACATCTATTTGCTTTGGCTGCCTTTTGTCAATGGTTACAAAGACACGCCCGTCTGGTGGTCTCAATTTCGTCATGCTGCAAATATACTCAAAAACAACATAGTGTCAAATTATTGCTTGGAAATAGTACTAAACAACGTAGATTTGCAATATGTTTATCGTTTCAATCATATTAGTTATATGCTGCCTTACGTTCATGATCAAAAACTCAATATATGGCTGTGGTAAAAGATGTTACAAGACTCGTAAAGAGGCTCAAGAGCATTGCGATTATGACCAACAGGTTTATATGTGTTGGGAGTGTGAAACCTGGCATATAAAAAATAATGAAGAAAATCCTTGACAACCTCGCGTGGTTGTTTTATGTTTGCCACATATTTCACTCCTCGTTTGCTAACGAACCACAGTAAACGAGGATTGGATAAGTTAATAACTTACCAATTAAAAGCTCGCAAAGTGGTTCTTGCGAGCTTTTTTTATTTTATGAATACAGGACAAATAGTAAAAACCAGGAACGTGCCATTCGCGATGGTTCCTACAGAATTTCTTAGGGACAAGTCCGTAAGTCTAAAGGCAAAGGGATTGCTGTCTTTCTTATTATCATTACCTCCCGACTGGGTGATATACAAGAGTAAGTTGACTGACTATTTTTTAGACGGAAAGGACTCAATATCAAGCGCTTGGGACGAGTTAGAGGTGTTGGGATACATACACTCAGTGCGAATTATTGGGGGTGACGGACTATCAAGGGGGTTTAACTACATCGTGTACTACGAGCCAACGGAAGTCGGTTTACCGGAAAGCGGTTTAACGGAAAGCGGAAAACCCGATATCCGAAAACCCGCCACTATATATATAGATAATACAAAAAAAGAAATAACATATAAATACTCTTTCGAGCAGTTTTGGTTGGAGTACGACAAAAAGGTAGACAAGAAACAAACCTTAACTGTTTGGAATAAACTATCTGCTGAGGACCGAATACTTGCTGTAGAAGGCATGGGTAACCACAAATCGGGTCGCGAGCGCAAATACTGGAAGGACCCGGTTCGTTATCTTCGCGACAGGAGATGGGAAGACGAAACACAAACGAAAACAATAAAACAAACACCTATTCAAGACGATGGCAACAAATGGTAAAATCTCAATCTACAAAGACTTCAATGACCTGCAAGGACACGCAATTACTGTGTTGGGCGCACTTGAACGAATTCGGACTGGAAAGTCAAAGGAACTCGTTGAGAAGGCGAGGGAAGCCAAGACTAAAAAGGAGGCTGACGAACTAAAAAAGAAACTTCCAGCGGTCTGTTTCAGCGGTCTTTTTAACAAACGTAAGGACTCAGAACTCGTAGAACACTCCGGGTATATCGTACTTGATTTCGATAATGTGACAAATATTGCCCAAAAAAGAAATGAATTAATAGCAATAAGCTATATCAAAGCTGTTTGGGTGTCGCCGTCTGGCAAGGGATTGAAGGCTTTGGTCGAAATTGAATGGAAAAGCAAGCATAAAGAGCATTTTGATGCCTTAATGAATGATTTCCCGGACATTGACAAGACAGGACGGAATGTTTCTCGTTTATGTTTTGAGTCTTACGATCCTCAAATTTACTACAAGGCTGAAGCAGAGGTTTTCTCAAAACTGCCTGTAAAGAAGGAGGATAAGAGGTTGCCCAAACAGACAACTACCGAGACCATAAACGACGACGATAAGATATTCCAAAATCTTTTGACTTGGATGACGTCCAAGGGGGACGCATTTAGAGAGGGAGAAAGGAACCACTTCGTTTTCAAACTAGCTGCTAGTTGTTGCAGGTTTGGGATGCTTGAGGAGACGTGCTACAGCATGATGATGACCTACGTTGTCCCCGACGCAAGCTTCAGTCAGATGGAATGTCGCCAGGCAATTCGTAGCGCGTACAGGGCCAATATGAACCAATGGAATACCGCTGAGTTCACCAAGGACCAGTTGGTTAGTAAGGCTAACCGACAGGAGGTTGACATCGTAATCACCGCAGAAGATGCGGCGAATATTGCGGCGAATGACGTAATTTATGCGGAGGAAGTCATGGAACAAGCGTCCGACATTTACCTGCATGGATACAGGGCTGCTCAACCACTAGGAGTCCCACTACTTGACAAACACTTCAAGAGGGTGAAGGGAGACTTGACGATTGTGTCCGGGATAGGAAACTATGGTAAGTCATCGTTCATGAAGTGGGAGATGGTGTTTCGAATCGTGAAGTTTGGAGAAAAAGTTGCCATTTTCACGCCTGAAGAATTACCAGCAGAGCAGTTCTACCATGACCTTGTGGAGATCTACTTTGGGAAAGACTGTACTCCAAATAATCCGAACCGTCCGCCATACGATATGTACATGAAGGTGTACAAGATGATTGGGGAACACATCTTTATGGTTTACCCCAAGAGTGTAAGCCCTACCCCCGAATACGTCAAGGAGGTATTCCTTACTCTCATCGTCAAACACGGAGTGGAGCGAGTTATCATCGACCCGTTCAACCAGATGTCAAACGATTACGCCAAGGGTGGAGGACGAAGCGACAAGTACCTTGAAACCTTCTTGTCCGACTGCACACGATTTGCTCGGAAGAACAACGTGTACTTCGACATCGTGGTCCACCCGCACAAGATGAGGAAGGGTGACGATGGAAACTATCCATGCCCGGAGGTTTTCGACTTAGCAGATGGGGCGATGTGGAACAACAAGGCCGACAACATCCTAATATACCATCGTCCGTTCGCTCAGACGGCCCCAGAAAGCCCTATCTGTGAGTTCCATAGTAAGAAGATCCGCCGACAAAAGATCGTGGGTATAAAGGGCTTCTTTGAGTTCCAGCTACAGAGGAACACTCGGAGGTTCACGTTTGACGGAGTAGACTATCTTCAGCAGGCTATTGACGGGAAGTATGTACAGGCCCAGATTGAGGAACCAAAGCCATCGGTCATCAAGCCGAATAGAAGCTGGACGGATTCAAGGGACGCCAAGGAGTGGGACGAAGATGTTCAGCACCCTAACGGGTACAAGGAGGCTTGGGAATAATGGATTAGTACCTATTAGGGTATAAATTAACATTTTTTTCTTGCACAAAAGAAACATATATGCTACATTTGCGAAATATAACCAATTAATTAATCAAAAAAATCTATGGGATTAAATCAAGGTGGTTCATCAAACCGTACTTACCTTAGTATTTCTAACGGTAAGATTGCTAAGCGAGTTCCGGAGGGAACAGCAGGCTCAATTAAGTGTACCAGTAAAGATGGTACTAAAGTTTTTTACGAAGAGCGTTACGCTTCTCTGTCTGGTTACATCATAGACGTGTTCAAGCGTGTATCCGAACAGGGTTACGGCGATCAGCTTTGTGTTGTTTTAAAAGATAACAACGAGGAGTATCAAATCCAGATGCCTTGGAGTTCACGCTACTCTTCAGGTTTCTTTTTGTCAATGCCTAACATCGACGCCGGTAAGGAGATTACTCTAACCCCGTGGTCAAAGGAAATCGACGGAAAGACACGAACAATGTTGTATCTACGTCATGGTCAAGAAGACATCAAGTGGGGCTGGACAAAAGACAATCCGGGCAATATGCCTGAGATGAAACAGATCAAGGTAAAGGGACAGGTTGTATGGGACGACTCAGAGCGCCAGGAGTTCTTTGAGAAGCACCTCAACGACATCTTCCTTCCGCAGATCAAGGCTGTAAGTTCAGTCAAGAAGTTGGACTCTTATGCTGCCCCGGCTAAAGAGGATGACCCAAGCGACGATTTACCATTCTAATCTTAACCAAGAGTCGTGGCGGGGGATAAACAGAGGCAAACCCGCCACGGCTTTAAACAAACGAACATGAGATACACATTCAAAGACCTAGTAGAAATAGTTCCGTCACAGCGACGGAAAGAATTTACAAAAATTTACGAATACCTCCACAAAATGGAAGACCCACAAGAGAACACAATTCTTGAAAAGGTTAGCAGACATTTTGAGGTTCCGGTTGCAGACATCAAGAGTAGCAAAAGATTTGCAGACATTGTGTTGGCAAGACAGGTTTATATGACAGCAGTAAAGGTATGTTCAACAAAAAGCCTTGCTGAGGTTGCTAGAACCGTGAACAAGGATCACGCAACAGTGTGTCACGCACTTAAAACGGTTAAGGGTGACTATTCATTTAATGCTGTACGCAGGAATAAAATACGCCATTTCATTGCCGACCTAGACCAAGCCAAACAAGAACTTTTATTAGACTTTTTCAATGAACGGAATCCCGATATACTTGCCGCCTACACCGTCAGACCAGAGCGAGTTACAGCACCTTCGGAGTCTGAGGCATAAGCTCCTCATAGACGACATGGAATACCCAAAGACGGGTGTTCATAAGCCGAAGAGAAAATATGCTCGTGATCAGTCTCTTATGAAGTTAATCAACGTAAGATTGTACGAACTTACAGGGAATGATATGTACCTTTGGATAAGCGGACACTTTAACGAACTTAAAAAAATAGAAAATGGGTAGAGTAGAAATAAAAGACGCAAAGCGCACAATAGACGGAAAAAAAGTCAACGCATACCGCGTGAGAACCGTTGGAGAGAACAACGAGATACTTCAGGTCTCTGAGGTTCTCAACACGCCTGAAGCGGTTAAAAGACACATAAAGGCGATGGCTCTTGCCTGGAACAGCTATGGTGAAATAGAGGTTTTAGACTGCACCTACCGTGGCAAGTTTGATGGAAAGGTTATCGACCTTGAGGAGTACGACAAGTTAAAATTTGAACTTGTAAATGAAAACCATTGAGTCGCTCATATACGAGGCTTATTACTGGAAGTCTAAAGGAGTAGAAAATATTTCCTATATTTGCGTCCCGGCTACCCTCGTAATTATGAAAGGAGACCACATCAAAAAATCACAATTTATATTTTGGAACTAAAGAAATCATTCCCAGTCTATATGTTGGAATTACCCAACATTACACTCACAGCATTTTTGATTGCGTTTGTGATAGGATTTGTACTCTCGTTGGTACAGAAGAACTATGCAAGTGCCTTTGCTTGTCTTCTCACCGTTGGAACAATAGTCCCGATCAAGTATTTGGTTTGGAAGAGACAGCCAACGACCGAGAATAAAAAGCGTAAAGTCATCGTAATCAAAAGAAAATGAGCAAACTGAAAAGTTTGTCGATACATTTGCTGAGGTGCGCTCGTGTAGCGCAAGTTCAGTTTGTTTTATTCATTTCGTTGTGTAAACCGCCTCTAAAAAGGGGCGGTTTCTGTTTGGGATAGTGATTATATTTGTAACATATCAACCAAATGAAAAATAGCGTACAAAACTATCGTAACGTCTTAAACGACACGAGAGACATTAGCCAAAACAAGAAGTTAGAAGAAGAGTGGCACAAGATTACTACAGGAGCCACGCTAGAATCTTTCAAACGATCCTTCTTGGCCTGGAAAAGAAAAAACACTACAGAAGAGCCTGTAAAGAAGGCTAAATTAAAGCCTACAGCCATCTTAAACGCATTCGAGGATATCATTAATGAGCTGATGCCCGAAAGTAATCCACTTGGTTTACCAGACTCAAAGGAAAACAAGTACAGCCCGTATAAATTTCCAACTAACCATAATGATATCTTATTTCTCACCGACATTCACGTACCATATCACAACATCCCGGCACTCACAGCCGCGCTCAAGTATGGTCTTGAAAACGACATCAACACGATCTACATCAACGGCGACCTCATCGACTTCTACGCAATCAGCCGTTTCCAAAAAGACCCGCGCAAGAGAGACCTCGCCACAGAGATCTATATGGCAAGAGACTTCCTCTACACCCTGCGAAAGTTGTTCCCTACACAGGCAATATACTTCAAGGCAGGAAACCACGACATCCGATGGGACCACTACCTGATCAACAACGCCTCAGACCTTGTGGGGATTGAAGAGTTTTCCTTGCAGTCTATCCTTCACCTGGAAAAACTCAACATCACGTTCATCCCAGACAAGCAGTTAGTTAAAATGGGGAAGTTAGTGGCCCTCCACGGACACGAGTTTGGGTCAAGTATGTTCAGCCCGGTAAACATTGCCCGTGGACTTTATCTAAGGGCAAAGGACAACGCAATCTGCGGACACCACCACCAGACCTCGGAGCATACCGAGCCAAACATTAACGGACGGGTGACAACCTGCTGGTCGGTAGCTTGCCTGTGTGAGTTGCACCCTGATTATATGCCGATCAACAAGTTTACCCATGGCTTCGCTCACGTCAAAGTGTTTGATAATGAAGACTTTGAGGTGACAAACTACCGCATTGTAGACGGCAAGATTAAGTAACTCTCGTAACATTTTTATGCACGTTTTTGTTACAGAGGATGTGCGTTTTTTTCTGTATTTTGCATAACAGGATGTGCAATGGAGAACCCAAGAATTAAATACAGAAAGCTGGGCAGGGAAAAGGCACGGGGCCTTTACCATGAGGACGGTCTTATTGAGATCGACCCACGCCTTCCTGCCAAAGAACATCTGGAGGTTGCCATTCACGAGTATTTACACCACGAATTCAAGCACTGGGAGGAGAGTCATGTTGAAGAGTATGGGAGAAAAATATCGGAATTCCTGTGGGAGCTTGGATATAGACGAGTAAATTTGGACTAGTATGAGAATCATGCTTCCCATAGTGATTGACAACGAAGAAAAACGAACGGCGGATCTCGTTGGGGCAACACCCGAGAAGTTTGAGTGCGAGCCAGCCGTTTTTTATAGCATTGACAACGTCCGGCCATACATGAACTATAAGAATCTATGCATAGTAAGCTCCGGGGGTGACGATTTTATCGTTGGACTGTCGATGGAACAGGTCGATGAGATGATCATTGAGGAGACGGGATTCACATTTAGCGCAAATTAATGTTAATTTTCTTGCAATTTGACTTGCGTGTTGTATATTCGCACAAATAAAACGAAATGACTGAACAGGAAAGAAAAAGACGGTTGGTAGTAACCGCACTAGCAGCACAGCAGATTTACGCGCAGTGCCATGACGAATGTGTTGAGTTAAAGTTCTTTAGGCAGGACCTCAAGATGCACTCTAAAAACCTTGTGGCCAAGTTAGAGCGTGAACTGATGCCGATATACGGCGTTTTGGGGAGCGTACAGGGCGGTGAGGCGTATCTAAACGCCGTTGAGATCATGGAGATTACACTACAAAACCTTGCAACCCTTCCCGTGGAGTATTGGGTGCTGATAAGCAAGGGAATTGACGACATAAAACAACAAATAGATGAAAAGAACCAAGCAAGCGCTGATGGAGTATCTAGCGGAGCAGCTGAGGATAGCTCATCCAACCAAGAAGATGGAGGTCATGCAGGTGATAATGAAGAACCTTCCGACGTTGAGGAAAATGAGACAGCAGGAAATCCAACAGTTACTGAGCCAGTGCAATGATGACCTTTGCTCCACACCCAATTCCGGTAACAACCCCACTCGGTGACGGATATATTTTATATATAACTCCCGGGGGGATGTATGAAAACGACGAAATAACGGTCGTTCTTCTCGACGGTGGTCATATCAGGCACTTTGAAAGCGATCAGGTAAAGATTTGGGTAAACTCAACATACGGAATACATGAATAACTACGTAATAACGGTCTGGGACGGGGACAAGCTAGTCCACAACGCCAAGGCCAAGGCAAAGAGTCCGCAGATGGCCAAAACCAAGGCCCTGAACGACTGCTTCAAGCTTGATAAACTAATGGGTAAACAACAAAACTGGTTAAGCTACCGATGGGACATACAGGAAACGATAAGCCGATAAAGTACTCCTCAAAGGTTCTCAACGACGTGGTTATGGACATGATTATGCGTGAGAAGAGGGGCTACATAGAGTACAAACAGACGATGGACCGCGAGGACCTTACTCAAAGAGAGTGGCTGCAACACGCCTACGAGGAGGTTCTGGATCTTGCGCTGTATCTGAAGAAGATCTTGAACGGTCCGTCACAAAAATCCGAAGAATTGTGACATAAGTCTGTAACAAATTTTTACCTTTTTTGTTACAAGAATAAACGAAATAAACGAAATGAAAAAAGCAAAAAAACAAGAGGGCGCAAAAACGCAAGTGACGTTCCAAGCCTACCCAGTCGGATCCAAGGTATACGCAATCTCCAGGTGGCATGACAACGGCCCAACCGATCACCTTGCAATTTACCAGGCACAAGTCGATTACTACACCTACAGCACCGAAACCGGTGTAAGATACGAACTACTTAGTCCGAGCGGTACACCATGGGGCTGCGAGGTCGAGGCACAATACGTGTCAAAAAACTTCAACGAGCTTCTTGAAGCGGCTAAGGAATTATGGTCAAACAATAACGAAGATGAAGATAAAAAACAAATTTCTGAGTATCCTTTCTAACAAAGAAATCGAGACCCTTTTGCCCTATCTAATCATGATCGCCATTGGCGTCGGATTTTATTACCTCCTCATCCTATGTGTAAGTCTAATGTAAGAAAAATGCTCCGAATGGTCGATCGAGAGCTTCGAAAGCCAGACTATTTTATCCTTGGTTATTACATTTTTATGGCAACCTCAATAATTCTTTTGATATGGACAATTCTGTATACAGTATAATCGCCCTGGCGATGTATGTCGCCCTTATTTGGCTAGGGGTACGAATGATTAAAAAAACAGACAGAAAGTGATGGACCCATACATCCAAGGAACAATCCTTATGGCCGCCCTATATCTTGGGGTGTATGCCGTCGTTAGGATCATCGAGAAGTCCGACAAATAAAAAAAAACCGGGAATTACCCCGGCTTTATTCGTAACTACAACGGTCCCCAACACGAGACCGTGTCTCTTAGCAGTCCCACTTGCGAAGGGCTAGTGCCTTTCTTGTTGGTTTGCCGTTAGGTTTCTTCATCGGGCCTGGCATTCCGCTCATTCTAGCACAGAATGACTTTCTACGGGCAGCGGCCTTTGGAGATTTTTTTGCCTGTTTAGCCGACACCGGGGGTTTCAATGTACCTCCAGTCTCTCGCTTGTACGAGGCTCGCCCCTTAGCGTTCAGTCCGCCTGTTTTTGACTTACCCTCTGATCTTTGCCATGCTGGTGACTTTGCCATGTTGTTTAGTCTTAAGGTGCAACAGGTGAAAGGTATGCGTCGGCAACCATCTTATATAGGATAGCAACAGGAGCCGATGCGGAGGCAGGGTTGACTATCGACGTTGACTCAAACCTTCTTATCACGATCCATTGGTCGCTAAGAGCGTCAGACCAGGCCTGAAAAATTTTGTCAAGAATACCTGAGCTTGCAGGGTTGTCTATTATTTCAAAAGAAATGTTATAAGTGTCGTAGCGGTCTGTTACATCACAGATGTATGCAGCCACCTGGCCTACACTGATTGGGGACGCCCCCGCAGCAGTCAGTGCGTCAAGCGTTGAGATTTCTATAGAGCCACCCTGGGGGTACTTGATGACAAGGCCAACAAACGACTCAATGTCGTTGTATCCCTGTTGAACAATTTTATCTTGCGGTGTATATGCCTTGACCATTTTTTATTATTTTTTATTTTTCTTAGCAGTCTTCTTAGACTCGATAAAGTCCTTCAACTTAGGCGCACCCTTGCTTCCGGGCTTTCTCATCTTCTCGCCTGATCCCTCTTCTATCCTCTTGCGCTTGGCGTTGATGTTGTGATATAGTCCTTTCGATTTCATCCCTGTCCTCTTGATTTTTTTACAACTTTATCCATCGGAGACTTGCGCTTGATCGCCTTGCCGTCCTTTCTCTTCCCAAAGGTCGTCTTAGACCCAGTACCCATCGCCTTAGCCATGACCACCCCCTTCACACTTACACTTCTCTGCCTCCTTAGCCTCGTGTTCCATCTCCTCCATAGCCATCCTGTTCTTCTTCTTGACCATCATCTTGGCAGGTGAGTACCGACCAAACATGTTGTCCATAAAGTCCTGTGAAGCGTATTTCATAGCCTTTTTTTTACAAATATACATGGAGTTGGGAGATATGCAACAAATTCTGTAAACTTACTGTGGTGGGGGTCACCCCTACCCAGCCCATGCCCTGCCCGTCCGTCCGAAGTCGATTTGGCAACAGGGGTGGGTGTCTAACCGCCTGTGCGCCAATGGTTTACCTACCTACCTGTGTATCAGCCAACTAGACCACACAACATAGCGTGGAACATCCGTGGAACAATGCGGTGTGTAGCGTTGTGTAACGATATAACCTGAGGCCCTGTCTATGCCTGCCTGTCGTGTTGTCCTATCGTGCAACCTGAGGCCCGCAGTAACCACAACCGACAGGCCCGCTCCCCTGTCCTCTCGTCCTATCCTATCGCTTCCCTCTTGCTACCCACTTGCGCGGGTAAACTTGTCTCCCACCGATGGAGAAAGTAGACTAACCTCTTGATAATCAATGCGTTTGCATTAAAGTACCAACGTGTTCTTTTTCAGCACGTTAAGCCATGCATGACCATGCCCGCTCACTAGCCCCGATAAACTGCTCGCCATGCCCATGCAAGCCCGTAGAAACCGCCTGAAAGCCCCGCAAACACTGAGTTTCGTGCGTGTTGGGGAATTTTGGTTGGGGTTAACCTGAATGTGGTTGGCCAATTGCGTGTGCGCGCATGAGTGTTTTAACTGCTCTTTGGTTTATCTCTTGTCTCTATTAGTGTAATTAGGGCCTGTGGTGAATTTGCCCGCGCATGGCCTGTCTGATTGCCTGCTGTTTGGCTTGCTTGTTTATCCCTTATCTGATATCCTGTAGACTGCGTGACAGGGAATTTATGTTTTCAAATAACAAATTCCTTGAATCCCGCGCTGTGCCTGCGTTTCAGAAGGTTTATTTTTCACCTTGACCTTCTACAACCCGCATAAACACTGAGGTGGTTGTTTTGGCTTGCATCTACCCTCTCTCCTACCCTCTCCAACAGCTAGCGACCATACCTAAAACGCCCATTTTTGACTCTCTTCCGCCGGCCTGTATCTCAATACTGACGAGGCTTTCAGCACCATTGCTTACAAAGATAGTCAATGTTTATGCGGCTTCCAAGGATTTCAACAGGTATTTTCATTTTTGTTAATAACTCATGTACGCTTAGAGCCACAAGGGATGTAGAGGTTTTTTTAGGGTGTTTTCAAATTTTTTTTTTGATGTAGTTATTTTGTTGATTTGACGCGGGTTTCAAGAGGTTACGTTTTCTGAATGCCCTGTAAACACAGGTGTTTTAGAAGGTTCTTTAAATTCTTTTTGAAACAATCACTTACCATTATCTTTGCCCCCGTTCAACGGAACAACGGAGTGCTCAAATCACCCGTAGCAAGTAATACCTCGTGAGACGTGTGAAAGTTGAAAGATAGCTAGCAGTTCTGATTCCCTCTCTGCAACAATCAAAAGAGGGTGAGCGCTT
>Ga0315909_10003488_pt1 | contig 19119 bp, 24 predicted proteins | sample LakEriMetagenome_11_FD_203527 | JGI IMG/M metagenome (GOLD analysis project Ga0315909, IMG submission 203527) | Freshwater fungal communities from buoy surface, Lake Erie, Ohio, United States - Buoy 2 MA125 | ecosystem: Environmental > Aquatic > Freshwater > Lake | place: USA: Lake Erie, Ohio... | reverse complement strand
TGCCACGTGTCCAACGACCATGTTTGACTAGGACATATTGCCCAACTTGGACATCTTGTTGGCGATGACCAACCGCATAAACACGACCCCATCGGGCATGTATACCTTCTAATTTACCATCACTGTTGGGGATGATGATACCACCGCTGGTAAGTTTTTCTTTGAAATTCATATCAGTAACTATAACATAGTTCTGTAATGCTCGGAAACTTTTGATTTTTTTTGCATCGTAACTTGACATGTTAGTCCTTAAATTCGTTGAATACCTGTTGGTTTATTTGTTTGAATGACACTAGGGTCCAGAAGTTCTTGGGTAACTTCTGTTTCTTTGGCTACAGCATCAGCGAAACTGCCTCGAGGCTTAACATACGCCGGAGTAGAACTGGATTCTGCTACAGGAGTATCGTGTTCTACTGTAGGTTGTAATACTGGTTTAGGTGCAGTCTCCACTACTGGTTCTGGCACTGCTGTTGAAGATTCTAATACTTCAAAATCATCTGCCATTGGACCATGCAGTTTGTTTTTTTCATTCATTAGCTGTGCGCGAGTTTTGATAATTTTTCCACCTTGGCCTAGCTGATCTCCGCGGGCATTGGTTTTCATATTACCTACTGCGATAGTAGTTTCGTTGGCTAATCTCAAACGATCCATATCGATCGGAAGACCTCTAGCTGTTCTGTGATTTGCTGCCATAATGTGTTTCTCCTGATATATGCGTATTTATTTAAGGAATTCTTCGATGTCTAAATTATAATAAAGGCTGTCAATCTTATGGACTCCGATCAAGAACAACACATAACTAGCCACGCTGGATCCACGACCTACTCCCCAAACAACGTTGTTTTTCCTTAGGGTATCTACCAAATATTTCAAATATCTTAATAGATCAAACAAGTCACGTTCTTGAAACAATAGTAGTTCTTGCCCCACACGCTGTAGTTCATGATCTGCTTTACACAGTCCCAACACGTATTCAGCGATATCCATATCCTTGTATTCTTTGGGCATGCGCCAATTAGCCTGTAGCACACGATCAAATTCTTCTACCGTTTGATTGATGCTGTGATAGCTGTCCAATAGATCCAATTCTGCATGTAGTTCTGCCACACTTCGATTGTATTCTAGGCTGTCTTCGACTTGGAACCTGCTGATATCTAATTTTGGATCTTTATACAGTAAGTTACACAATTCGTTACTATCTGTATAGGCCTGTCCGTATTGATCGTATTTCATTATCTTGTGATGTCTTTTGAGTCGGGATCTGGACCTAAACGGCCTGATTTTTGTGCATCTTCCAGCATTTTCTTATTGCGAGTTTCTATCTCTATCACGTAGTCACCGATTATCAAATTCAATTGGTGAACCATATCACCATGCCCCATACGATAAGCAAAGCCCAAACGATTTTGTAATTCGCTGCGCTTGGTATATAGTTCTTCATCTGTCAGTTTAGATAAATCTGGTGTAAGCGGATGCATAAAAGAAAACTCCTTATACTATAGTTTATATTCTATAGCATAAGGAGTCAATGATTTTTGGTTAATTATCGTGTCACTGTTACCATTACATTACCAGCATCTGTGCCATAACTAGTGAATACAAATGTTCCTACTTGTCCATCTGCCAGACCGATAAAAGCATTACCGGTAGTTGTATTATTGTTTGGGACGATTACATAAGCTAATGCACCCGCTGAATTTTTTACATGAACCGTAGCCTGATGTCCACGTGTAATTGTAGCATTATAGTTTAAGGCACAATTAGCAGTGATATTTAGTAATAAGAATTGATCGCCACCTGGTTCTAATGTCAAGGATTTGCTGGTTGTGGCTACACTGAAATTATTTGCTTGATCTTGACTCTTGTAGGTTATGGTTCCTTTAACTGTTAGATTAGAACCAAAACTACCTGCACCGATTGGATCATTGATTACAACATTTCCACTTATGCCACCAGTTAATGTAGTTAACCCACTTGCTGATAGTGTTGTAAATGCACCGCTTGCTGGAGTAGCATTACCAACTGGAGTTGAATTGATCGCTGCGAATCGTGATAGGCCACCAATTACGTTACCACTAAATGCACCTGTGGTTCCAGTGACTGTTGCACCTGCATTACCGATAGTAACAGCATTAACAGAACCTGCGTTTACTGTTGTAAATGTAGATGAAGCCCCATTAGCTACAATATCGTAATTGCGTAATACGTCTTGGATCCAAACATGCGCTCCTGCATCGTAAGTCGATAACTCGAATATGTAAACACCAGTGCCTAACTGTATAACATTACCAGCATAATTACCTTGAATACTGCTGATATTTTCAATATATGTGCCTGAAATTGTAAGATTAGATAGTGTAGTTGCTGTAATTTGTAGTCTTAATCTGGTCCATAAATCTGTAGTTGGCCATGTGCTAGCAAAAGTCATGCCTGCTGTGGTTGTAATTGATACAGTTTGGAAATGACCTTGGCTCCAATCAACTTCAAAACTGTTGCCTGAACTAATTGAACCTATGTCTTTTTTGGTTTCTACTGCTTTTAACAGCTGAGGTTCGGTTATAAAAGTATAGTCCATGACGTTAGTAGGAGTGCCTGTTTGCCCTACTGAACCCAATGGTCCTTTTAACACAGCATAAGTCTGCAAGTCAGTTAGTTCAGCAGCCGCAAAAGTAAAATTGTTTACCGTATTGGTAAAATTGTCGCGGAAACCTTGGCTGTTATTGTCCTGTCCTGCTATAGGATACGTGCCGTCAATGTTTTGTGGATTAATATTACTCATTTAAAAATCTCTCGTTATGTGTTTATTTATCAGACTACTAGTGTATTTATTACTGATTTCCCAGCCCAAAAACTTAGTTGAACACGTTAATCCTCGGGAATATCAGTGCTGTATCCCCTTGCTCAGGAACAGTATAGGTATCTCTGAAGTCAAAGAATCTAGTTCCATTACCGTCGAATATAGTAACCGTAGTTCTAACCTGTTGTGGTATTTTGCTGAAGTTTGGTATTAGTTTATTGGCTTTGATAATCGGATCGTAGTAGATATTAGTTCCACCTCGGGTTAATCCGTTTCTTACATACAATACTTGATTAAAGTTCAACGTAGGAATAAATGTGATAGTTCCGCCGGCTGCACCAGTCGCAGCAGGCCATATTACAACATTTGACCCTATCACATCTGTTACAGTAGAGGTATTAGCAAACCCTGTGCCTATGACTTTCATGCCAACGAATACATTAGCAGTGGTGCTAACACGGACATTAGATCCATATCCAGTGGTATTGGCTGTTATGCTGGTAAGAGTAGCAGTGGCATTAGCCAGGCTTAATCTTAAGAATCCCTCAGCGTCGATTTGGATCTGCCAGATGCTAATACGTTGGTTAGCTACGCTGTAGGTAACATTAGCACCTGTGGTTATTCTACTAGAAATCCACTCATTATATCCCGGAACATAATCAGCGGCATCCCATCCTTGCGTCCCATTAGCGTCCCAGTCCGCATCATTTACATCAGGATCGTCCCAAGGTGCTGTGCTGTTAGTCCATCCTTGATTGTAAGCATCTCCAATATCCTGTCCTGAACTAAATTCCTGTTCAAAAAATACCAATCTATCTCCAGTTCGGAAGCTGGTTACGCCATCTAAGCCACCACTGGCGATAATAGTAGATACCGCACGCTCATTGATTTCTTCAAATGCTGTGCTTACCGCATAGTCTACCGTACCTACAGATTTAAATGTGCTCAGAAGTGCTGGATATCTGTCAAAGGTAGTTTCGGTGCTGGTTATAAATGAATTAGACGCTATATCATAGTTAGCACTGTAGTTATTGTCAAGTTGATAACGATCAACTGTAAAATTAAGTTCATTGAGATCATAACCACGTTGTGCTAGTCTCCATGCGATTGTTTCACTAGCACCTGGTTCAGTATAGGTCAACACTACCGCACGGGTATATCCTAGTATAGTTCCATTTGGTTGTGTGCTGGTCATCCAATCTGGTAGTGCACCTTTGTTAGCATAGGTAATTGAATTGATCACAGCATCTCGCATGTTGTTAAATGCGTTGGGGTTAGCTATGACAAAAGCATTACCTGCATCGTTATAATAAGGATTATTGATGATACCAGATAAGTTTATAACATCTGCGGGAGCTTGACCTTGCTCATTGCTATTTTCATCTAAGAGATCTAGATATACTACTTCATATTTAATATGTTGATCACCTACAGTGGTTCCGCTAGGCACAGCATTAGCCAATACAGTATATCCTCTGCTGAAATCTGTAGGCACGAATGTAGTAGTATAGATATTGTAAGTGCCGATCACTTCACCTGTGGCGTTTTCTAAAACATCATACACACCGTCAGTGCGTGCCACGGCTGTTTTTATGTTACCGAATAATAGGCGTTTGCGGAAATGATTAGTCTGTAATGCATTAACATAGGTAGCCATCGTTGTTGGACTTAGTCCTGGTAAGAACAAAGTCCTGATACTATCACTGATACCAAACCATGGATCAGTCGCTCGATAGATCAGTTCTGGCGGAAACACTGATTGATCCTGCGTGATATCGCGGAACTCTAATCTCTGATAAGGTTGTAGTGCGGCTTCTAGGTATAGATTTTCGTATGGTTTGATGTTACGACCGCGGACGTAGATACTAAACACTCTGGTATTGGATGCTGTTCCGTCAAAGGTGATAGCATTAACACTGAAGCGAAAGGTTTGATCAAATGTAGTAGTTGGGTCACCAGTGAAATCACTATCAAATGTGGTTAGACCAGCATCTAAACTGAATAGTTCAAAGCTGACACGTCCGCTGATCAATCCATCTGGCTGTAGTCTTAGCCCTTGTGGTAAATTGATGAATGCACCAGGTGTGTAGACGTAATATACCTGTTTGTTCTGTGTGCTGAATGCTGTAATAGATAAATCGCTAACTGAGCCATTTTGTATGGAGCCTAGATAACTAGGAGTCAACCAATTGACAGTGTTGTTTAGGCTGCCTAAGATAGTTATGACAAATAATCGATCGCTGATGTATTCTGGGTAATCTCTCTTAAATACCTGCACAGCAAATTCATAAGTTGTTGATGCGGCTACCTGTGATGGTAAGAATCCTGTGATCCACCCAGAATCAGTATCTATGCTCAATGTTCCTGGCATAGATAATGAACCTTGATCGAAACGGTCTTCATCGAATCCTATATTACCCTGTGTGCTAGGGCTAGCACTAACGTTGACTCCTACACTGACCACTGTTGTAGGATAAGCATAGAACAAGACGCCACTGACATTGACTTTGGCAGCATCATCAGTTGAATTCAGTCGGAATAGATTAGAAGTATTGTAAATCGCACTGATATCTGTGTTACACACTATTTCTGTTGGGCGTGCGGCCACGCTAATACCATTGACTGTGATATTGCCTACAGTGTCAAATGTTCCTGATGTAAACTGAACTCTGAGCTGATTTGGATTTGCTACATTAGCATCGTAGCTGTTATTAAATCCTATAACAGTGGCTTCACCAACCGTGGTAGTCTGCCTGATCACATCACCAACGTTAGCATAACTGAGATTACCAGCTAAGGTAATAGTTCCTGTGGTTGCACTGATATTAGTAATAGTAGCATTGGCACTGCCAACAGTCTGTGTAATAAAGGTGCCAACAGTGCCTGCTACTATGGTATTACCAGTAACACGTATAGTAGTGTGTGCATTCACTGTAGCGTTATACCATGTGAAATATGTTTCACCTGTGGTTACATCAGTATATGGTGCTAGGACCTGTATAGCCTCACCATTGACTAAATTTGGTAAGGTCCTGGTGGTCAGCGACGTAGTTCCGATAGTAATATTACTGCCAACTACTATCGCTTCTAAGTATGGATTGCCAGTAGGAGTCTGCTGATCAAAACTACCAACAGACAGTGCTGGAATATTATACTGTAGCACATCGTTGTCGAGATCAATAGCTTCTATCTTAAAAGTAAACCAAGCACCTTGGCGTTCTGGTAATATTTCAGATGGTACGCTGATTATGATAGGGTCGTGCTTGTCACCGGCATCAACGGTCAAGGAGTTACTGCCGCCAGTGATAGAAAATACATTGCTATTTAAAATGGTAGAGTCAGCAGTAATCAAGTTAGCATCAGCATCTACCGCTGATCGAGGAACCACCAACATCTGATATGTTGATGTGTCACTGTTGGTAGTGCCATCAGACACTTCTACAGTAAAATTAAAATATCGACTGAGATTTTGCTCATTGAAATCCCATCCTAATATTCCTGTTGACGTAGAAGTAGTGAATGTTCCATCCCAAGCAGTGTCGTCCCATCCTGGATCTCCAGCTGGTCCTGGCACTGGTATTGGAATTATATAACCGTAGATTAATCCACTTGGGCTAAGTCTTAGCCCCGGCGGCAAAGTGCCTGCAGCCAATGACCAAGTTAAATTGTCTTCTTGTATAAATTCAATAGCTTCTAATTGGATATCAATGACTGTGCCGTCATAATATGTGCCAAGATCTATATTACCCCCAAATCCGCTATGAGGTGTGATTATAGGTGGTGCTACGTTGGTAATAGTTATATTAAATGTGCGATCGGCTATGAGATTATCTGCTAGATTTTTTACACGCACTGTGAAAGTATAGACCTGATTAATATCGGGACCTGCTGTGCTGACCGGAATACCTTGTAATATGCCGGCGCTTGTAAGTTGTATACCAGGCGGCAAAGTTCCAGAAATTTTAGTGTAGGCTAGTGTTCCACCAGCGGTATCATAAGCGTCAAGCTGAAACTGATAGTATTCCAGACTTGGAACAATACCTAGGTTACCTGCTGCCGTTATCCAGGTTGGATATGCCATTAGTTGATACCTTTGGTGATTTGGTATGATATAGTAGCCATAATCAATCTCTATTTAACTACTATTTATCAGATTTTGGAGATTAAGATCAACCGTAACGTTTAATCCTAGGTCTTGGATAAGCGACACCCGAACTAGGTCTTAATTTGTAGGTATTTTGTTGTAAATCACCTGACAACTTGCGTTCTAATCTATAGAATAAGTAGAGATTGTTAGAATTAACACCTGATTCACCTAGACTATAGTAATCACCTGCACCACCACCTGTGGATGTGATTTGATTGTATTTGCCAAAAGTTTCGAGATATTGTCTTGCTTCTGCTTGTGTAAGGCTAGGCCAAGTTTCAGCTAGGCAGGCTAGACAACCGGTTACTTGAGGACTTGCCATACTGGTTCCATCTATAGTTTGTATATAGTAAGAACTATTCCTTGGATCGGCTACTGGAGTAGGATATCCTGAGAATCCTGTTGAATTATTTACCGCGCTAATAATATTATCTCCAGGGGCATAGATATCCACTCTACTGCCATAGTTGCTAAATTGAGTTTTGTATTCTCCTAAGAATGTGCTTATCGCACCTACACAGATTGCTATATTAGCTGCGCCTGGAGTCATACCTTGACTATGATTTACACTTGTTGAACCTCCATACGCTGTAAGATAAGCTTCAGCTGCGTTATTAAAATCAATGGATCCTTCTACGCAAGATCTCCAATATTCGTTACCTGCGGCTCCAATGACTATTATGCCTTCGCTAATCGCTGTTGCTACATCTGCATCAACTGATGCCACTCTAGCAGGTGGAGCAAAAGCACTTGGGATTATATTACGACCTCCCCCATCAGTGCCTACTACAGGAACACCATTGTCTTGAGCTTGGGTTTTTTTATTATTATCTGATCCTGATAAAGTAGTTGTTCCACCTCTGTAAGTAATAGAAGCAATATAATTAACACTTGTGTTACCTGTCAGATAATAATCCCCGCCATAATTATAATTATACCCCCAGCTGTTATTAACCACCGTGGGATTTTTCCTACCGGTAACAGGATTGATTGGTTTGTTGCGATGGAATTCTCTGATATAATCAAATACATATAAATCAAAATCAGTGGATCCTGGCAAACCAGAAATATAAGCTGTAAGGAATTCAATATTATAGATATTGGCATCTCTAGCCCAACCTTGTGTATTGCCTGCTGCGGTTCCTGCTACGTGTGTGCCATGACTATCAGCCACGCTTGAATAACTGTATGAACCAGTGGTAGCTAGTCCAATATTGGCGCTATATTGCCACCAATTAAATTGAATCGCACGTGATCCACCGGTTCCATCAGGATTTACTGCGAACTCAGGATGGTCAAATTTTAGATGGGAATCCACAATTATTACATCTACGTTCCTACCACTGCTGGTAGCATTTACAGTGCGATTTAATACAGTAGCATTACCATTGGTAGCCCAACCCTCGGTTTGTGCGCCTTCTGTGCATCTGTATAAGGCCCAATTTTTATCATTGCTGTCAATGGTTGCAGATTTTTCATAATTAGCAGTCTGAGTCCAAGTTGGTTTAGGAAATATGCCTCTAGCACTTGGTAGCTGTTCGACCGCTAGGACTCTCGAATCGCCACGCAGCTGTTCTGCTTCGGATTCTGTGAGATAGTAGTGTGTATTTCTGCTGATTGGTCTGCGATTGGCCAAGCCCACTGCCCTGTTGGGAATATAAACAGTTCCACCTGGTGTTTCCATGTCATCATAAAAACTTTCTAGATCTTCAAAGTTTTTAAGCGTAACTATATATTCTAGTAGAGCCATCGGCTATGATTCCATCTGTAGTAGAGTCAGTGTCACTGTGATTGCCGCACTATTGCCACTCTTGTTTTTTACCCTAATAGGTATATTTGTAGTTGGAGTAGCTTCATTGTTAAATCCAATAGTTGCCGGAGACATGACGATAGCATTAGCACCAGTGGTAATAACTTCTGCGATAACACCTGATCCCGGAAGTGGATCCTGCGTTTCAGTCCTACCGCTGATCGTATCAGAAGTCCTGCTGGCATTGTCAGTATAAACAGTTACCCAGGCCGCCGCAGAAGTAGTGATCTTAAATAATGCGTAAGACTTAAATCCTGCTATGTTGGCTGTAACATTAGCACCATCGGCCATAGATGATGTTGTAATAGAAAGATTAGCTCTACCAGATACAGCACCCGATACGACGTTTCCACCAACTGTCAGATTACCGCTGCTGATAGTCAATGCCGTGCCACCAATGTAGATAGTATTAGAACTTACATATAGGTCCTTCCATTGATAGGCCACATTACCTAAACTATAAGTAACGTTGGCACTTGGAATTATGTTACCGCTTACTGCTGAAAGATATGTTTGGACATTGGCATTACCGTAGGTACCTGCTGCTATGACCTGCTGATCAACATAGCCTTTCATACCTAGATTAGCCTGTGTGACATTAGCATTGATACCTATGATAAGATCGCTTTGTGTAGCGGCATTGGCTTGTAGATTATAGATCAGTGTTTGTTGTGCAGACGCATTGGATTGCCAAGCTACGTTAGCTGAACTTACTTGATTATCTATATAACCTATTATACCTAAGTTAGCTGCTGTGATCGCAGAATTTGCCGCAGTAATTTGACCATCAACGTAGTTTCTCAGACTTGAATTGCTAACAGCGATATTGCTGTAGATTGTTGTGATTGTCGTGCCTGCTAGATTAGATGCTGTTATGTTTCCTAGGCTACCTGAATATGTTGGCAAGTAAGTGGTAACATAAACATTGCTGTAAGATACAAGTCCTGCTAGTTGGCTACCATTACCAAAGAAATAACCAGTTGTAGTAATATTTCCGCTTGATCTCAGATTAGCTAGATTACCGACAGATGTTATGTATTCCTGTACTGGTGTGATTATTGTTCCGATGATATTTGCAGCTAAGATATTTCCCAATGCTAGGCTTGCTGGGGTTACATTAGCCATATTGATAGTAGAACTTGGTATTGGATTTAGATTGCTAAACAATCTGTAAATACCATCAGTAGCACGATAAGCTAGTCCGGTGTAGACATTGCCTTGACCTACTGCATACTGTCCAACAAATCCAATATCTAATGCGTTAGAAATATTATTATTGCTGAGGAAAATAAAATTGTTTGATACAGTCAGACTAGAAGTTCCAACTGTGGTTATATTACCAATCACAGTCAAATTACCGCAGGTGATATTACCTGTTACACCCAGGCCGCCAGTGACTACTAGTGCACCTGTGCCCGTTGATGTTGATGCTGTGCCGGAATTGGCATAGAACATACCACTAACAGCTAGATCTTGTGTTAGCAAGCTGGTTAAATTAGCCTGACCTATTAACCACTGTGCGGTGACATTACCTGCTACAAACACGTTACTAGCACCAACCAGACCTGTATATGTAGTTAGATATGTAGCAACATTACCATTGCCATAAGCGTTAGCTGCTGAAATATTAGTTAGTTGGCTACCATCTCCTAAGAAATATGCTGCCTGCACATTACCTGCGGCTAGGATATTTCCAGCATTGAATCCGCTGGTGCTGATATTGCTAAAGTTGCTGTTTAATTTAATAAACGCGGTTCGTAGCTCGTCACCTGTGCCATCATTGGCCGCTGTGCCTACGTTAACTGCTACAAAAGATTGTGTGGTTATGGTCATAATAGTGCTCTAGAGTTTCCCTATATACACTATTTATCGATGATTTGATTTATTAGAACGAGGTAGTTACTGCGGTGCGAACCCAAGTATTAGCCGCAGTGCAGATGTATAAATTGCCACCGCTGACTATAACTTGTCCTTTGGTTCCTGAACTATTGCTGTATAAGGGTGCTGCGTTGCTGACTAGATTAAGTCCTTGGAATCCTAAGATATCATATATAGTTAGGGTTATATTGCCTGTGCGTCCTGCCACTGATGTAACGCTATTTGTCAGCAGATTTACATTGGTCTGTAGCAGTGAAAAATTGTTGTTGATTATAGTAAATGCTGTGCGTAAGGGATCACCATCACCTATGCCTGGACCCGTTCCTATATTGACGTTGCTTAATGTAATTGCCATACTAGACCTCTAATTTATCTAGTATTTATACGTTTTTGTTGTGGAATGCTCCGTATCTAGGTGCAGGACCAAATCCTGGATCAAGCGGATCTATACCTAGTTCTATGTCCTGTTCGGTATATATACGCATCTGATTATTGGCTAAAGCATAGAATTGATAGCCTAATTGATGTGTGATCCAATGTGCTGAATGCCACTGCCAATCTTGATATCCTGGTTCGTGTGGATTGTCGATATTGGACACAGTATTGGTATAGCAAGCATAATAAGTAGATATCTGATCCATGAGTTTGCTAGGACCAATCCATAGGATGTCTTCTACACGGGTCATACCATGTATAGGCCAAATAGCATAGTGATCACCAAACAAGAACATGTTAGGATTCTGTATCAAGGCTAGATCATCTTTGAGACTCTTGCTAGAGTCAAATACCAGGTCACTGCGTAGACGAACTGTGTAGTCATAGGCTATCTGGTTTTTTTGTGCGTAATTCATCTTTAGCCTGTTGGCTTCATATAAACTGCGCCACATGCTGACATGCCACTTGCCTTCTACTGGATCCCAACGACGGCCACCCCATTTAGGACGATTAGGTTGTAGATCATATTCCTCTACCATGATGGTGCGTGGTGCCCAAGCACGATAAAACTCTACATTTTTTTCTGGATTAGTTGTTTGGGGACTATGCCATTCTGTGTCTGTGCTGACAGCACCTAGGCGATTAGCGTAGCCAGTGCCGCGAGTTTCACTATCCCAGAAGTGTGCAAACACATCACAATCTGGTAGTAGGTCACCTACATAACGTTTGATATTATCAGCGGTAACATGACCAGTGCGGTTCTGGCCGCTGAAACATAGTGCAATTTTCATTGAAAATCCCTAAAATAAGTGTTAGGTATTTTTGTGTCAGGAACCTAACAAACCCCGTGAGCTCAGCCCATCCTGCGTTTCGAGTCAGCGGATGCGGATTGTCGTCGTTGAACGTTGCAGGTCCGCGCCAAGGTTTACTATCCTGGATTGAAACTTGATCCACAACCACAGGTGGTCTGTGCGTTGGGATTCTTGATACTAAATTGGCTACCTTGCAATGATTCTGTATAATCTACTTCTGCACCATGTAGGTATTGACTGCTCATGCTGTCGATCAATAGATGTATACCATCGAATTCTAGATCAAAGTCATCCTCGTTGGCTTCTTCTTCGAAGGTAAATCCATACTGCATACCACTACAGCCGCCACCACTGACAAACATCCTTAATTTTAGATTAGGATTGTTTTCTTCTGCCATCAGCTCTTTGATCTTGGCTATAGCACCTGGTGCCATCTTGACTAATTGTGGTTGTTCTAAGACTTCTTCCATGTTATATCCTTTGATTGATTATTTCCCAGTTGATGATCTTCCAGGTATTACGTAAGTATGTTTTCTTATCACTTTGATAATCTAAAGCCCAAGCATGCTCCCACCAGTCTATTAACAATGCTATATCTTTGCGTATCTCGTGATTCTTGATTGTTTTAATCTCGCCGCGCCAGGACAAATAGATCCAACCACTACCCTGTATCTTCATGGCCTCTTCTGCGAGCTTTTCTTGGAACTTTTCATACGTGCCAAAGTGTTCTTCAATTAGTTCCAGGCTCTTGCCTGTGGGCGGATTGCTTGATTTAGGTTCGCGGAACTGTGTGAAATAGATGTCATGCAAGAACGCACCAGCTTCATTGAACTCTGGGTCACCTTCACCCTTGTTATAGCGTTTGACATAACCACCATACAGCTCACCGTAATGATAGTCTATGGTCTCTTCTGAGATGCTGGGTTCTAAGGCATCACGCTTGTAAGGCAAAGAAGTATGGGTAAGAGTTTTAGGCTCTTTGGCTTCTGTGACTGTAACATATTTGATAAAATTAAACATATTATTTTCTGTAGGTAATCCTAGCTTTGGTAAGATCATATGGCGTCATCTCAACATCTACTTCATCACCCAGGATGATCTTGATAGTATGCATACGCAGTTTACCACCTATGTAAGCAGTAACCATATGTCCGTTTTCAAGTTTCACACGGAACATACTGTTACCCAATATTTCCTCTACTCGTCCTGTGAATTTTAATACGTCTTCTTTAGCCAAATCTTCCTTTCCTATAATATGTATTTAACTAATTATTGATCTCACCGTTTAAAATAGCGTAGGTCATCCACTGTTTAAACGCTTCGTAGACAGCTTTAGCTTCCTTAGCATCGGCTTCTACCCTAACACCTCGAACATAGAATCCGTCTTTGGCCACACGTAGCATCTCCTCACCACCAGCTGTGAGATTAATATCGTTGGCACTTAAACGACTATCTGAATAATATTCACCGATGTCTAAATCTAATTTACCAGTATATTGGGTTATCCAATCGTCCCATTCCTGTGTGTTGATGTCACTGGTGTCAATCTTAATGTCAGATAGTTCGTCCAACCAAATTTCATATTCTTTTTCATCACCCATCAACTGTCTCCACTACACATCTTGTCTAACAGTAGAGTGATGTGTTCATAGACTATCTTGTCATTTGCATGGCGAGCATAGCTCTTGCTGATGCGTAGATTAGAGCAGGCCGCAAATAGGTCCTTTTGATCAAACTGTGTAACAGCTAGATCAAAATGCTGTTTGGTTAAGTTGAGATAGTATTGATTAGCCTTGGGTGGATCTTCTGCACGCACAAACGGAATCATCAACAACAAGAACAATACGAATAATAACAATGCTACGACTAATTTAGTATGAGGTAATTTTGACATGATGTTTTCTCCTTTTACCATAGTTTATAGTTACCCTTGCCTGGGATAGTGTTACGCACACCACCTACAGGGTCTTCGACGTCACCATAGCGTCTAGGTATGACATGTATGTGTGGCCACATGACTGTCTGCCCTGCGGCTTCACCGTTGTTCATGCCCACATTAAATCCATCCCACTCACCGATGGCTACCTGATGACGGCCGATGCTCATAGCATACTTGAATGCTTCTGCCATGCAGTTGAGATTATTATACTTAGGCACTACCAGTATATGTCCTTTAGTTACCGGATACTTGTCAAGATAAACAGCGATCTGATCATCTTCTGATATCTTGTCTCGCCACGGTATGTCTTTGAATTCCATTAACCTCTCCTCATCTTGCTGATATCAGTGGCATCTTGCTTGCTGAAGATCGGCACTGAATTTGATTTGTGTAGGACACCAATACCAATCATGGCATCACCTGTATACTGTTGCACGGGTTTCTTAGCGGCTATACCCTGTCCAGTAACCACGCTAGGAATATTGTGGGTAAGGCGCTTAGGATCAACCACAGGACTATTACGAACAACTGGATCGAACCGGGTAGGTCGTTGTATTTTGGTAGCCTTAACTTCATCCTTAACACCCCATTTATCTAAAAAAGCCTTCCAGGATTCTGCATTCTGCCGCGCTCGGTTAGCAACGTCAGCATTACGGAACTTCTTTTTACCCTTTTTCTTGCCTGTGGTTGATAACCAAGGACCTTCCATATGCATGCTCATAGTTTCTTGACCTCTGCTCCAATCGTTGTTGACATTATTTTAACGTTAGGAAACATAGCATCAGCAGTTTCCCATAATTCTTTTTCTGTTGTGGCCTGACAGATATAGTGATGCGTGAACTTGTCATGCATGCGATACATACCATCTACCTGCTCTACATAGACTAGTTTAACAGTTTGTTTGAAACGATTTACATCTTCTATCAAGTTGATCTCTCTACGGACATTACGCACCAGATTGATGATGAATATGGTGGTAAATGCCACGCAGAAAACCGCATAGATCATTAGGATAGTTTGTAAAATCTGCATATACTAGTAGTCCATTTTTGTTATTATATAGTATAATTATAGCATCTTTTTACCAAATTGTCAACTAGTTTATAGATGCTTTAGTATGACTTGTAAACGGGTTTTTTCACACTCAAAATGGAACCTATAGTCCGCTGGTTTGAACAGGTGTATGGGTGTCATGTCCCATTCATGCTCTTCCAAATTAGTCTTGCACCAATCGATAATGCTATTGATCTTATCTAGATCATGGACACGGATGGTTAGTTTACTCTTGCTCATATAGTAATCTTTCTAGTGTTTTGTAGTGTTCGTAGGCTTCCTGTAAGGCCGTGTATTTCTCTAATAGTTCTGTTTTGGGTCGTAGGATACTCAATCGCTGTTCTACAGCTGACATCCAATCACTAAGGCTTTGTCCGTTTATGAATATGTCAGCTTCTTTGCCTTCGACTTTGAGTTTGCCGGTTGCAGTAGTAGCATTGGTGCTGGCCCAAGTAGAACCTGTGCCACTGCTAACATAAACTGGACTTGGGTTAGTTATACCGCTACCTCCAATAATCACACTGGGATTTGGATTAATCGCCACTATGCCTCCTGGGCTTTTAGCACTGCCTGGCTTGGATAAGGATATACTTCTGTCCTTGGCTTGCGAGGTTTGCGTTTAGGCTTGTTCTTCATATCGCTAGTGTCCCAATTCAATCCACTCCAGGTTTTAACCTTTGTAACTTCCTTAGGTTGGTCATACTCATACTCCACCCACTTATCACCCGTCCACTCTAGGCTACCATAACTGGTTCCGAATCCTGGCGACCATTCGCATTTATACTCACCCGGCACAGGTGGTTGATTCTTTTTGGTAAATTTAAAATCTTTAGTTTGTTCGTAATCTTCTGGCCAGTAGTTGACGTAATCGCTTACAGGTTCATTGTAGCTTTCAACTATTTCATTGTCTTCAACTACGTAAAAATAAAAGTCCGAACTCTTACCATCAGTGCTGGCTCCATAGTTCTCTATCTCTTCGCCATCATAGGTAATAGAGTAAGCGATAGATTCACCATCTATATCATCACTGCTGATACAGAGTTTTTCCGGATCAAACGGTGCTGTTAATGGTAATTCTGCATCAAAGAACGTGCCTTTTTCGTTGCTACGACCAAAGTATACCACACCATCATTGTGTTCAACATAGTATTCACCTTCAGTTGACAGTCCGATATCTGTGCCATCTAATGATTCTAACTCACGATTTAACACTTCATTACCATTTTCATCATCAACCTGTATATGGCCAGCATTCATGCTGACACCATTGGTGTGACAGATATTATCACAGTCATACCATGATCCTGGACTAAATGGCCACATGTCTTCTGGGATTTCTTTGGCTTCAGCATAGTCACTGTCCCAGGCAAAATCACTGAGGCTTAATCGATTGGCCTTGAAATAATCGTAGATCTCACGGCTGACTGTGCCCATTACATATTCACCACCATAGCCCCACATGCTGACACGATAGGTGCGTGGAGTGAATTTAAGAGTCTGTATCAGTTTTTCTTGTTCAGCTAGCTTTTGTGCTTCAAGCTCTTTCTTAGTAGGCTTTTTAGCCTTGGCTGTCTTGGGCACTTCTCCCGCAGGAAACGGCCATTGTGCTTCTTTATTTTTCTTAGTTGCCATGCTGTCTCTCCAATAACCAAACGATATACAAGAATGCCGCTAGGTGTGCAAAGTTATAGGCTCCTACGGCGCTGAATAACACATAGACCAGAACGAACACGAATATACGCAGATCGTGATTACCATCTAGTTTAAGATCATGTGTCAGATCTTTTAAGAATAATTTACACCAATGTAGTTTGTTTAATACGAATAATTTTATGTCTGCTAAAATACTTTTTATTTTCATTCTTACACTCCTCATGTGCAGGTTTTTTCAATAGTTAAATCAATTTTGGCTATTTCATCTATTTCGCCAGTTGATGTTATGTTCATTTTTAATACATCTCTATATTTTCCTTGACCATCTATATAAGGTCTCAGATTACGTGATCTATCATTCCAATGCACGACTTCGTTCGTCGGTTCTGTATAACCAAGGAATGATGCGGCATCTACACGAACACATCCACTGTCTACTACGGCTCCACCAGCATCTCTTATGTTGACACGCAGACCAATATGCTGTCTACCAATTGGCGATTGTAGTAGGTGATTGACTAATTCTAAAGTTTTTTTATCATGGAAATAATAACTAACTGTCCTATTATTTTTTACACGTAGGTCAGCTTCTTGTCCACAGGGAGTATCAGTCATCTGGGTAGATAATCCCGGCCTGGGACTTATACGCAGTTTGTTGTCTTGCATTATCCAAAAACTGCTACACGTCTTGGAGTCGACCGCTATCAATCCCAAGGTCTCATCTAAGGCATCTAACCAAAATCTACTCCACGAGATCTCATAAGGCACATTAATAGTTACTTGTCTGCGAGCACCAATCACTAATTCAGTCCTATCTGCTTTAATCACAAAAGCATTATAAGGATAACTTGATAAGACATTTGACAGTAATTGATCACCACGCTCACGTTGAGCTAACTGTGATTCTAACTGTGCCTGTAGCTGTGGACCATTTACTAATGTGACCTGATAACCTCGGCTCAGCATGCGTTGTGCTATCTTGCTGGACGCTACAGATACAGACATCTTAACAGTTATCCTATCATGATCCCGGCGTGTTTCTAAGATGTTAAAATCTTCAACGTAGCCTGCACTGTATCCGCCGATAAAGTCTTTAACCAATTGGTCTCCTCGGACTTCTCGATCGCTGACTATGACTTGGCCAACTACCTGCGTGATAGCAGAATCAAATGCCGCTTGTTTGGCCTCGGTTTCTGTGGATCCGTGCCCTTCTACCTGCACACGAGTTCCAGCATAAGCTGTAGTAGATACTAACAGCAGGCCTAAAGCAAGCCAAAGTTTCATTTGGTAGGTTCTTGTGCCAATTCTTGGCTAGTGGTCTTGACCTTGCTCACACCATGATCTAAGATCTGTGCAACACCACCAAAGCCAACAGTGGATACTATTATACCAACTACAACTCCGACTATAAATGATTTCATCTTAGTTAGATCCCATTAATTTACGTAGTTCGTTTGAAGCATTTACAGTATTGACACCCGTTTTAACTTCGACTACTATAGTTCGACCCTGTTGATCAATCTTTTCACTTACTGTCATCACACCACGTAGTAACGCAGTGCTGGAAGTTGAGATATTTTCACGTAGGATCTGTGCGATCTTCTGACTGTTGGTATTAGGATCTTTGTCATTGGGTAGTGCGACTTTGTCCCGGCTACCATCATCATATGCACGAGTAATCACTGGATTACCATCAGCGTCAAAGTCTTTATCGTCAACCTTGACTTCTTCTGCCATGCCATTTGTAGTATTCTCTAGGCTCTTTTGAACAGTTGTAGATAATACTTTCAATGAACGAGTAGTATTAAGTTGGGTTGAAATAAATTCAGCGATGTTTTTCTTAGCACGTAATTGAGCCACTTGTGCGGCATCTTCAATACTAAAAGCATTATTACCTGCGATAGGTGCTGTGCCTTTACTTGTGATTTCTAAGAACTTACCATCGTTACTGAACGTTATCGTCATAGCACCTTCAGGTCTGTGGAACACAGCACTTACTGGTTTTGGACGGATACTGTCAGTATCTGGTTTAAGATCTGCATTTTTTACGATGCCATTATTGCTAGCACAACCTACTACTAACAGTGCGCCAGCGACTGCAAGACTAAGTTTCTTAATGTTCACGAATGAACTCCTTTCAAGTTATGTGATTAATCTATCACGTTAAAAGCATTATACTATATATTTTGGTTTTTGTCAATTGGTTTGTCCTGCCATTGGTCCATCCATTCCTGTGGCATTTCCAATGATCCTGGACCAGCTGTTGGCGTGGTTGTATTTTGGGTTTCATCTATGAGCCTGCGATATGCGGCTTCTCTTTTGGATTGATCTAATAGTTGGGTGTTAGCACACCCAACTGCGGCCAATGTTAAAAATAATATCAATTTATTCATAGATCCATATCTCCCTATTTGAACGTGATCGTGCTTCTAATAGTTGCTGTTGATTTAACCCAAACTGTTGATATCCTTGACTTACCATGCTGTAATAGCCATCGCTTGGCGGATAGCTCTGTTCTCTTGGATTCATGATGTATGTCATAGCGATGTAGTCGATACCTTGATGCACGGTAACGTGTCGTTTGTCATAGAATTC
>Ga0315909_10003487_pt1 | contig 19120 bp, 18 predicted proteins | sample LakEriMetagenome_11_FD_203527 | JGI IMG/M metagenome (GOLD analysis project Ga0315909, IMG submission 203527) | Freshwater fungal communities from buoy surface, Lake Erie, Ohio, United States - Buoy 2 MA125 | ecosystem: Environmental > Aquatic > Freshwater > Lake | place: USA: Lake Erie, Ohio... | reverse complement strand
CACAAGCTGCATGGGCATGTGCTGATCCTGGTGTTCAGTTCGATGACACCATCAATGATTGGCACACAACTCCAGAGACAGGTCGCATCAATGCGTCAAACCCTTGCTCTGAGTACATGTCACTAGACAACTCTTCATGTAACTTGGCATCACTTAACTTGATGAAGTTCCTCAAGTCAGATGGTTCATTTGATGCAAAGACATTTGGTAAGGCAGCAGAGCTGATCATCACAGCGATGGACATCTCAATCTGCTTCGCTGATTTCCCAACAGAGGCCATCGGTGACACAACAAAGGCTTACCGTCAGCTCGGTATCGGATACGCAAACCTTGGCGCACTATTGATGGCATCAGGTCTTGCATACGATTCAGAAGGTGGACGCGCGCTCGCTGGTGCAATCACATCATTGATGTCAGGTATCACTTACAAGCGTTCAGCAGAACTTGCTGGAATCGTTGGACCATATGCGGGCTTTGCACAAAACGCTAAGCCACACGCACGTGTTATGCGCAAGCATGCAGCTGCATCATCATCTGCAAAGTCAGAGACAACTCTTGACCGCGATGTATGGACAGAAGCGAACAAGGCGTGGGATGAATGTCTTTCAACAGGAGATAAGAACGGCTGGCGCAACGCGCAGATCTCAGTTCTTGCTCCAACAGGAACAATCGGTTTGATGATGGATTGCGATACAACAGGTATCGAGCCTGACTTCTCATTGGTTAAGTTCAAGAAGCTTGTTGGTGGCGGATCTATGCAGATCGTTAACCAGACAGTTCCTCTAGCTCTAGAAAAGCTTGGTTACGCAAAAGAGACAGTTGAAGCGATCGTCGAATTCATCGCCGCAAACGGTCACGTTATTGATGCTCCAGGGTTAAAGCCAGAGCACTACGAAGTATTTGACTGCGCACTAGGTGCACGTTCAATTGCTCCAATGGGCCACGTTCGCATGATGGCTGCATGCCAGCCATTCCTTTCAGGTGCGATCTCAAAGACAGTAAACCTTCCAGAAGAAGCAACTGTTGAAGAGGTTGAAGAAGTTCACCTTGAAGCATGGAGAATGGGAATTAAGGCGCTCGCGGTTTACCGTGACAACTGCAAGGTTGGTCAGCCTTTGTCTGATGGAAAGGCGAAGAAGAAGGAAGCTGTTGTTGAAGTAGAAACTGCAACTCCAGTTCGTAACCGTCTTCCAAAGTCACGTCCAGCAACAACAACATCATTCTCAGTGGGTGGCGCAGAGGGTTACATGACCGCTGGTGCATATGCAGATGGCGCACTCGGTGAAGTGTTCTTGAAGCTAGGCAAGCAGGGTTCAACTCTTGCAGGCGTAATGGACGCGTTCTCAATCGCAGTATCTATCGGACTTCAGTACGGAGTTCCACTAGAGACATTCGTAGAGAAGTTCACAAACTTGCGCTTCGAGCCAGCTGGTATGACAGATGATCAAGATATTCGCATGGCTCAGTCAATGATGGATTACATCTTCCGTCGTTTGGCACTTGATTACCTACCATTTGAACAGCGCTCAGCAATGGGTCTGTACACAGCAGCAGAGCGTGCAGCAGCACTAGACAATGGTGGCGAGTACGCACCTGTAGCGGCTGATACCCCGCTAGTCCCAAAAGCACAGGCCACAGTTGCGCCTGTGGCGGCTCTTGCGGTTGCTCCAAGTAAGAAGGCTGATGTAAAAATTGAAGCTGCACCACTTGCAGCAACAATCGGTTCATCATCTGATCTACTTGAATCAATGGGAATCAAATCTGATGCACCACTGTGTATGACATGTGGAGTAAAGATGCGTATGTCAGGTGCATGCTTTGTATGCGAAGGTTGTGGAAACACATCTGGTTGCAGCTAAGAAATAATATGTTTTAACCAACCCCGTTAAAAACCCCGTCAATCACTGCGATTGGCGGGGTTTTTTACTGTTCTGCGGCCGGGGTAAAGAGGGGTAGAATTACGACGTTGTTTTCGGGGTCGATGTAATTTCGAACCGGCGGTTAAAGTCCGCGACCCGATACCCGCCAGGTATCGGTTGACTCAGTGAAACTCTGAGACCGACGGTTAAAGTCCGGATGAGAGAAAACCAACAAAGGTGGGCTTGCGCCTACCTTCTTTGTGCATTTTCTATGCAGAAGATGCCGCTTGAACACACCCCGGAAACTCGTATCTAGAGTCAGGGGAAAGTATGGATTACACAGTTGCAATGCAACGTGCCATTGCCCTTGCCGAAAAAGGTTTAGGAAAAACTGCGCCCAATCCAATTGTTGGCGCAGTAATTATTGATTCATCGGGTGCCATAGTCGCCGAAGGTTTCCATGATCAAAACACATCAAAGGACCATGCCGAAGTAGTTGCCATTAAAGCTGCAGGGGACAAGGCAAAGGGTTCAACAATTGTTGTAACCCTTGAACCATGCAATCACACCGGCAGCACTGGCCCATGTGTTCAAGCAATTATTGATGCAGGAATTTCAACTGTGGTCTTTGCTGTCAGCGATCCCAATGAAAAGGCAGCAGGGGGTGCAGCAGCTCTTCGCGCAGCCGGCATTACAGTTATTGAAGGCGTCATGCAAGATGAAGCTGCGTTTTCAAACCGCGCTTGGCTCATGAAGATTCGTAAGAACCGACCTTTCTTTACTTGGAAGGTTGCCGCAACTCTTGACGGAAAAGTTGCTGCAGCCGATGGAACTTCTCAGTGGATTACCAATGAAGCATCCAGGGCTGACGTGCAGGTCTTGCGCCGCCAGGCAGATGCAATTCTTGTAGGGACTAACACTGTTATTGCAGATAACCCACATTTGGTTCCACGGGGTGATTTCGAAGGCTTTACCAATAATCCGATCCGTGTTGTGTGCGGAGAACAAGAATTACCAAAGGATGCACAAGTCTTTGATGATGCAGCGCAAACCATGGTTGTTAAATCCAAGGATTTAGATGTGCTGGTTGAAAAACTCAATGAATTAGGGGTTAATCACGTCTTTGTTGAAGCCGGCCCAACGCTAGGTAGCGCCATGTTGGATGGCTGTTTACTGGATGAATTAATCATGTACCAAGCACCGTCGCTGCTGGGCACTGGCAAGCACTTCTTTGTCTTTGATTACCCAACAACGATTACGGACCAGATGCGTATGGATCATTTGGGTACACAAGTTTTTGATGGCGACGTTAAATCGGTCTATCGCATTAGGAATGGTGAATGATGTTTACTGGACTGATTGCAGAACTCGGCCGTATCACCGCGGTAGAAAAGGGTGAAAGCTCAGCGGTGTTTACTATTGCAGCACCGCAGCTAATTTCTCAGATCGCATTGGGGGATTCAGTTGCAGTTAATGGTGTCTGCTTAACCGCGACATCGATTACGGGCGATGCCTTTACTGCTGATGTCATGGTGCAAACTTTGGCGGTTACATCACTATCGCAGCTTTCAGTGGGCAGCCCAGTGAACTTGGAATTAGCAGCGCTACTTAATACCCGCATGGGTGGCCACATGGTGCAGGGCCACGTTGATGGCGTTGCAACCGTTGTGGGTTTAGCTCCCGGAGAAAATTGGGCACAGTTTGAAATCACCGTGCCTGAAAAGCTAGCGAAATACATTGTGAATCAAGGCTCAATCTGTCTTGATGGCGTTTCATTAACAGTGGGCGAAATCAATGATTCAAACAATGTCGTGACTGTGTGGTTAATCCCTGAAACCCTAGAGCGCACCAACTTGTCGACCAAAAAGTCTGGCGATTTAATCAACGTCGAAGTCGATGTGTTGGCTAAGTATGTAGAACGACTTTTGGCTAAGGGCGGCAGCAATGAGTAACCTGCAAAAAGCTCTGGATGCCTACAAAAATGGCGATTTAATCATTGTTACCGATGATGCTGATCGTGAAAATGAAGGCGATCTCATGTTGTTGGCAGAAAAAGCCACACCTGAAAAAGTTGCTTTCATGGTCCGTCATACAACCGGAATTTTGTGTGTGGCTCTAACGCAAGAGCGTGCACGCACTTTGCATCTGCCATTGATGGTTGAAGAAAACCAGGATTCGAAGAAAACCGCATTTACTGTCAGCGTTGATTACAAGGGTGGATTAACCACTGGTGTTAGCGCAACAGAGCGTTCAAACACGGTGCGGGCATTAGCTGACACGGCAGTGACTCATGCAGATTTCATTCGCCCAGGTCACATCTTTCCTTTGATTGCAGATGCTGGGGGATTACAAGCCCGTGGTGGTCACACCGAAGCAGGCGTTGCGTTGTCACACCTAGTGGGCGCGCAACCTGTGTGCTTGTTATCTGAAATCGTTAATGAAGATGGATCAATGGCACGCGGTGCATCACTTGCGGCCTTTGCCGAGCAGCATTCAATCCCGATGATCTCAGTACAAGAGCTCAAGGCGGTTGCCCCAGTTGCACCTGCATCTGAATCTTCTTTTGAGTTTGCGTGGGCACAATTGCCTTTGCGTACTGGCTTGTGGTCGATTGCAACATATCCAGGACTTCGCCAACGCGAACATGCAGTGATTGCTTTCGGGCAAGCAGGCAAAGTACCAATGGTTCGTATTCACAGCGAATGCTTTACTGGCGATGTTGTGCATTCGCAGCGCTGTGATTGTGGCGAGCAGCTAGAAAAATCAATCTCTCTTATCCAAAGCCATGGCCATGGATACATTGTTTATTTGCGCGATCACGAAGGTCGTGGAATCGGTCTGACTGAAAAAATCAAGGCGTATCAGTTACAAGATGCAGGTATGGACACCATTGATGCAAATCTGCATTTGGGACATGAAATAGATGCACGTGATTGGTCTGATGCAATTGCAATTGTTAAGGCGTTAGGAATAAAGGAGTTAACCCTTCTGACTAACAACCCCCACAAGATTCAAGCACTTCACGATGCAGGTGTTGAAGTAACTCAAGTTAACTTAACCGTTGCGCCCAACAGTTTTAATGAAAAGTATCTAGCTACCAAGGAAGAAAAACTTGGGCACTTACGAGGAGGCAAATAAATGGCAGGACACGCACCAGCAATCGGTATTAAGCCACTTCCCAACGCCAAGGTTGCGATCATTTCTTCATCGTGGCATTTAGATATTTGTAATGACTTAATTGCAGGTGCACAGCGCGCACTTGCAGCCGCACAGGTAAAGCAGGTCGAAGTGCAATTTGTTCCGGGCTCATTTGAAATTCCACTTGCTGCCCAATACGCATTTGAAGCAGGCTTTGATGCAGTTGTTGCTGTGGGCCTTGTTTTGAAAGGTGAGACACCTCACTTTGACTACGTCTGCCAAGGTGTCACGCAAGGCGTCATTGATGTTTCGCTCAAGTACGGAAAGCCAATCGGGTATGGCATTTTGATGTGCAACGACCTCGATCAAGCTATTGCTCGTTCTGGTGTTGCCGGCAGCAAAGAGGACAAGGGTTACGACAGCGCGATCGCTGCCATCGAACTTTTGCGTTTAAAGACCCCCTAGATAGACTCAACCTGTGAGCGTAACCAGCGCAGGTGCAGCCTTTAAAAAGGCTTTGGTTGAAGAATCCCCGCTTCAAATTATTGGAGCCATTAACGCTAACCATGCACTTTTAGCTAAGCGCGCAGGTTTTCGCGCAATCTACCTTTCAGGTGGTGGAGTCGCTGCAGGATCACTGGGAGTTCCAGATTTAGGAATCACAACTCTTGAAGATGTTTTGATTGATGTACGTCGTATCACCAACATTTGCGATACACCGTTGCTTGTCGATGCCGATACAGGTTTTGGTCCTTCAGCTTTTAACATCGCTCGCACAGTAAAGGATTTGATTAAAGCTGGTGCAGCAGCGATGCACATCGAAGACCAGGCTGGTGCAAAGCGTTGCGGACATCGTCCCAACAAAGAGATTGTTTCCAAGAGTGAAATGGTGGATCGCATCAAGGCAGCTGTTGATGCTCGCACCGATGACAACTTCCAGATCATGGCACGAACAGACGCGATTGCTAATGAAGGTATTGATGCAGCTCTTGATCGCATCCATGCATATGTCCAAGCGGGTGCGGACTTAGTTTTCCCCGAAGCAATTGAAAATCTTGCAGACTATGCCAAGGTTTCAGCTGCTGTTTCCGTTCCGATTCTGGCCAACATCACTGAATTCGGAAAGACTCCGTTGTTCAGTCGTGAGGAACTAGCGGCCAACGGGGTCAGAATGATCCTGAATCCGCTGTCGGCCTTCCGGGCGATGAACAAGGCGGCTGAAAATGTCTACACCGCCATTCGACGAGATGGATCACAGGCTAATGTGATCGACACGATGCAGACGCGAGAAGAGTTGTACCAAGCAATTAATTACTATGAATACGAAAAAGCACTTGACCAAACACTAGGCAAAGACAACGGGTAGGGACCATGACAGAAATCAAAGTAAAGAAGTCAGTTGCACTCTCTGGAGTACCAGCGGGAAATACGGCGCTGAGCGCAGTAGGTGGAGCAGATCTTCACTATCGCGGATACTCAATCAAAGACTTGGCTGCTAACTGTCAGTTCGAAGAGGTCGCATACCTATTGGTCCATGGTGCATTACCTACTCAAGCACAGCTAGATACTTACAAGGCAAAGCTCAAGGGTCTACGCGGGCTCTCACCTCAGGTCAAAACAGTTCTAGAACAACTTCCAGCATCTGCCCATGCGATGGATGTTTTGCGTACTGGTTTTTCTGCCATTGGTGCGGTCACACCCGAATCAACAACACACACCCCTGAAGAAGCACGCGATATTGCAGATTCAATGCTGGCAAAGACAGGTTCACTTCTTGGTTATTGGCACCACTTTGCAAATAGCGGAAAGCGCATCGAAGTAGAAACCGATGATGATTCGATCGGTGCGCACTTCTTGCACTTGCTACATGGCGAAAAGCCAAGCGCACTATGGGAAAAGGCAATGCACGCATCCCTAGTTCTCTACGCAGAGCACGAGTTCAACGCATCAACATTTACCGGTCGTGTAATCGCCGGAACTGGTGCAGATATTTACTCATGTGTTACAGGCTCTATTGGTGCACTGAGTGGCCCAAAGCATGGTGGCGCAAATGAGGTAGCTCTTGAAATTCAACTTCGTTATACAACAGCTGATCAAGCTGAAACTGACATCCGCAAGCGCGTAGATGCCAAGGAAGTTGTTATTGGTTTCGGTCACCCTGTCTACACAGTTTCAGACCCTCGTAACGAGATCGTTAAGGTCCTTACCAAGGAGCTTGCAATCGCAGCAGGCAAGGAAAACTTGTACGACGTTGCAGAGCGCATCGAATCAGTGATGTGGGAAGTTAAGAAGATGTTCCCAAATGTCGACTGGTTCTCGGCAGTTGCTTACGATGCGATGAAGATTCCGGTTAACTACTTCACGCCATTGTTTGTTATGGCACGTATTTCAGGTTGGACTGCGCACATCATTGAACAGCGCAACGATGGAAAGATCATTCGCCCAACAGCTACCTACGTTGGTCCAGAAGATCTTGCCTTTGTATCTATTGAAAAGCGCTAATTAATGTCGAGCCATGTAAGTCAAGGTAACCAGCCATACGATCAAGCGATCATCGATATTGTCGATTACGCGCTAAGTTATGAAATCAAGTCACCGGTTGCTTATGAGACTGCATGGAACTGCTTTATGGACACCCTTGGGTGTGGCCTTGAAGCTCTTGAATATGAAGCCTGCACCAAACTTTTAGGCCCTGTAGTTCCAGGGTTAACTGTTGCAAATGGTGTGAAAGTTCCGGGCACTCAGCATGTTTTAGATCCAGTACAAGGTGCTTTCAACATTGGCGCAATGATTCGTTGGTTAGATTTTAATGACACCTGGTTGGCCGCCGAGTGGGGACACCCTTCAGATAACTTGGGTGCAATTTTGGCAACTGCAGATTGGTTGTCTCGAACAACAGATAAGAAGTTCACGGTTAAAGATGTATTGACTGCGATGATCAAGGCCCATGAAATCCAGGGCTGTATTGCACTTGAAAACTCATTCAACAAAGTAGGTCTAGACCACGTTATTTTGGTCAAGGTGGCATCAACTGCAGTTGTTGCACAGATGATGGGTTTAACTCGCGATCAAGCGTTGGCTGCAGTTTCACTTGCATGGGTTGATGGTCAATCACTTCGCACCTATCGCCACTTTCCAAATGCAGGTTCACGTAAGTCGTGGGCAGCAGGAGATGCAACATCTCGGGCTGTGCGTCTTGCATTAATCGCTAAGACTGGCGAAATGGGTTACCCATCAGCGCTGACTGCAAAGACGTGGGGCTTTTTCGATGTCTCCTTTAAAGGGCAACCATTTAAGTTCCAACGTGCCTATGGTTCATATGTCATGGAGAATGTTTTGTTCAAGATTTCATTCCCGGCAGAATTTCATTCACAAACTGGTGTTGAAGCTGCAATGTCGATTTACCATCAGATGCAGGCAGCAGGTAAAACTTCAGATGAGATTGCAAAGGTAACGATTCGGACCCACGAGGCATGTATTCGAATCATTGATAAAAAGGGTCCGCTGAATAACCCGGCAGATCGCGATCACTGTATTCAGTACATGGTCGCTGTTCCCTTTATCTTTGGCCGACTCACTGCCCGTGATTATGAAGAAGATATTGCAGCAGATCCTCGTATCGATGCTTTGCGTGAAAAGATTGTGTGCGTAGAAGATGCTGGATACACCGCGGATTATCACAACCCTGAAAAACGCTCTATTGCCAACGCAATAACCGTTGAATTTACAGATGGCACGGTCTTTGAAGAGGTAGCAGTTGAATACCCAATCGGGCATGCTCGTCGTCGTGTTGAAGGTATTCCGCTATTAATTGAAAAATACAAGACCAATCTGGGGCGTATCTATGATGCCGATCAGCAGAAGAAGATTATTGATTTGTGCCTTGATTACGACAAGCTTTCAGCAACTCCCGTCAATGAGTTTATGGATTTGATGGCTCTTTAATGAGCGACATGTCGGCACAGGTGCGTCGTGCGCTAGATGTTGCCGTAGAAGCAATTGGTGGCTCAGCACGTGAAGGTCAGATTGAAATGGCCGAAGCGGTAGCAAATGCACTTACCGATCGTCACCACTTAATGGTGCAAGCAGGTACTGGTACCGGTAAGTCTCTTGCTTATTTAATCCCAGGAATCGTGCACGGTCGCAAAGTTTTAGTTGCCACGGCAACACTTGCGTTACAACGCCAGTTAGTAGATCGAGATTTACCGGCAGTTGTTCCCGCACTTGAAAAAGAGCTAGGTCGCGAAATTTCCTATGCCATCTATAAAGGCGTCGGAAACTATGTGTGCCTACAAAAGATGAATAGCGAAGACATAGACCCAGATACCGAATTAGTGATGGAAGTGTCCTCACTTGAAAAAGATGCCAAGCGGTTAATTGCTTGGGCGAAAACTCCGGGAGTCACAGGCGATCGTGATGATGCCCCAGAAGTAGATCGACGGGTTTGGGCTGCTAACAGCACATCAGGGCGCGAATGCGTAGGCGCAGATGTGTGTGCTTTTGGTTCACAATGTTTTGCGGCGAACGCAAAAGCCAAGGCCCAGACTGCAGACATTGTCGTTACTAACCACACCTTGCTTGCAATTGAAATCGTGGATTCACATCCGATCTTGCCGGAACGCGATTGTGTGATTTTGGATGAAGCTCACGAATTCATGGATCGAGCAACACAAGCAGTTACTGATGAACTTACTTCAAACCGAGTTCTGCGTGCAGCAGCGATGGCCCGAAAATTCATGCCCGGCAAGCTTTCAGATGCCTTTCATAAAGCCGCCAATGATTTCCACGAATCCATGGTTGATTATGGTGAGGATGTTAAGAACGATCCCACGGCGCAAGGCCGCCTAGAAGAGATTCCGCAATCACTGGAATTTTCAATTCGTAAAGTCATGGAAGCTTCCAAGGCAATTGTTCAGTTCATGTCAGCAGATGATGAAATCATCGACACCGATGCACTGGCAGAGCGAGCACGTGTGAAAGGTGCAGTAAATGAGATTGCAACAACATCCACCACTTTGCTCAAAATGGGAGATGGTTTGGTGCTGTGGTATGAACCAACATTTTCAACTTTGTATTTAGCACCACTGTCAGTATCTGAAGTTTTGCGAGAAAACCTTTTAACCCAGACTCCCGTTATCGCAACCTCTGCCACTTTGACTATTGGTAAAGGCTTTGATTCGATGGCCAAGAGCATCGGCTTTCTGGTTAATGAAGAAATGAATGCAGACCTTAAAGATGGCGAAGTAGATCCAGCAAATGTTCAAATGCTAGATGTCGGCTCTCCCTTTGATTTTGCTAATCAAGGCGTGCTTTACATGCCAAAGCATTTGCCCGAACCGGGCCGGGATGGTCCAAGCCTGGATGTCTTAACAGAGCTGGGTGAACTAATCGATGCTGCAGGTGGCAGAACGCTTGCACTCTTTTCTTCGTGGCGGGGAGTAGAGGCCGCAGATCTGCACTTACGTAAAGTTTTAGCAGAACTACCTATCAAGATCATTACGCAAAAGCGAGGCGATGCGGTTGGTCCACTTGTTGCACGCTTTGCAAAGGATGAAACTTCGGTGTTGCTAGGAACAATGTCGCTCTGGCAGGGCGTTGATGTTCCTGGCAACAGTTGCATTTTGGTAGCCATTGATCGAATTCCTTTTCCGCGACCTGATGAACCTGTCATGAGTGCTCGTGCATCACAAGCAGATGCTGCTGGCGGCAGTGGATTTATGCAGGTTTCACTACCCAGAGCGGCGCTATTGCTAGCTCAGGGCACCGGTCGTTTGATTCGTTCCGTTGATGATCGGGGCGTCGTTGCGATCCTGGATTCACGAATTGTGACCAAAAGATACGGAAGCGTACTGCTGAACTCTATGCCGCCTTTATGGAGAACCTCAGACAAGGCAGTGGTCGTAGATTCACTGAGAAGACTTCGCGAAAGCATGAAAGAATAAAAATATGCCTCGCATTGAAACCGAAACTCTTGCAGAGCACCGTGATTGGCGCCGCAACCAGCTGATTGAAGCTGCAGCAAGTATTGCCATGGAATCAGGTGGTGCTGCAATTACCGTAGCTGCAGTTGCTCAGCGTGCAGGATTATCTCGAACATCTGTCTATGAATACTTTGGTAGCGGATCTGAACTTGTGGCAGATCTTGTCATTGACGAACTTGGCGCCTTTGCCGAAACCCTTAATGCCGCAGTTGCAGAATGTACAGATGCTCAATGCATCGTCACTTGCTGGGTAAAGGGAGCACTGACGTACATTGCAGATGGCCGCCACTTATTGGCTAAGGCGTTAAATGCAACTGCGATGCCACAGTCACGATCACAACAAATCGGTGTGGCACACAGAGCTTTGATGGCACCACTAGTCACGGCGGTTACAGATTTAGGAATTAAGGATGCACATCGCGCCCTGTCATTTATTCAGGCGATCACCGATGCATCAACAAAGAGAATTGAATCAGGCCATGACGCAGAAGAAGAGATTGCTTATGCAACAACCTTCTGCATCAATGGCCTGATGTCTAAGTAATTACTTCGAAGCTGTTATTAGCTTTGCGTTAAGGCCCTCGTACAAAGCTTTTCGACCTGCTGAAGTTACCTTGATTTCACATTTACCACGGCGCATTGTCAGAACTGAGCGAACTACTGAACATGAGCCAACTGCCTTATAGATAACTCTTTCTCCAAAGTTTGTTGCGGTAGGAAGGTTTGTCTTACTAAAGGCCTTAAGGGTTTCCGGCAGAGTGAAAGCTCCTAATGTTTGTGTGCCAAGCGTTAATCGAATAGGCAAAATAACGGTGACAGGGGCGGCCGTTGAGTTACCAGCACTTGTTACAGAAATCGCGCACTCGCCAGTTCCTGTCAGCGGAGTTATCTGTTGCCCATTTAATGCGCAGGCTGGTGCAAGTGAGCGATAGGTCAATGCTGCGCCCGCTTTAGATACTGCAGCAAGGGTTCCAACCTGACGGTAGCCCAGGGTTGCTGGGGTGCGTGTAGTTACTGCGATTGCATTGATAGTGGCCGTGACTTCATCCGCAGTCAGCGTTGTTGTTCCGGCAACTGCTGCCTTAAAGGTAAGTGGAAAGAATTGATCTTCGGAAAAGTCTGCTGGAACAGTGTGATCAAAACGCAGAAAAATACCGCACTTAGAAACTGTGCAATCAACGGTTGTTGTACCTGAAACAAAAGAGCCAGTTGGCTTAAAGGCTATGGCGGCAGTAGGCAGAAATGAAGCACCACGAGCAGTAGAGATCCATAATTCAATTGCCTTATTGCATAGGGCAGAACGTGAACCAGCAGCTGCTTCTACGCATTGCTGAATATAGAGACCACCCTTAGCAGGAACATTTGAAAGCGAGATGTTTACCGTTGCGCCTTGGTAATCAAGGTTAGTTAAAGGCCCGCCTGAAAACTTAGTTTCAGCAGCTTGTGCCGGAACTGGTGATAATAGCGAGACTATTAATGCAACAAGAACGAGCTTCTTCATTTTTCTCCTTATTTAATGGTGATGGGGATGAATAGATCTGAACTGCGATCATTGCTGCGCAAGTGATCGGCACGTACGGTGATTGCGCATTTCACTTTGGTGCAATCAAACTTTCCAATCTTTTTTGAGATCTTTACCTTCTGCATAAAGCGTCCACCTGGCAGAAACTCTTCAGTTAAGCCAACGGCATACGGTGGGGGATTAGATGAAATCCAGAAAGAGGCTTCACTTAAACCTGCTTTATTAATTCCGCCTCCACATGGAGTTGGTGCTTGACCCTTTGCTGGAATTACACAGAAGGCTAAGTAAATGCCGACAGTTTCATCGAAGTAATTACCTTTAACAGTTACTACTGAACCGCTTTTAACGGTGGTCTTTGAAACCGACAAAACTTGACCTTGCGAACCCTTGACGGAATCAGCATTTGAAATTGGCATGGAGGAGATACCAAAAATCAGTACCAATGCCAGCAATTTCTTCATGGCCAAACTCTAAATTAGCCTCATAAAAGTGTTATCCGACAAGACACTGATATCTGTCGTAGAAAGTTTTGGCAGACTGCACCCATGAGAAAAATGGCGATTATCGCGCTTGTGGCGCTGCTTTCGGGCTGCACACAAAGCCCGGTTGCCAGCACTTACACAATTTCTCAGGATGATGTGAGATCGATTTCACTATCAACGAAATCGCAATCAACCGTTTCTCGCGTCGTTGTATTAGCAAATGGTGTCGCCGAGATCATCCAATCCTTGAATGCACAGTCGATCATTGTTGGAAGAGATATTTCAAGCACAGAAGATTCACTAGCTGATATCCCTATCGTTACTTCAGGCCATCAAGTGTTGCCCGAAAAAGTCATTGCGCTGAAACCTGATCTTGTATTGATTGATGCATCGACTGGGCCAAAGGCTGCGATTGAAACAATCAAATCTGCTGGCATCACAGTAATTGAAACACCTGAAAGCTGGAGCCTTAAGGATTTGCCGATCAAAGTGCGTGCGGTTGGCCGTGCAATTGGCGCGCAAGAGCAAGTGGAAACATTGGTTCAGCAGCTCAATGATTCCTTGAATGCTTCTGCGGTAAAGAATTCACCACGGGTAGCTTTCTTGTATTTGCGTGGAACTTCATCTATTTACTTAATTGGTGGCGCAGGATCGGGTGCTGATTCATTGCTGGCTGCAATCGGTGCAATTGATGTTGGCGCACAAACTCTGGATCGGCCCTTTAATACTTTGACCGCCGAAAGTTTGGCTGAATTAAATCCAGATGTGATTCTGGTGATGAGTAAAGGTCTGCAATCGGTGGGTGGAATCGATGGGTTGCTTAAACTGCCAGGTGTTGCCCAAACACGTGCGGGCAAGAACTCTGCCGTGATTGATGTAGATGATTCATTGCTGTTGTCTTTTGGTCCTAGAACACCTTCGCTAGTTGATGCTCTTGCCAAGGCCATAAGTAAGGTTGCCCCATGAAAAAGTGGCTACCAGCAGTTCTTTTAGTAAGCGCTTTCGTGGGCTCGCTGACTGTTGGCGCAACACAGATCGATAACTTTTGGTCAGCTTTGTTTAATCCAGGCAGCAATGAAATTTTGTGGCAGATCAGATTTCCTCGAGTAACCGCTGCGGTAATTGTTGGCGCAGCCCTTGGGGTAGCCGGTTTGTTGGCACAAGGGGCATGCAACAACGCTGTGGCAGAACCTGCAATTTTGGGAACTGCAGCAGGTGCTTCCTTTGGGGCAGTCATTGCAATTAGTGCAGGGTTGGTAGAAGTCGGAACCCTTGGTGCGATTGCCTGCGGAACAATCGGTGCGCTGTTAACAACATCGCTAACTTTTAAGTTAGCTGCCATTCGCAGCGCACTTTCATCCTTTACTTTAATCATCGTTGGCATTGCAGTATCAGCGATCTTTACCTCATTTGTCGGAATCGCAGCTGCCATGGTTTCGCGTGCCGATGCACGTTCGATTCCCTTCTGGAGCTTAGGCTCTCTTGCCTTGGTGACATCCCAGAATCTGGTGGGCATCGCAATCACAACCGCAACCGGTATCGCTATTGCTTGGAAGATTGCCCCCTCACTTGATCGACTTTCACTAGGTGATGCAACCGCCTTTCACTTAGGTGTCAACGTTGCTCGAATTCGTTTACTTGCTTTAATTGCGCTATCGATTTTGGCAGGTGGAGCAGTAAGCACCGTTGGATCAATCGCCTTCATCGGTTTAGCTGCGCCACACATTGCACGTTTTATCTATGGCCCATCACACCGAAAGCTGGTCGCACACGCCGCGATTATTGGTGCGCTCATAGTTATTGTTGCGGACACCATTTCTAGAACAATTGCTCAACCCAACGAATTACCCATTGGGCTAGCAACTGCGCTGTTAGGTGCACCAGTACTAATCGCGCTAGTTGCCATTAAGAACAATGTTTGGAGAACTCAATGATTACTATCGATGAGATCACCATTGTTATAGATGGCCGCGAAATCATTTACGATTATTCAGAACAGATTCCGGCTGGATCAATCACCGTCATTGTTGGGCCCAATGGTTGCGGTAAATCGACCTTGTTAGCCGCAATTGCAGGGGATATCGCACCTGACAAGGGGACCATCACCATTGATGAACATCATCCGATTCTGACCGCTGCAGATACCTTGGCAGGGATTCGTTCCATGGTGATTCAGAACCAAAGTTTTGTTTTGGGTTTTACAGTTCGACAAGTGATTGAAATGGCCGGTGATGCTGCCGATGTCATGAAAGCGCTGGAACTGACTGACATTGCGGATCGATTAGTAACAACGCTGTCAGGGGGAGAAGCCCAACGTGTAGCAATTGCACAGGCAATAGCGCAGAACGCCCCTGTACTTTTGCTAGATGAGCCACTTGCTGCTCAAGATATTCATAGTCGCAAACGAATCATCGAATTGCTGCAAGATTTAGCAGAACAAGGAAAAACAGTTGTGGTCGTCGCCCATAGCAACGAAACCGAATTAAGTTGGGCCGATAAGGTTATTAAGCAGTTTCATTAATTCGGGCCAAGATTTAGCAAAGCTGGGATGCAAAGGTAATTCGTGAACATTATTGATTTCTACCCAGCGAACTTCGTGGGATTCATCATTGACTTCATGTGCAATTAGCCCGCCAGTGGCCTGGGCAATAACTGTTTCATACTTCCAGTCACCGTGATCGTCGGTAAATGTATGCAGAACTGTAAGTAGCGAAGTATCAATCCCAGTTTCTTCGACAGCTTCGCGAAATGCACCTTCGATAGTGCTTTCATGCGAATCTCGGGCGCCACCGGGGATGCCCCAGGTGTCACCGTTATGTACCCACGGCGCACGATGTTGTAACAAAATCTGTGTGCCACGCACAATTAAGATTCCAGCGGCTCCGTTTAGCCCCCAATGCTTATTTCCGCAGGCGCAATTAACCCATCCGTCACCGTCGCGCGCTGTCATGTTCCTAGCCTGTCACAACTATCCACAGTTAGCGCAGCGATAGCCGCTTTGGTCTGCGACTCAATTTATGGTGCCGCACATGATTGCTTTCATATTGATTGGTTCACTTGTTCTGACTTCATTTATGACCCCAGCCCAAGCTGATGATTGTGCCGAAAAAGCCTGCATCACTGTGTATACCGATGACAACCAGATCATTATCGAAGCCAAAAAGGGAAACACAACTGCCAAGAAGAGTATTGCCCAAGCCCCGAAAAAGGCTGCGGTAAAGCCAACTCCTAAACCAACGGCTCGCCCTTTGTTTTTTCCACCTGCAACAGTCAAAGTTGTTATTACAAAGCCATACGTGAAACGAACATATAAGCCTCGCGTGAAGAAAAGTACAACGTCAGTGAACCTCAGTGATCGATTAACAAAGATGGTTCCCACTGCAGGAGTGGCTTACCAACCCGAATTTGAGCCGTTAGTCAAAACCGATGTGTATTTCTGGTGCGATCTACCAACGATTTTTCAAAGCAGAGTCGACATCATCGGTGAAATTGTCGATGTCACTTTGCGACCCTCATTTACCTGGAGTTTTGGCGATGGCTCTTTTATGTCAACAACAGAGAACGGGGCTGCATATCCCAATGGCACTATCCGACATTCATATTCCAAGCCCGGCAATTACGTCATCACTTTATTGACCACTTGGAATGGAAGTTTCACCCATAACGCCCAAGTTCGAGCGGTGACAGGAACGGTGAAGAAAGTTGCAGTTGCTGCGATAACAGTTGTTCAAGGGCCAACCCACTTCACGATAAGTAAAGGATAAAAAATGACCACAGAAAATATCTATGTAAGTGTTATTCCATTGCCACTAGCAACGGACAATGAATTTATAGAAAGCGTGAACACCTTTGCAGTGAAGCCAGATATGGCAGATCTCAATATTTTGCAACGCGATGGTGCAACTGCGGTAATTGATTTATCGATGCAGTTTGCTGACCGTGGCTATAACTGCGATGTCGAACTAATTTCACAAGTGGTAGGCAGGCTTTCGGATATTCAAGTGCGAGATTTTGCCCTGGGAACGCACAATGAACAGACTTTTGATACCTATTGGAATATGTGGCTGTACTTGCTGCGCGTAGCACCGGTTGGCTTCATCGCACCTGTTGCTTGCTTGTTTGCGACTTTGGCATACGAGCGGGGTGATAGCGAACTGGCTTATCGCGCACTTGATCGAGCAACAGAAGATGATCCCAAGTATGCGTTAACTATTTTGTTGCGCCGAGTCTTTGGTTCAGGCTGGCCTGCCGCTGCTTTTGCTGCGATGAGAATGGAGCTTCACCCCAAAGTGACCGCTGGGATATTTCAGGCCTAGTCGCTAGAATTACGGCGTTCACGAGTCCTATGTATTAGCCCCGGCTTAGTAGGCGGCAACCCTCCACCGCGGCGGGGTGCTCCGGGTGACGAACAGGTCGGCATCGAAGTGATGTGCGGCAAGTGTGGTTAAGGATATTTAGTGCAATGGTTGCAACAGGTGCTTGGCTCGAAACACATGATCCGGGTGAACGAAAATTCATCAAGATCGGTTTTCTACTTCTTGAAAATGGCGAAACTTTGCCGGATGTCACCATTGCATATCAAACGTGGGGTCAATTAAACGCCGCACAAGATAATGCGATTTTAGTTAATCATGCGATGACGGGTTGGTCAGATGTTCCTGGCTGGTGGCCTTCAATGGTTGGCCCAGGTTTACCTTTTGATACTGATAAATACTTTGTTGTCTGTCCAAACGTCATTGGTGGTTGTCAGGGATCTACGGGGCCTTCCTCACTTGCACCCGATGGAAAACGTTGGGGTTCGCGTTTTCCAACTGTGACAATTAGAGACATGGTTAAAGCCGAAGTTGCATTTACCGATGCGCTGGGAATTCAAAAGTACAAACTTGCCGTCGGTCCTTCACTTGGTGGAATGCGTGCTTTGGAATGGGCGGTGCAGTTACCAGATCGCGTGGGCGCAATTTGCACAATTGGATCTTCGGCGGTTGCAACAGGTGACCAAATCGGAACCGCTTCAATTCAGATTCGGGCGATTAAATCAGATCCCAATTTCAATAAGGGCGATTACTACGAACAGGAAATAGGCCCGGACGAGGGAATGGGAATCGCACGACGCATCGCCCATTTGACCTATCGAACTGAAGCTGAAATGGATATTCGCTTTGGTCGCCAAATGCAGGGAGATGACACTGGGCGTTATGCCGTTGAGTCATACCTTGACCACCAGGCCAGCAAACTTGCACAGCGCTTTGATGCCAACACCTACATCGCCCTGACAGAGGCGATGAATAGCCACGATATTGGCCGTGAACGAGGGGGAGTTGCAGCTGCCTTGGCCACCATCAAGGTTCCGGTGGTTGCTGTATCGATTGATACCGATCGACTCTTTCCAGTGCGCCTACAGGCTGAGATCGCCGAGTTAGCCCCTGCTGCAGCGCCTTTAGTGACCATTTCCAGCCCATTTGGCCATGACGGCTTTCTAGTTGAGGTTGAGAGTGTGGGAAATGTGATCAGAGAGGCTTTAAATCTGGCCAAATAGGCCTTTTGGATGTGCATTTATGCCTGTGGACAAATTATAATATACCTATCGCTTCAGCGGCTTCGCTGAAATAAATCAAAGGACAATTGTGGCTGTATTTAGTGCGCTCAAAAACAAGGTGAAAGCAAAAACTTCATCCAAGAAAGAAGCACCAGCTAAGAAAGCTGCTGCAAAAAAGGCCGCACCTGCAAAGAAAGCTGCACCTGTTAAGAAAGCGGCGGCTAAAAAAGCTGCTCCCGCTAAAAAAGCCGCGCCAGTTAAGAAAGCCGCGGCTAAAAAGGCCGCACCTGCGAAGAAAGTAGCAGTTAAAAAAGCCACACCTGCAAAGAAGATTGAACTCAAAAAGGATTTAACCGCCAAGGATGTTCAACAGATTGTTGATGCCAAGAATGCGGTGCTTCGCCAGAAAGAAATTCTTGCCGAGCTAGATTCTCGTGGCGTTGCATTCATACATCGAATTCCTAAGAAGGCTGACAAGGAGTTGGTAGATGAGGCACGTGCGCTCGCAGTAGAAGTTCCAGTATTGGTTGAAAAACTCCGAAAGAGTGGTCTTGGATCCCCATATAGAATTCTAAAGAAGGCCGAATACGAACTAATCGCGC
>Ga0315909_10003485_pt1 | contig 19123 bp, 32 predicted proteins | sample LakEriMetagenome_11_FD_203527 | JGI IMG/M metagenome (GOLD analysis project Ga0315909, IMG submission 203527) | Freshwater fungal communities from buoy surface, Lake Erie, Ohio, United States - Buoy 2 MA125 | ecosystem: Environmental > Aquatic > Freshwater > Lake | place: USA: Lake Erie, Ohio... | reverse complement strand
TGGATTCATTCATGACATTAAGAATTCCCTGGCAGTAGTGCGGGGTTGTCTTGACCCTGAGAACAAATTAGACTCTCAAGGAGATGAGATTGATTTCGTCCAAATGGCGTTTGGACAGACTCTAAAGGCGTTGGATTTGGTACAAGAACTTGAAGATGATCTCAACCAGATACGAAGGAGAGTGACTTCCGAACCCGTCACGGTAGAGCAGGTACATGCGTTGCTCGACGAATTCGTAGGGCTTTATCCCAAAGTCAAGGTCCGCTTCGATTGTACGGCTACGGGAGGAATCTTTACAGATATCGCCCTCTTGAAGCGGGTGATTGACAACTGTATAGGCAACGCTCTGGTCGCCGGTAAAGCGCCCTGGATCTTGTTGACGTGCGAGTGTGACGAAGATATCCTGATGATACACGTCAAGGATGGTGGGGTGGGGATGAACCGGAAGCAGCTCACTCGGCTGGGGCTTCCGTTTTCAACCACGGGCGGCGGGGACGGTTGCCGCATCCTGATCGATCTATTGACGAGGGCAGGCGGCACCATACATTGGGATTCGATCCTGGATGTAGGTACTTGCGTCTCGATTGCGTTCAAGCTGGATTAGATACCGACGCCACGACGACACTTGAAGTTCCAGGTCCCCTGCCAGATGCCTCGGGCGTCTAGTTGGCCGGTGCCGCCTTCAAATTTGCAGCCGTAGGCCACGTAAATGGCCTTCTCGCTGAAGTCAACGATCTTCCCGTTGCCGTCCCTGACCGGTACGGCTTCGACGATCTCGATGATGATTTCAGGCTGGAGGAGGATCTGCCGGAGGTCATCGGCGAAGTCTAGATTGTAGAACTGGGCATTGTTGGCGATCTTGGTGCCGCCAATCTCAGCCGTGGAGGCGAGCTTGATGGACGAAATGCTGATGGAACAGCGGTGGCCGTTCTCAGCGTACTCAGCCACTTCCAGACGGTCTAGCTCGGGGATCTCTTCGAGCTTGTTCTCGTGGGTTACAGATACGCCTGCCGCGAAGGCGAGGGCTTCTCCGGAGAGCTTGATGAAGGCTTTAGCCCCCGTTATTACTAGACTCATTGGCTTCGCTTTCTAATCTGGATTTGCACCCTTCGCAGGGGCCGTATTCATGGCAGTACCAAGCTTCACTAACTTCTTGAAAGTATTGATACTGTCGCTCTTCATCTACCTCGTCGCGGATTGAATTAAGCTCTTGACGGATCAATTGCTTGTCTTTTCCTCGACCTTTGCCTCTGTTGCGGGCAGCCTTAACTGTGTGCGTTCCGTCGTTATCCCACAAGCATTGCTTGGCTTCGCGCTTCTGGAAATCAGGTCCCCGCATCGTCCTTATCCTTCTGAATCTTCTTACGTTCTGAGACTTTATACTTCTTGTCCAACTTGTGCTTCCAGGGCTTGCACATTGGACACCCACACCCAGCAGTTTTATCACGATATGACCGGCTCAATTAAGTCTCCTGGAAAAGTAAGGGGGAACCAGTTGGTTCCCCCAATTCCCTATCAGCGGTGCCTTTAGGGGATGCAGAGTGTCTTACAGACCGTAGCCACGGAGAGCACGGAAGTTCCAAGTACCTTGCCAGAGGCCGCGAGCATCGACTTGACCCGTGCCGCCTTCAAACTTGCATTTCTCAAGGATAAAGATCGGTTCGTCGGTTTGGTCGTCTTCGAGAACGACCTCGAAGTACGCTTGATCGCGCATCGGGAGGACGCCTGAAGCTTGGCTTGAGGTGTCGATGCCGATGGCCGTCGCTGAGTTCGGAACGAACTCGCCCTTAGCTGAGGCAGAGGCTACGCCAGCGTCAGAGACGGCTTTGAAGTAGTTGATCGAGAAGTTGCACTTGTGGGCAGTCTCAGCAAGATCACCAACTTCGAGTTGACCCATGATATCAACATCGGTAAGCGTGTTCTCGACCGTAACGTTGACACCGCCAACGAAGCCAACTACCTTGTCATTGATACGGACCCGACCACGGGCACCAGTGATAACCTGAGACATTTATTCTTCTCCTAGTATAGATACTAAATCGGTATTGAAGAGCAGACCGTATAGGCCAGGGTTCTCCATTGAGGAACCTTTAAAAATTATAACACTTTTCTCAAATATCGCGTATTCTTGGCCGTTGCTACCTTTGAAGATATATTGACCCATCGCCTTGTCCCAGGACTTAAAGATTAATTCCGTGCCGGGAGGGATGGTTTCCATGACCTCCTCGAACTTGGCGCTGGCGGCTGCCTCGGCGCTCCTGGAGGCTGAGTTGTAGTAAAACCCGTCGTCTTCCTCACCCTTAGCTAAACCTCCAAGAGTTTCAGTAGGGTTGTGAATAGGGTTAACGACCGTGATAGGACGGCGCGTAACCATGTGTTCAAACAGGGCTTTTCGGAGGATGGGCTCGACCTGCTGGCGATGGGCTAGGGCTTCCTCGGCCTTGGCTAACTTATCGTAGGCCTTAGCGAAAGCTTCCTTGCCCGTCAAAATACCCGCTGATTTCCGACGCTTATCGTCGAAATTCACGGAGGCAATGGCATTCCAGTCGAGTTTCTTGGTCATGTGTAATTACTCCCCTCCTAAGCCTCTAAATTATAACATCATTTAATTAAGGCTCAAGTATGTTCAGAAAACCTCCGAATAGTAAATATAACAAGTGAGGAGATACTGAGATGCAATACTTCAAAGGTGCCAAAGTCAAGATCCGGTCGATGAACGTCACCGGCACCGTTAAGAAGGCTCGTTCGGATGGCCGCTATGATGTGCGGGTCCGCCGAGTGTTGATGGGTCGTGATGGCCAGCCCCTGAAGTCCTGGCGCGGTCGTGACCAGTTCACGGTCGAAACCCATGTCGCCCATGGCGATGACCTTGAACTTTCCCGTGCCTACAAGGACGGCACCGCCAACAGCGAGAAGGGCCTTAAGACCCTTGAGATGATGGGCGTGGACCCTGAGACGGTCACGATGGTTTTCATCAAGCAAGTCAAAGAACTTCACGATGTTACCGGTAACTGGCGCTGCGATACCTGCTCCGGTTGCGGCTACATGCGGGTGCCCAAGAAGCTGGCCGAAGAGGCGGGTGTGCCTATCAACGACACCATCCGTAACTACAATTACGATGTGTATGACCTCGATGGCTACGACCTGGGCAAGGTCAATTACGCGGGCGAGTACACCTGGGATAACACCGTGTACGTCCGCTGCGCCTCTGAGTGCCAAAAGATGAAGCGTGTCCGTGGCTTCGCTGCTCACGCCGAAGTGTACGCTCACCACGAAACCCGTGAAATTGAAGTCACGGTCGGCTATCCCCAGTGGACTCAGGGAGTTAAAATGGACTCCCGCTTCCGCCACGGTAAGTCGGTCCACGTCCAGTGCCAGCTCTGCGCCAAGGCGATTCCGAGCGGCAACTTGTGTCCGGTCGAAGGTCGAGACAGCGACCTCCAGCCTCACGGCCTGTACATCGGACTCGACTGTGCAAAGAAATTCACTGGTTACAATGTTGAATTCGAGCCCTTGGCCGGAACGACCGATATCATCATCGACATGTCAATCCTAGGAGGAACGAAATGATTACCCGTCCGATGCTTGCAGAGACTATCGACAACGTGGAAACCACCAAGTTTCCTGCCCTCGCGTCCCCGAAACTTGACGGGATTCGATGTGTTATCCTGGGCGGCAAGGCCCTTTCCAGGAAGTTCAAAGCCATCCCGAACACCTTCGTTCGGACGTGGCTTGAAGCCAACCTGCCAGATGGCATCGACGGGGAGTTGATGGTCAAGGGTGCAACCTTCAACGAGGTGCAGTCCGCCATCATGTCGGAAGATGGTGAGCCCGACTTCGAGTTCCACGCCTTCGACCATGTGCTCGATGGCGACCTCGAAGAAGCATTCGAGAGCCGCTACAATCGGCTTATCTCTCTGGTAGCTTCAATCGAGAGCAACAGGCTTCAGTTGGTGCCCCACATCCGAGTCAATAACGTCAAGGAACTCCTTGACTTTGAAGAGAAATGCTTGGATGCCGAGTACGAGGGGGTCATGCTTCGCTCTCCCCAAGGCGGCTACAAGTGTGGTCGGTCCACGCTGAAGCAGGCTTGGCTGCTGAAGCTCAAGCGGTTCGCCGACTCTGAAGCCGTCATCCTGGGCTTCGAGGAGCTGATGAACAACAACAACGAGAAGGTCAAGAACGAGCTTGGCCTGTCCAAGCGGTCGTCCCACAAGGCTGGCAAGACCGGCGCTGATACTCTCGGCAAGTTCAAGGTCCGTGACGTGACCTCGGGCGCTGAGTTCGAGATTGGTACGGGCGAAGGCCTAACCCAAGCTCTCCGCAAGGAAATCTGGGAGAACCGGGACTCGTTTCTCGGCAAGCTCGTCAAGTACAAATACCAGCCTGCGGGTCAGAAAGACCTGCCTCGCTTCCCGGTGTGGCTGGGCTTCCGGGATGAAAGGGATGTGGGATGAGAGAGTCTTTTGTCGAACCCGAGAATTTAACCGTCGTCGAGACTCAGAGGGTGATATCTCTTCTCCTCGATTTCCTGGGACTGAAGGTTCTTAAAACCGTGTCCTATCGAGACGGAAACGAATTGTCTCTGGTCCCCAAAGACCACGAGATGGAGGACGACGAATGAGCGAGGAAGAACTGAAGGAACTTGAGAAGTGGTACGCCTGCGCTTGGTACTATCCGGCCAACAAGCCGGAGGGTAACAGGGATGCGAAGGTGGACATGGCGACCCTCATCAACGAGGTCCGCCGCTTGAAACGAGCCCTAGGCGAGTAGCGCAACTCGCTTCGGCTGCCGGGGTTGGGTTGAAGGTAGGGCTCCTGACTGACCCCGGCAGCCACCAAAAAGAAAAGACCCCCGGACGCTTTAGGTCCGGGGGTCTGAAACACTAGGGCACGCGGCAACCTAGTGGAAGTCAGGCTTTTAGGCTGACTGGCGGGTTTCACCGAGGGTGAAGGTGATGAAGACGAAATCGAGGCCTTGGACCGGCTTAACTTCGACTTGAACTTCGGCAGTGTTGCCAACGACCGTGACGATGAAGCTCTCCTCGACGAAGCCTTGGGGAGCGTCCTCAGACGGGCTGGTGATCTTGCCGTTGTAGAGTTCAACAAGCTTCGCACGGATGCGGTTCTTGATGGACTCGGCGGTAACTACGCTGTTCTTACGACCGACGAAGGCCGCTTCCGCGTCACCACGGATGGTCTTGGCGATATACTGAGCAGCCTCTACAACTGAGCCACGGTTGAAGACGAAGTTCTCGTCCGCGCCGTAGGTCGTGTTGTCGAGCATGATGCGGAAGGAGCCCGCAGCCGATTCAGCCGAGGTAACGCCCGCTTGGATGGCTTCATCGAAGTCAACCTGGGAGTCGTAGTCACCTTGAGCAACGCCCGTTGAGGCGTTAACGAAGTGGCCTACACCTTGGCAGGACAGGAACTTGTGGGTCAGCGGCTCGCCGATTTCGGAGCCCATACGCATACCGGCCAGGAGAGCGCCCATCATGTGGGGTTGCTTCCAAGCGAGTTCGTTGGTCGAATCGACAAGAAGAACGTCTTCCATGCAGAGCTGGATAAGCTCGGAGCCCATCTTCGCCGCTTGCTCGAAGCAGTCGGTCTTGGACTGCTTACGGTAGCCGACGACGCCTTGAGCTTCTTTGCGGTTCTTGATGGAACCACGGAGGCGGAGGTGCGTGTCGAGCATCGCGTGGACAGTCTCGATATCGTAGGTGCTGGACGCATCGGTCAGGCCAGAGCTGATATCCGTCGCCGCATCTTGGGAGATACAGGGAAGGATGCAGTTCAGGTCTTCGGCAAGGGCCGCTGAAAGACCGGCATCGAAGCCGCTGGAGCTAGAAGCGCCGCGAGCGCCGCCAGTGAGGTTGCTACGACCTTCCGCATCTGGAAGACCGCAGGTCGGAGCCGCCGCGAGTTCAGCAAGGGCTGAAGAGTCGAAGAAGTCCGCAACCGCTTGGGCGTCTTGCTTGATGCGGGCAGGCATCGCCGCCGCAACCGCTGAGAACGCGCCAGTGGCAGAAACTTGGTCAAGAGTGCTGGACTCTTGGCTGCGCTTGCTTGACGGGCAGGTCGCCGTCCAACCAGCAAGGTCGTTGATCGCGTCAACGAGGTTGCCAATCAGCGGGTAATCCGTAAAGCTAAGAACGATTGAAGAAGGAGTCGCGCCCGTCTGGGTCAGCGTCATCGCGGTGCCGCTGATGGCGACCGTCGCCGCCGTGCAGGAGCCCGTGGAATCACGGCCAAGCTGTACAGCAATGTCGCCGCCGACAACGCCGCTTTCCGTGAGGGAGTCGCGGGGTTGGATCAGCTCAAGGCTGACTTCCGGCTCAGCAGCCGCTGAGGCAAGTTCCGCTACAAGGAAGAGGTTGCCGAGGGCTGAGCCGCCAGAAACTTCAAGGGTACGGCCTTTACCGTCACGGTGGCCGTTAGAGGCTGCCGGGAGGGTGAGCTTCAGCGTGCCGCTGTCGTCTGACGCGAGGCCAGCAACAACGCCGTTGATTTGGGAAACAACGTCCGTCATGTTCGCCGGGCTGGCGAACGTGACAGTTTGAGCCGCGCCGCCGTTTACACGGAGGAGAAGCGTCTGGGTGTCGAGCGAGCCGAAAGCCGTAACGTCGGCGCTGCCGCTGATCGTCGGGGCCGTTTCGCCGCTGAGGGTTGCTTTATAGGTGATCCGGTTGCCGCCAACGCCGTACTCGCGAGCCTTGACCGTGCCGTAGGTGTTGGCAAGGGCGAGGGACGCTTGAAGGGAGGCGTTCGTCTTCCAGATCAGGAACGTACCAGCACCGCCGATACCAGGGGTACGGCTAGGAGCGAGCGCAGCTTTCGCGGCGTCAACGATTGGGCCAGAACGATACTTGGCTTTGAGTTGGTTGAAGGCCGCAGCGGAATAACGCTGAATGCCTTCGGCTGATCCACCAGGACCAGCATCAGCTTCACCGATCAGCATGAGGACGCCAGTTTCTGCTGACTGTCCACCGGCATCCGGGGAAGTTTGGGAACGAGAGTAAGCACCGGGCTTACGGATGGTGGCACCACCAAATTGCTTCTTAATTGCCATGACTTGAAATACTCCTTAAAGGGATTTAAAAATTCTCAAACGCTCTGTTATATGTATCTTCCATCTCAGTATTTTTAAGCCCTTGTTTCTTGAAGAACACTAGCAGAGCTTCGTCTTGGTGTGCCCGAATCTTCCCTTTTTTCACCAGCTTATCGAACCACATAGCAAAGGGAACTTTAGGTACTTCCGGTTGCACCGCCTCTTGCGATGGCGGCAAATCTTCGATTTCTTGTTTCCTACGACGTGCCATTTAGTTAACCCCTCCGATAACTTGATAAATTATAACAGATTTCCAAAGTTTATTCCTTGACCTTGATTGTAGAATCGGTGAGCTTAAGTGCTTCGTTGCCTAGGCGGTCCTTAGCGACCTGCACTTGAACCTCAACAGAATCAATTAGTTGTACCTTATCTGAGCGCCACTGGTGCATGACCATGCCGGTAAGGTGGAAGAAGCGGGTATAAATAACGTCGCCCTGATACTCCATGTTCCTGGAGAAATCCGAGCCTTGATAGGTACTTAGCTGGAAGCCTCGGGTGATGAGGTCAGAGCGCCGGGACAGAATGAAGTATTTAATTAATACATACAAGTACTTGGTCAGGAGGGCGTCTTGGGTATGGACTCCAAGAATGATTTGAGTTCTCTCAACATTGCCTCGCTTTTGGAAGAGTTCATAATCAATTGAACTCTTGATCTCAGCGCCTGCCCCAAGAGCCACATCCGCATTTTTGGAGATAATAAATTGCTTGGCTCCGGTTTCATTGACGACCCCGCCGAGGATTTGGTGCTTGGTACCCGCTGAGTCCACGAACAAGAGGTTGGCGTAGACCGAGGCTAGGTTGACGCTATCAGGAACGGTAACGATACCAGAGTTTGGTTGATACGCCGAAGGGGTGAAAGATCCTACAATTACAAGCTTAGCTAGCTGCTCGGGCGTGGTGAAGGCCTTCGTGACGTTGTGGACGTAGCTGCCCATAGAGGCCGATTTCTCGTCCTCCTGGTCGTCCGTCATCTGAATGGAGATGCAGGGCATGGTCGAGTTGACGAGGTTGAAGGAGTGTACAATGCTGACCTCCTTCTTCCTGATGATTTCCTTGATCTTTTCAACCTCTGCTTCGCCGTACTTCTTGGAGGCATAAGGGAGGGTCAGGTCGCAGAACACGTCGTCAATTACAGTCTCGTCGCGCCGGGCGTTGTTCAGGCCGTCACGGATAATTGACTCGACGATCAGGTCTGGTAGTTTGAAGCTCATGATATCCCTTACTTAATTAAAGTCGAAACGATCTTATCGATCTGCTCAGCGATGTTCTTCTCAGCTTCCTCAAAGGCCTTAAGACCGCCAAAGCCTGGGTGAATCCAGGGGCGACCTTTCTCGGAGACAGTCCTATAGGTCATGTAGACGGAAGAGACGGTCTGCTTCCCATCCTTATTTGTATACACTTTTTGGTACTTTACCAAGCCCTGGAGGTTTTTCTCTGCCGTGCCTTGAGGCTTAATTACAGCTACCTTGCCCTCTTGGACCGAGCCGTCCGGATTCCTAAAGATCTTGGTGATCTTCTGGTCCAGACCTTGGAGGTTGGTCGCAGTCAGTCCCTTGATCGCGTCAGCCATGTTGGAAGTCTTGGCCGACTTGGAGTGGGGGTGATGCTCAAAGGGCACTCGGGCGAATTTATGACTCTCTTTGTTCTTGCCCTTGGGCTTTGTGTTCTGGACCCACGGCTGCCCGGTCCTGCTGCCGACCTGGACGGTCTTGTTCGAGGCTAGCATCCCAGGCGTCTGGTTGAAGCTGGGGAAGCCATCTTCGAGGTGGTTCGGCCAGTCGCCGTCCAGGGAGATCAGGAATTGGTTGTCGCCCAGGTCCGTTAACTCCAGACCCTTCAGGTAGTCCTGGCGGGTCGAGGAGAGTTCCTTCTGGGCCTTGGACACGATGGACGCATAGGCAGCGTGGGCGAGGTCTTTGATCGCTTGATTGACTTCAGCCTCAATAGAAGGGGCGAGGGAGTTAAGCTCCCTCTCCAACTTCTTCATTGATTCCCCAATCGAGAATGTAACTTGCTTCGTCACTAATGCGTCCTAAAAGGTGTACCCTTCGGCGGTTCTAGATAGTCCTCGGGGAAGATACAGACGGCCTTGACCTGGGCCGGGTTTACAATCATCGCTTGGTCGGGGTTGAAATCGTTCCCGTAGTCTGTCAACTCGAAGACTCCCGTTATAATTTTATCAATAAATCCGAATCCATAGTTTTGGCAGTCTCTATGGATAATTATCTCCGCCTCGGGATTGTACTTCTTCAGCAGCTCAATTAAGTGTCCGACTTTCATAACTCTTCCTTTTAAAGAAGGGATTCCGAGGACTTGACAGGAATCTTGCGGGCAATAGGTAGTAGAAATTCCAACTACTGCCTGAATGCCGATGAATCGTGTACTCGTTACCTTTTGAGGCCTCGTACTCCTGTCGCTCCAGTGCTTCGCTTAAAGTTAGCCCAGTCACGTTGGTACTCCTCTGAGTTGTTGATTTTATCGAGCTTTTTGAGGGACCGCTTCAGAATCTGACGGATGCGCTCGCCGGAGACGTTGAACTTGTTGCCGATGGTCGAGAGGACCGAGGTCTTCTTCTCGCCGATGCCGAAGCGCATCCGGATGATTTTCTCTTCGCGGGGGCTGAGCTTGGACAGGAGGAAGCGGACCTTCTGGGCCATCTCCTTGCGCTCCAGGACTTGGTATGGGTCCGGAGTGTCGTGGTCTACGAGGTACTCGCTGAGAGAGATGCCAATTTCCCCGGTAGGCTCTTCTACAGACTGCGGGAACGTAGCGACCTTCTTGACCTTTTTGATTTTATCCTCGGAGATATCCGTGTGCTCGGACAGCTCTTGGACGTTCGGGTCCCGGCCCAGCTTCTGGGTCAGGTTGCGGTTGGCCTTGTTGAGGCGGTTGATGTTCTCAACCATGTGGACGGGAACTCGAATCAGACGGCCCTTGTCAGCGACGGCGCGGCCCAAAGCTTGGTCCACCCACCACGTCGCATAGGTGCCGAACTTGTAGCCCTTCTCTACGTCGTACTTCTCAATGGCCTTAATTAACCCGATGTTACCCTCTTGGAGGAGGTCTTCCAGGCTTAGGCCTTTGTTGAGATACAGCTTCGCCCGGCTGAAGACGAGGCGGAGGTTGCACTCAATCATCCGGTTCTTAGATGAACGGAAGAGTGCAAGTTGGGCGTTGAGGGCCTTGACCTGCTCCTTAGACCCGTACTCGACCACGGGCTTGGAGAGCTTGATAAGGTCAACCATGGTGAATCCCATGGTGTTAAGGAACTCGACCAGCTTGGGTCCGGCCTTCGCTTTGGCCTTGAGGGAGTTAGCTACGAGGCCCTCCAGCTTCTTGACCAAGGCTTGGACCTCCTCCTTGGACTCCGACTCCTCGTCAATCATGGTGAAGAAGAGCTTCCGAAGCTCCGTCACCGGCAGCTCCTTGAGCATGTAGATTTCCGAAACACATTCGGGGACTTGGGCGCAGAGGGTCAGGATTTCGATTTTGGAAGACCGAATCTGACGTGCCAGCTTGACCTCTTCTTCTCGGGTGAGAAGAGGCATTTTCTGTAATTGTTTCATATACATATTGAGTGACTCTCCGTTATCCGTCGAACCTACGTCACGGTCCATTACCGTGATGGTCGCTGGAAATTCATCGTCCTTGGACATAGTGATTCCTGGTGTGGGGAGTTTTCTGGAGAGTTTCCAGGCGGGTGCGAACAAGACACCTATCGGACGTTTCCGCAGGAAGTTTAATTAAAGTTTAATTCCCTTGAGCCGAAAAGAATCTTGTCGGAGGTCACTATGAGTAAATACCTAGAAGTCTGCGAAGCGGTAGCCAGAGCTGCTGAGGCCCTTGACACGGCAGAGAATCGCTGGCGCGATGGGTTGGACGGCAAAGGGAATACGCCTAGAACTGCCGAAGACTACGGTCGGGCTCAAGACGAACTGACTGAGATTCTTTGGAAGTGTAGACATAACCTGCAAATTGCACTGGGAGAATATCGTGCGTATCTGGCTTGACGACGAGCGTCCGATGCCTGAAGAAGGATTCGATACCCACGTCAAAACGGCGCAGGAGGCCATCGCTCTCCTGAAGACCGGCAAGGTGGAGTTCATCTCCCTTGACCATGACCTTGGTCCGCCCGAGGCAGGTACAGGCTACGACGTGGCCGCTTGGATGGAAGAGCAGGCCTTCAACTGTAACCTGGAGCAGGTCGGTTGGAACGTCCACTCGGCCAACCCGGTCGGCGTCAAGAAGATGGAAGCTGCGCTCAATAACGCCAATAAGTGGTGGAGCCTATGAAACCGAGCTATAGCATCCGCAATAATAACAACGGTACTTGGACCGTGAGGGTCGGTGTTCGCTTATCGGAGACTGAGTACTTCTCTGCCGACCTCCATACAACCTCGGACTACGACGTATGTCGGCGTCTCTTCAACTTGAATTGGGCAACAGATGACGGAAGTAAAACTACTTGATGGTCGCCGTAGGGCGTACTTCACCTCGGACTGGCACGTAGGCCATGCCAACGTGCTGGTCTTTGATGAGCGTCCTTTCAAGGACTTGGACCACATGCACCGGGTCCTCATCAACAATTACAATGCGACGGTGGGCCAGGAAGACATTTGTTACTTCCTGGGCGATGTGGGCTTCGGTAAGGGCGACCTGCTTCAGTCCGTCATCCAACAGCTCAACGGCACGAAGGTCTGTATCCTGGGCAACCACGACAAGGGCGCTACAGCTATGCGCCGCATTGGCTTCGACGTGGTGCTCAACGTAGCTGCAATTGAAATCGCCGGGAAGCTCGTGACGATGACTCATTGTCCGCTAAAGGGTGTTTGGCGTGAGGATGTTTCCAAGATGAAGAACTCCCAAGAAGGGGAGGGCTGGCACAAAGAATTCAAGCATGGCCCACTCTTCAGTGTCCCTGATTGGGGTCAGTATCACCTCCACGGCCACACCCATAAGAAGCCGGAGGAGCGAATCCTCGACCGGCAGTTCGATGTAGGCGTCCGAGCAAACGGGTATCGTCCCGTCAGCATTAGTGTAATTGAGTCTTGGATTGCGAACAGGGAGAAGTCATGAAGATTCTATTCCTCGACGTGGACGGAGTACTTAACTCCATCCAGTCGGTCATCATGTACAACCGGAAGCACAAGGGCACTCCGAAAGAGGAGTGGCGTCCTTACGATGACTTCTGCCCTATCTCTGTCTCCAATCTCCAGTTCATCATGGAGAGCTGCCCAGACGTGAACATCGTCGTCAGCTCTACGTGGCGCATGGGAGGCTTGGAAAAGATGCAGAAGATTTTGAAGGATATCGCCAACATCGATACCTCTCGGGTCATCGATATCACTCCGGTCATGCGTGGCGTTCAGCGCGGCATTGAGATTCAGGCTTGGCTTGATGCCAACGCTACCGTCCCGGAGGGTTCTATCCTGATGCCCAAGCTGACGGTCGAAGAGTTCGTAATTGTTGACGACGACTCCGACATGGCACACTTGACGGAATCGAAGCTGGTCCAGACCGACAACGACCTAGGATTGACCCTGAAGAACGCTCGGGAAATCATCAAGAGGTTCGGAGGAAATACCGATGGCTGGTGAACATGCCAAGCTGGTAAGGCAGCAGCTTCAAACCGTCTGCCAAATTATCCAGTGCGCTCCCGCCGAAGACCTCGCCGAGGTTCGGAAGATGTTGGTCGAGCTGGCCAAGACGACAGTGGACATGGAGCTTCGAGTCCGCCTCTATAGCCCCGAAGGCCACGTCATCAAGTTGGAACCCTACGGTTAGGAATTTACCACTATAAGGGGTAATTATGCGCCGACTTCTAGGAATTTTTGCCATTATAGTGGGTAGTTTGGGTTGCGAAGCTAAAGTGACTTTCACTCTGGCTGAGCGAGGCCAACACGTATATCGCGGGTACTGTACGACCTGCCACAACCCGGACCCAGCCCAAATTGGGTCATTGGGTCCAGCCCTAAAAGGGACGCCTCTCAACGTCCTCCAGACGAAAGTGCTTTACGGTTTGTACCCGGACGGATACAAACCTAAGCGCAAGACTCACGTCATGCCGTTGTTCCCGAATCTAGGACCAGACCTTCCTGCCGTCGCCGAGTACCTGAAGTGAGTTTATCGGACCTAGGCCCAAAAGAGCAGTGGACCGGCACAGTCATCTATCTGTGCAAGAACCCTAGGCTCGCCATGTGGCAGGGCTTGGAGTTAGTCCGCCATCAACTCAAGACCGACAAGCCCGGCATCCCCGACGAAGCTCGGACCCCGTTCCCTGAGCCGATGGTGGACTGCCGGTGCAGCACCTGTGTCGATGAGGCACGGTTCCAAATTTGGTACTACTTCGAGTTCAAGAAGCCTTGAGAAGTTTGTGGACCGTCCCGATGGACAGGTTCAGAATCTCGGCAATCTCCCGGATTGACTTCAGCATCGCCCGGAGTTCCTTGGCTTTCTCGGCCTTGGACAGGTCCGCCTTGATGGGTCGCCCCAGCTTGACCCCTTTCTTCCGGGCGGCATCGAGTCCAGACTTCACGCGGGCTACAATCGTGTCCCGCTCAATCTCTGCAATCTCGGCGAAGGCTGCCAGCATGGTGCGGCGGAAGGGGTTCTCGTGGCCTAGGTTGAGCACCGGCTGAGTCACGGAGACGAAGGCCACCCCAACCTCGTCCAGGCTCAGGAGCTGCTTGATGGCCGTCGTGGCGTTACGGCTGAAGCGGTCCAGACGGTACACGATGATGGTGTCGAGCTTGCCCGCGTAGGCGTCCGAGAGCATCCGCTGGAACTCCGGGCGCTTGGTGGTCGTACCGGAGATGCCCTCGTCCTTGTAGACGGTGATGTGCTTCGGGCGCTTCTCGTCCGTCAGGTCCGCCAGCCACTTCTCAACCGTGTTGGTCTGGGAGGCTAGCTCTTGCTTGTCCGTCGAGACGCGGTAATAGATTGCAACCTTTTTCATTTGGCCCCCATCAGGGTTTCGAGGTCTTTGGTGCAAAGGGTGTGGTAGCCAACCCGGCCAGGGCAGCCAAGGTCCACCCACATCTGGAAGTCCCGCTCGCTTACATCGCGCCACTGCGACCAGTCCATGCGGATTTCGGTGCCGTCAGGCGTCCGGACGCTGTGGGCGTTGACGGTCAGGATGATGGGGCAACCATGCTCGTCGCAGCCGTCGTCCCGCTGATCGCAGTCGTTTAGGTAGGTGTAGCCTTTGTACAAAAACATAAGTGCCTCCGAGTTAATGTTCAATTAACTCTTCGGCACCTATTTCTGAAAACTTTAGGACTTTAATTACGTCAATAACTTCTGGATGATGGTTTCGACGGGACTGCCCTCAACTACAGTATATTTTATGCCCTTGGCGTCCAGGAGGGCCTGAATCTCAGCATCAAAGATACGGGCTTCCGCCTCGGTCTGATTCCGGCCTGCTGGGTTGTAGTCCTTCGTCCTCTTCAGGATGAAGTGCTCGACTTTATAGCCGTATTTCTTACAGAAGGCATGATGGTGCTGGAGCATGATTTCTGACGTGTTGAAGTTCTGCTCCAACCAATCGTACTTAAGTCCGTAGAAATGCGTCAAAATTAGAGGGGAGTCGGTGATTACAAAGTCGAGCCCGTTACGGATGAGAATGCGTTCTTTACGACTCTGCTTGGCAAAGAAGTAGGTCTGGTCGCCCTCGTCGAAGGTGCGACCTTCCCAAACCCAGTCTTTGACATACTCTCGGTTCAACTCGCAATTATAGCCGTGCATCTTCAGATGGTAGAAGAGCCCTGCCGCCGTCGTGGATTTGCCGGACCCAGGACCGCCGTAAAGACAGACGATTTTCTTCATTAGCCCTTCACCACGTACCCGGCTTCCTGGAGCCAGTAGAAAGTGTTGACCATCCAGAGCACCGTAAAGCCCAGTTTGAACAGGACGTTGACGGGTTCTTTCTTGGTCCAGATGAAGGCCAAGAGTCCACAAACTGCTGCGTTTACAAAGAGTAACATAACGGGCTCCTAGATAATTTCTTCGTAGTCATCGTCCGGTGCCTTGAACTGGCTATTCTCCAATCCCAGGCATTTGATGGCGCTGGCGGCTCCGAGAATGTAGGAGATGGAGTGGAGCTTCTCGTGCAGGCCCCGGATTCTGGCGTCCAGAGAATCTAGAGTCGCCACTTCATGCGCCCGCTTGATGGTGTCACCAACCAAGACGTGGAGGCTCTCCAAGCTCTCGATAAAGTTCTCTCGGGCGACAGCGTAATGGTTCTTCTCTTTCATCCGTCGTTCTCTTTATCTAGTTGAATTTCTTGGATGTAAGCTTCGTCGCCGTAGTCCGCTTGACCTCGATGCCACCGCTTCCAGTTCGTATCGTCTTGCTCATAGCCAAGCTTAGTCAGGTAACCAATCGCCAGCTCCCTGGTAGAGAAGATGGCGAGGAGGTTGTTACCCTCGTAATGATACGAGTAGCCGGTGACGAAGAGCTTCATTTGCCGACCGGGAGGAAAGAGTCGCAGAACTTAATTCCGCCAATACGCTCAACGTACTGAAGGTTTTCCCCAGTCTTCTTGGACTTCTCCGAAAAGAAGAAATGGATGCCTTCCACAGAAACTTCGGGCACTTTGGCCAGGGTGAACACGTCCCCAGTGTTAATCTCGTGGCCTTTGGTCGGTTTGCCCAACCACTTGAACTTCATACCTGCTTTGAGTTCGCCGTAGATATGCATAATTACTCCTCGTATTTAGGGCACCAAGTCGAATGACCTGGGGTTCGAGCTTTCTCTGAGCCACACTCGCAGCCGCGCTTTCTCTCGTAGAACCTAGGGCTCCTGAGGTGCTGGGCAGCTCGGATGCGCTCCCTCAGCTCTACGTCCGTCTCACCAGGATTCCGGAAGATGGCGAACAGGAAGCCGATTCTGTCAACGTCGTATCCCGTGGCAACCGCAATGTAAGGGGGTGTGGCCGAGTCGCTACTCTCGGTAGGGGCGGGCAGATTTTGTCCGTTAAGCATATGCCAATCTCCCATCCCCGCAGTCGGGTCTATCTGCTGCGTGTCTCCAGGTTCCCAGTTCAGCCCTTGCGGGCTTACTCTATTGGGGCCAGCTACCACGCCGCTCACACCGGATCAGGTACTTACGCCTTATTCTTCTTGGTTATGACCACTACCATTTAGGTTGTCTGGCAAGAGTAGAGTGGGGAATCGAACCCCTCACCACGTCCAGGGCTAAGACTGAATCGAACAGTCATCAGGTAGCTAACCTGCCTCGCCAGAGGTACCCTACTCTCACCAGACAATTAACTCTTCGGCACTTTTGGTCAGAACTTTAATTAAGCGTGAGAACCGTTGCCGTTCAGGAGCTTGCCGTTGGCTTTCGTCTTGGGCGCAGGGGTGGCTTCAACCGGAGTCTCGACGCCCAGAGCGTTCAGGACGGCTTTGCCCGTGGGGGTGTTGGCGAGGCCTTCCAGCGTGGACCCGAGGGCCGTGCCTCCTTTGGAGCTGAACACGTCCATGACGGAGTTCAGGCCTGCCGGGGCGTTACCGCTGTTGGCGATGACCTTCACGTCCGCGTGACCGAGGGCTTCGGCCTGCTTCACGCCGACTGCCTGCTCCGCTTCAATGCGGCGGATGGTGACGAGGTAGTCCTGGTACCCTTTGTTGTCGCCGATTTCTTTGGCGAGGGTGATTTGGGCTTGTACAGGGGCAAGCTGGAGGGCCTTCTCGGCTTCGGCGTGGGCTTGGCCTTCGAGAGCGATACCCTTGGACTCCCGCTCTTTCGCCTGGAGCTTACCTTCGGCAGTGAGAATGGCCGTCTCTTTCTGTGCTTCAGCGGCTAGAATCGCCGTCTCTTTCGCCTGTTGGGCCTTGATTACCTGGGTGTTCTTCTCGATTTCGGCACCCCTAACTTCCTGAACCGACAGGACTTCCATCTCTTTCTGCTTGGTCGTCTTCTGCTGGTCGGTGACGATTTGCAGGGCGGCTTCTTTCTGGAGGGCTACAGCTTGCTCCGCCTCGATGGTCCGAAGGCCTACAGCTTGGTTGACCTGTTGCTTCTGGAGGTCTACCTCGCGGCGGGCTTCGATTTCGGCGATTTCAGCGGTACGCTTATTTTTGGCTACTTCCGTCCGGGACTCCATCTCGATGTGGGACTTCTTCTTTTCCATAATGTTCTTAATTACGGAATTATTTGCAGAGTCCCGAATGTCCATCAGCTCGATGTTCTTGACGGTGCAGACGCCCCAGTGCGCCAATTGCTCCGCCACCTCACGGGTGAACTGCTCGCCGAACGTCGCCCGGCCCTGGAGGATGGCCTCAATGTCGTTACTGGCCAAAATCACCCGGACGGCACCCTGGACGATGGCTTTGAGCTGCCCCATCAGTTCGGCAAAGGACGCAACCCTTTGAGCTGCCACGTTCGGGTCGGCGATACGGAAAAACGCCTTCACGTCCACGTTAAAGGGCAAACGTCCCTGGTCATACGCTTCGTACCCGTCCAGGTCCAAGTCAAACACCGACGTAGGCAGCCGCACCATCGTAACCCCGATGACAGGTACCCAACTCGGCCAAGCGTAATAAGTATTACCGTTGCCCAAGTCTTTGCCAAAACTCGTCGTCCGTTTGGCACTTTGGACGATGTGGACTTCGTTCGTGGGTACGACCTTACGCAGAAATAGGGCAACTGCGAAAAGCCCGAGCGTAGCGAGGGCGGCGAAGCCCCCTGCGCCAATGAGAACGGTTTTCAAATTGAGGAACGTTTGCGTCACTTCGGTTTCCATGCACACACCTCCTGAGGTTTAGAAAAGTTCGACGTGTGCTGATCGGCGGGGCGAGGTTGAACTTGATTTGAAAGTTGAGCAGTGCTTGGGGTGTGGAGGACGAGGCGGAGCCGAGTCCGAGTGGGAACTCGAGCAATATCAAGGACTTAGGTAAAAGGGTATGTGAATTTTTTAAAAAATTTTTTCCAGGTTACTTTTTGGAAATTTCATTTAGGTGCTTCGATAGGGACCCAATTTGATGGTACCTAGGCTAAGGTACCGGTACCTTAGGAGAAATCCCCCGTACCCCTATCCCCCCGGTATCACTGGGGTATCTGGGCATATGCGTATGTGTGTGAATTGATTGACATATAGGACGTTCGGAAAACACTTGAATATTGAACGCCTAGAACGCTGCCCTAGGCCTTAGCAATATCATGGGTTTAGAACGCCTAATCGGCGGGGGATTTCTGAACGCGGGCTATAGCCATATTGACCGCTTTAGCCTTGCGGGCATCGTCCTTAAGCAATTTCAAGGCCTTAGCCTGATAAGCCCGATCAAACCATATCAATCGGTCCTGAACGTCTAAAGGGGTTAGGCCTGCAAGCGAGCCTAGGTCAATTGGAGCGGCTATAGGATCGGCTATAAAGGCGTTCAAGTTGCCTAGATAAGAGGCAATGCCGAATAGGTCATACTTGAATAAAGTTGAATCATTATAGAGGGATACAAATATTGAATCAATTTGGACAATAATATAGCCTATTTGTCCCTCAAGCGTTCTACGCTCTAGGCTATAAGCGCCTAACGGCAGCGTTGCCAGGACTTTCAGGTTAGCCGCGACTAACTCAGGCAACGCTCTATAAAGGCCTAGATGCCAGTTAGCCCTTATCCTATGCCTTAGCTGCCGATCCCTATTGCATTGCCGACACTCGCCTTGCGGTTTCCCCTTGCTAAGCAGGATATCGACGGCAGGACTTAGGCGCTTGCAGTATCGGCATTGGGTTTTATTGACTTTCATTGGCGTTTTCCCCTTAGCCCAATTATACCAATGATTGTATATAGATACAATACAATTGAGAATACAAAGGGTTTTCAAGGGGTTAGACGTGCAAATAGATTAGCAAAATTGACCTATTTGGACACTGTTAAACCCTTAGGCCTGTTAGCCGTCCGCTCGCCTTTCGGCTCGCTTGCAGGCGTTCTAGGCCTTTCCTATGCCTTAGTCCTCTAGGCTATTGGAGCGTTCTAGGCGTTCTAATCGCTTTAGGCCTTTCCCTAGGCTTAGCCGCTCT
>Ga0315909_10003484_pt1 | contig 19124 bp, 10 predicted proteins | sample LakEriMetagenome_11_FD_203527 | JGI IMG/M metagenome (GOLD analysis project Ga0315909, IMG submission 203527) | Freshwater fungal communities from buoy surface, Lake Erie, Ohio, United States - Buoy 2 MA125 | ecosystem: Environmental > Aquatic > Freshwater > Lake | place: USA: Lake Erie, Ohio... | reverse complement strand
CTTTGGTATGAGGCGGTGATCGAGTCGAGTTCGTGGATATCCTGGATTTGTCGTTCGAGGAACTGATCCCCGGTGGCGATGACCCGCACAACGGTTGGCGACGCGGCCGGATCGACCAGGATCAGCCCTGGGGCGTCTCCTGGCTTGGACCGCCGTTTCCAGCTCTTTTTCGATTTGCTGTATTTCTTTTTCGCCATAGCAGAATAACCTGTCTGGACCGATTCGACCCAATTCGTAGCATCTTACGTTACGCCGAAGATTTTAACGAGTTAAACGAGCCACAGGAGGATCGGCAGTCGGTTGCATTTGCTCGAGCTAGGCTGCCAGCAGTCGAGAGTGGACACATACGCAATAGGGCTTTCCTTGGGCAAGTGATTCGATTTCAATTTCCTAACCAAGATTCCATCTGGAGAAACGAAGAAATCCTTATGCAACTGACCATAGAAAATTTGAGCAAAACCTACCCCGGGGGGGTTCGAGCCCTCGACCAAGTTTCCTTGACGATTCCCTCGGGGATGTTCGGATTGCTCGGGCCCAATGGTGCGGGTAAATCCACTCTGATGCGAACGTTGGCCACGCTTCAGGAAGCCGACTCAGGCCAGGCGACGCTTGAAGGGACACCCCGGGCGGCTCGTATCGACATGCTGAAGGAGAAAAACACCGTCCGAAAATTGCTCGGGTACTTACCCCAAGAATTTGGGGTTTATCCTCGTACCAGCGCTGTGAAACTCTTGAGCCATTTGGCTGCCCTAAAAGGGGTCGGCGCTCATAGCAAGGAGCGGCTCGAAATCGTCGAAGCGTTGCTCGAACGAGTCAACCTTTCGGAGCATCGTCATAAAGCGGTCAGCAACTACTCTGGGGGGATGCGGCAACGGTTCGGGATAGCACAAGCTCTTCTCGGGGACCCACAGTTGTTGATCGTCGACGAACCGACAGCGGGTTTGGACCCCGGTGAGCGGAATCGCTTCTACAATTTGCTGGCCGAAGTGGGTGAAAACATCATCGTCATCCTTTCGACCCACATTGTTCAGGATGTCAAGGAGTTATGCACCAACATGGCGATCATCGACAAGGGTCGACTCTTGGCCAACGGGGCTCCGGCTCAGGCGGAATCCCAACTTGCGGGTAAAGTTTGGTCGATGTCGATGAGCAAGCCGCAGTTGGAGCATCGAAGTTGGAGCTATCCGATACTTTCGACCAAGCTTGTCGGTGGTTTACCCTCGGTCCGCATCTACAGCGATCAGAGGCCTGAGGGGGATTGGAGGCCGGTCGAACCAGACCTTGAGGATGTCTTTTTCGCCAAGTTATCCGGTATGAAAGCCGGTTGAGCGACGCTGTCCTTGTCGATTCGACTATCCATCTGAAGCTGTTCATTAAAGCGAATTTCCATGTTTAGAGAATTTTTTCGGTTTGAGGTTTCCTACTGGCTCCGTGGTTGGATGGTCTATATCTTCTTGGCTGTCATCGCGTTGCTTTTTGGGGTCGCGGCTGGGTCCGATGCGATCAGCGTTGCGGGGGTTGGCGGGAATATGCTCCGCAACTCGCCTTATTCGGTAGCCATGTGGTATGCCGGAGCGAGTCTGATCACGGCGTTTATGGCCGCTGCGATTTATGACTCGTCGGCCTCTCGCGATTTCGCGAACAAGATGTCCGATATTCTTTTCAGTAAGCCGCTGAGCAAATGGGGCTTTCTGCTTGGCAGGTTCAGCGGGGCAACCTTGATCGCTCTGTTGCCTGCCATGGGAATTGGGATAGGGATCCTTTTGGCCCAACTGTTCAACGGATCCGACGCTGAGCGTTGGGGACCGAGCCGATTTTGGCATCATTGGCAGCCGTTTCTTGTTTTTGTGATTCCCAACACCCTATTGTTTGGGGCCTTGGTCTTTGCCGTCGCTAGCGTCACGCGAAACACGCTTTATTCTTTTTTGTCTTTGTTGGTCGTTCTGGTTCTCTATGGGGCCACCCAAGGGATTGCTGGGCAACTCGATTACGAATCCGTTGCAGCTTGGACCGATCCTTTCGGCTCGGCTCCCTTTGAGCAGGCCACGAAGTACTGGACGGTCAACGACAAGAATACACGCTCGATCCCGTTGACCCCGCTTTTGATCGGCAATCGCATTTTGTGGCTGGGCATTGCGGCATTGATTTTTTGGGTTGCGGGTAAGCGTTTTCGGTTCGAAGCCACCGCGGGAGCAACCAAGCAGGAAAAACGGACTGTTGCGATGGTCGAATCGGGGGTTCCTGCGGTTGTGCGCTCGCAGCCATCGGCATCGGATGGAGTTGTCTGGCCCACGGCCCAAGAGACGCGTTGGTGGACCCAGTTCCGTTCTACCCTTGCTTCGGATCTCTCGTCGGTGATCTTCAGCAAGACCTTCATCGTCATCCTGGGTTTTACGCTGATCAATGTCGGGTTTAGTTTGGCATTAGGTTCTGCGGCGCTCTTTGGAAGCTCTTCGTTTCCTGTGACTTACAACGTTGTGGAGCAGGTTTCGGGAAGCTTGCTGATTCTACCACTGGCATTGATCACTTACTTTACTGGGGTGTTGGTTTGGCGAGATCGCGATAGCCGCTTCCATGAGATCCTTGGAGCGACCCCTACGCCCAACAGCGTATTTGCGGCATCGCGTTGGATATCGATGTTGATTTTGCTCTTTTCTGTCCTGCTCCTTGGGGTCGGCATCGGAGTATTTTACCAATGGACACAAGGCTTTTATCGATTTCAACTCGGCGTATATTTCCAGGAGCTCATCGGTATTACAGGCATGGGGCTAGTGTTTTTGATGGTCGTAAGCTTTTTAGCTCACACCTTTGCGCCCAACAAATACGTCGGCTATGCGTTGTTTGTTTTATTCGTCATCCTCAACGGGCGTATTTGGTCCTTGCTCCGATGGGAAACCCTTTTGTTTCGTTTTGGTTCGTTGCCTTCGCACACGTATTCGGACATGTTTGGAATCGCTCCGTTTCGACCTGGACTATTGGCTTTTGGGGCGTATTGGGGACTTGTATCGGTGGTGCTGATTTGGTTTTCGAGTGCGATCATGCATCGAGGGGTACCGAAGCGACTCAGAGAGCGAGTTGGGATATTTTTCAATGAGATGTCACTCAAGAACGTTGCGGTACCTGCGATGTTCGCTTGCGCTGCGCTAGGTATGGCTGGTTGGTTGGCTTACAACACCATGATTTTGAACCGACTCGTCGGCTCAGGGACTCGGGAGCTTCTCCAGGCAGACTACGAAAAGACCTATTCGAGCCTCAATCGAATCTCGCAACCGAAGATCCAATCCATCCAGTACAAGATCGACATCTTTCCAGAGACTCGCAATGTCACGATGCACGCAGTCCAGAGCATTGCCAATAAGAGCGATCAGCCCATCGAGCGTTTCTATCTGAATGTCACACCAGATCTTGATACGCAAATCACGATACCTCGGGCCAAGCTCGAAAAAGACGATGAGCGTCTGATGATGCGCACCTACGTGATCGATCCTCCGATGCACCCTGGCGAGACGATCGAAATGGAGTACACGCTCAAGACCAAGACAAGGGGAATCGAAAACCAGGTCAGCAACACGCAAGTGGTCCAAAACGGAACCTTTTTCAACAACGCGATTGCCCCTTCGTTCGGTTACGATGAATCCAGGAGGATCGCTTTGCCAAGACGTCGCAAGTCTTATGGTCTCGAGCCGGTCGATCCACTGCCCGAATTGCAGCGAGATTGCGATGCGAACTGCAAGATCCACTACATCTCAAATGATGCTGACTGGGTCAGTGTTGAGACGGTCATCAGTACCTCCGACGATCAAATTGCCGTGGCACCCGGATCGCTCGTCGAAGAATGGAAGGAAGGGAATCGCAACTATTATCGCTACCGAGTCGATCATCCATCGTTGAATTTCTACTCGTTTATCTCCGCGCGTTACGAGGTCGAACGGGGAAAAGTCGGCGACGTCGATACGGAGGTCTATTATCACAAGGATCACGCTTGGAACGTCCCGAAAATGTCCAAAGCGATCGCCGATACGATTGAATACTGCAGTCGCGAATTCGGGCCTTACAAGCACAAGCAGGCCCGTATCATCGAGTTCCCACGCGTAGGCACCTTCGCACAGGCCTTTCCAGGCACGATGCCTTATTCTGAGTCGATCGGCTTTATCGCCAATTTGGAGAAACCTGATGACATCGATATGGTGACATACATCGTCGCCCACGAAATGGGACACCAGTGGTGGGCCCACCAGGTCATCGGAGCCAAGGTCCAAGGCGCAACGCTCTTGTCGGAAACGCTGGCGCAGTACACCGCTTTGATGGTCATGCGCAAGACCTATGGCGACGACATGATGCACAAGTTCTTCCGTTACGAAATGGACCGATATCTACGATCCCGGGGTTCAGAGCAACTCAAGGAGCGGCCGCTGATGAATGTGGAATTGAACCAAGGTTACATCCATTATCAAAAAGGTGGTCTAGCCCTGTACTACCTTGCTGAGATGATCGGTGAGCAAAGGATCAATGCCGCGTTGAAGCAGATCATCGAACAGTACGCTTACCAAGGCCCACCGTACCCGAACGCTTACGCATTGGTCGATCGATTGCGCGAGCAGACCCCCGAGGAGTTGCGATACCTTATTACCGATCTCTTTGAGGAAATCACGCTCTTTGAGAATCGAACCGTCGAGGCGGTCGCAGAAAAACAGGCAGATGGCAAGTATTTAGTCAGGCTGATGGTCGAGTGCGAAAAAAAGAAAGCCGATGCCAAGGGAGTAGAAGAGGTCGTGCCTATGAACGACTTTCTGGAGATTGGGGCTTATGCCAAGCCCGAGTCAGGCAAAAGATATGGGAAATTGCTGCATCGAGAGCGTGTGCAGCTTGTTGGCGGAAAGCATGAATTGACGTTCGTCGTCGACGAATTGCCTTATCAAGCGGGTATCGATCCGAGGAATTTGCTGATCGATTTGGTCCCGGCCGACAACCTCAAGAAAGTGACTTTCCAATAGTCGGCGATGTCGTTAGCGATGAGTGCAGTACACCCCAACTTCCTTCATGAAAAAGCAACTGTACCTTAATAGAAGCCGCCCGATTTTTTAAGATTGGTTTAGCTTACGCGAAGCTCTGATGAAGAGAAGTCGGCACGCGTGGACGCCAGCAAGAACATTGCTAAAACGGCTATCAACGCTGTCTTTGCGGGCTCGGTCCCGTATTTTTTCTTCTTACAGGAGTGGATGCTGTGGTCAAACGTTTCGGATATCAGTCGGGCTTCGGACGACGGTCCAAGCCCAGAGGCTTTACGCTTGTTGAACTTTTGGTGGTCATCGCCATCATCGGAATCCTGGTTGGTTTGTTGTTGCCTGCAGTCCAAGCTGCCCGTGAGGCTGCAAGGCGCATGTCCTGTTCGAGCAACGTCCGTCAGATTGGACTTGCGTTCATGAACCATGAGTCTGCCTACAAGTACTTGCCACAAGGCCCTTACGATGGCGACCCAAGCCTCCCAGGAATGGTCTACAACGAACCGGTCGGGGCCTACGAAAGTGGCACGACTTGCTGCAATGCCGCTTCGCCAAAGGGCTGGAGTCATTGGTTTAAGATCCTTCCATTCATCGAAGCTCAGTCGGTCTATAGTTTGGCCAACTTCGGTTTGCCGCCGATTCACTCCGGGCGTCCGGCGAACTACAACGGCGAAGATGATGTAGCCCGAGCGATCATCCCGATTTACTACTGTCCATCCCGAAGAACAGGTGCCGTATACGGTTCAGGGCTTTTCGCTCGCTGCGATTACGCTGGGAATGCAGGTTTCTATCAAGGTGAACAGCACGAAAACTGGGGAGATATCCCAGCCGCTCCGTTGGGAATGGAACCTCGACGCAACGAAAGGACGCCGGAGAATTTCGGTAACACGGTCGGTCGCAGAGGGGTGATCGTCTGGTCGGCCCAAGGTGCGAAGCGCCGTCTCCAGGATATCACGGATGGAACTTCGAATTCCATTATGGCGGCCGAAAAGTGTTTGCCTCCTGCTCGCTGGGGAGCCGACGGGGGTGACAACGAGCGCTGGAACAATGCTGGCTGGGACGAATGTGTCTTGCGTTGGCACTTCGCACCACGCTCGGACTTTGACAAGTCTGTGATTGTTACCGGATCGCCTTCGGATCCAGCCAACGGAAGCAATGTTTGGCGACGCTACTTCGGGTCGAGTCACGCAGGTGGTTTGAATGCTACCTATGCCGACGGTTCGGTCCGATTTCAATCATTCAACGTCGACCCATTGGTTTGGATGTACAGTTGCATCATCGACGACGGTCAGATTATTAAATCCGACGAATAATTGAAAGGTTCGATCAACATCAATCGACTCGTGGGGAATGGACCCCATGAGTCGTTTTTTATTGCAATAGTTTTTAATTCCGAATCAATGAATCGTTCTTAAAAGTGAGTGACATGAAAACAAAGAATTGGTTTTTGGTACTAATCGCTCTTGCGTTTAGCATTTCGCTGGTTGGTTGCTCCAATGCAGGCGGTCCCATTTTGCCCAAGGACGCATTGACTGCAGAGCAGTTGGAGAAAATCAAAAAAGAAGATCGTGCGATAGAAAATGAAGAAAGCCAAGGGAGCATAAAGAACTAGAAAATGGAAAACATACAGGGAATAGGCGTCGTCCGACAATTTACCGTCCGACAGTTTACCGTCCGAAGAACTGGGTTATTGCTCGCCGGCTTTGCGATTGGTCTGGCAATCATCGGTTGCGAATCTTCCAACAAGCCGATTCTTCCGAGCAATGTTCAGAAATCCGAAAAAGGTTCGGGCGACGCCGGTCCAGCAGTTGTGCATCCTGAATATGCGAACTGGAACCGTTTCCCGGTGGGCACCCAAGTGACCCGTTTTCGAGTGGTCTCGAATGAATCCGGAGAGGTAAAAGTCACAACGGTACTAACGTTGTCCGAGAAATCGGATCAGCACGTTGACGTGGTTTCGCAAGTCAATGTCATCCGAACAGGGGAATCGCTCCAAGTGAATCCCTCGGAGACAACACGCTTTCCAGCAAGCTTTGCGCTTCCCAAGGGATTAACCGAGGAGTACTTCCAACTCCCAAGTATGAAAGCGACGAAAACGGGAGAGGAATCGATGGATGTCCATGGTAAGACTGTCCAGGCAGAGTTGTTCGAGTGGACCGAGAGCAATGAAACTGGGCCGATGACTGTCAAGCTTTGGAGGAGCGATCAGGTGCCGGGACGGATCGTTCGTCAAGAAATGCTCATCGAAGCGAGTCAAACCAAGACCATCGAAGAGTTAACGTCGGTCAAATGGTAGAGCAGCAGATCAAGCAGATCGGACGGATCGGACGGATCGGACGGATCGGTCAAATCTGCGGAATGTCGGCAACCGAACTGACTACGACATGGGCACCTTGGGCTAGGAAGCTCTCGGCGATGCGATCGAGTCTGATTTTCAAATCTGCAGGATCTAACGACTCGCACTCCGATTGGCTCAGACCCAACGCGTTGCCCGTTTGGGCCACGGCGATGGTCCAGCATCCTGCGTGCAAGCCTGATTGAATTCCTGCGATCGAATCGTCGACGACCGCAAGCTTGGACATCGGATAGATCCCTAGCTTCTCGGCGGCTCGGTAGATCTGCCAAGGTGCTGGTCGTCCGGCGGCGACTTCGTCGGAACATACCGTCACTTGCGGTGTATAGCCCTGGGCATTGGCCAAGGGTTCGACCACATCCATCAATTCGCGAGTGTAGCCTGTCGTCGAACCGATCCTAAGCCCGCGCTGGCTCAATTGGAGAATCGCTTTGGCCACCCCAGGAATCACCTCGGAGTGTTTGCTCAAGACGCTCTTTTGCAGAGGTAAGAAACTCGCGTACAAATCCTCGACATCTTCTTGGCTCGATGGCCTTCCAAACCGCTTTTGCCACAAACCTTGGATGCGATCGATGCTGAGCATCGCGCGAATATGATCGATCTTGGCCTGACCCATCGGCCCTCTGGCCTCAGCTTCGCTCACCTCGATGCCTAATTGCTCGAATACCGCGCGAAATACTTGCACCGGTGCGAGACTTCCGTAGTCGATCGTCGTGCCAGCCCAGTCGAGGATTATCCCTTGGAGATTCTCGATGGCAAAGGATGCCGCTGGGGATCGCCAGATGTGGTTCATTGGATTTTTCTTTTGTCGGTTTTAGTTTAAAACTCAGCGTCCGACGCTTGCGCGTCGGAAGGAACGATTGGGGACAATCGTTCTACCATGGGTGACGCTAGAGTGTCGGAGAAAGCTATTGCAGACATTGGCCGTCCCAACGTTCCCAGGCGTCTTGGGCTAGTCCGAACGAGAGGGTCATGCCATTGCCTCCGAGTCCAGTGAATATCCTAACCCCAGGCGCAACGACTTGTTCGTAGACCAAGCCTCCGGAATATTTGGCATAGATGCCCTGCCAACGGGCTTGGAGTTCCCATGTAGGAATTTGGATGATTTTTCGGAGCTCCCGGAGAATCAGCGTATCGATATCGCAGGTGTCAAAGGGTTCGATCTCCTCTGCGTATTGATGCGAATCCCCGAGAACGACTTGGCCCAAGTGGTTTTGTGAGGCCATTACGTGAATCCCCAGCCGATCGAGTTCGGGGGCTTCGGTGGCGATTCTCTGTTGCAAGGCGCTGAGGGTCGGGCAGTTTCGGAAATTCGGGTAATGCCTTAGGGTCAGTCCTCCTGCAAGATGCGGTCCTATGCGGTAAGCGTTGGGTTGTTCAATGGTCCTCATCATGTGGAGCTTGCATGCTCGAATGGGAACACCTCGAAACGCCTCTGGAAACAAGGTTGCGAAATCGTCTCCTGAGCAGATCACGATTTGATCGAAGGGATGCGAACTACCATCAGCGGTGCGGACCGAGCCGCTTTCTACGTGGGTCACGGCGGTCGAAAAGTGGAAATCGACATCGTAGGTCTGATGCAGCCAAGCTGGTATGGAACGAACGGCCGAGGTGGGGTCGACGCAGCATTCGGTTTGGCTCCAGAGGCTTCCGAGCAAGCCGGAGGGATTGGCTGCTGGCGATTTGGCGGTCGTTTCTTTTTTATCGAGCAATCGCAAGTGTTCCCCGCGTGGACCGAGCCGGTGCTCGGCGTAGTATTCCTGGAGGACTTGCCACTCGTCGGGTTGATGCGCCAGGTGCAAAGAGCCGCAGGGTTGGATCCAGAAACCGGCATTGTGTGCAGCTTCGAGCCAACGCTCTCTGGAATTCATCGCGATGGTTTGGATCGAATCGGGTTGGCCGATAACCCATACCATCCCGAAATTTCGGATCGAGGCTCCGGAGGCTCGGGGCGATCGATCGAAAACCGTAACGCGGTAGCCTCGTTGTGAGGCAACCCAGGCATGAGCAAGACCGGCGATGCCTGCACCGACAATCGCCACGCGCTTGGCCTGTGCCTTGGGTTGGTTTTCCATGCGAATCACTCACATCGATCCGAGACGACTTATACCGTTACTGTCCGTTTCTCCGAGAGCCGTTTGTTTCCGGCTGCATCGACGGCTTCGATCTGAATTTCGTAAACTCCCGAGGTCAGATCGACTTGCAGTCGTGTATCGGACAGTCCAGATCGCAATGGGGTCAGGGGACCGCCGCTGGTTCCTACCAAGACATTGTACCGAGCTCCTGGGGCCGACGGCGACCAGACGGTTCGCAGTTGGCCGTTGTTACCGACGAGTGAGATGAAGGAGAACGGATCCAAGTGGTCCTTCAAATTCAAGAATCGTTTGTCCAAGGAGCGGGAAAAACCATTGCCTGAACGGGTCGACAGGGAGAGCAAATGCGTTCCATCCGGGATGATTCCAAAGAGGTCGGAAAAGACCTCATCGGTGATTGTAAAGGAGCCATCGTTGTTTACGACCTGGGAGATGTCGAGTCGATCCGAACCGTTGAGGGATGCGAAAAGGGATCGAGTGTTGCCGAGGATTCGACCGGTAACGGTTCGATCGGCGGTGATGCCGGAGAATCCGCCCGACTCGACCATCGCGAGATCTCCGATGGGATCGACGCGTCCGGAGGCCGAGGTATTTAGATAGTCGATCACGGCGAGCACATCGAGGGGCGAAATGATCCCGTCGCGATCGACATCGAAATCGAGCAAGTAGGTTCCAGAGCCTGTGTTGATGCTAGTGATCAGTACCAAAACATCCAGAGGGGAGACCGATGTATCGCGATCGGTGTCCATGGCTGAGACCCAGTTCTCGTTCGAGCTTGTTTCGGGCGTTACTGCGATGGCAAAACTGGCGGTGCCGAGGATTTCGCCGGCCGCTTTGGCTGTCAGTTTCATGGTGTAACTGCCTGCATTGGCGAAGCTCACTTCGGGGATCGACAAGGTGGTCGGTCCGGACAGATTTCGGTCGACGGTCCCGTCCCCATCGAGATCGATTTCGTATTGGAGGATTTGCGGTGCATTGCTCAGACCTGTCACGGAGGTTTGGAAGGTGTACTTTTGCTTTGCCAAAAGGAGGTTGTTGCCGAGGATTTGGACCGTCGCTGGAAGTAGCGGATTGAGGACTGGAAGGTCTCCTGAGTTGTAGGAAAGTCCGGCTGCGTTGGTTCCTACTGCGGCGGTTTTGGAACCTGTAACGAACACCTCATAGAGTCCGTCGACAAGGAATCCTTGGGTGTCGACCAGTGGGCCGGTGAAGACAAGATCGACGACGGTTTTGCCATCGACTAGGGTTCGCGTTGCGATGTAGGGTACAGCGACGAATCCGACATCTTTCTTGACGACGCTGATCGCATCAGGAGCGAAGGTTCCGAGTTCTGCATCCCAACTGAGCCGAACGTTTTTGATGCGTTTAGAAAGGGGTTGCCCAGTCGAGTCGGAAATCGAGATGACCTCAGGGCGGTTGGCTACATTGATCCTTAGGGAGCGTGTCAGCACTGGGGGCGGGTTAAGGGACGCATCGGTCAGTCGCACGGTGACATCATAGACCGGTTTGAGTTCGAAGTTCAGAGGCGACCCGGCCTTGAGTCGCAGCAGGGAGTTGACGATCTCAAAGGAACTCGCGTCGGGGCCTTCGAGTGTCACTTCGTTGCTGCCTGTCGAATCGTCGATGACGGCGATGGTCGCGACGGTTTGACCGGGCGAGAGGCCGTTGGTCTCATTGATTTGGGTCACTGCGCCGTTGAGTCGCAGATCGACTGGTGGTTCGTTGACATCGCCGATGTTCAGAGTGAACGTGGACTGAGCATCTGGGATCCCAGGGAAGGCTGCATCGTCGACTTGGACTACGACGCGGTAGCTTGTTTTGGTTTCAAAATCCAAGGGGGTTTGGGATTGGAATTGGAGTTGGTTTCCGACGATTTGGAAGAAACTCGCATCGAGTCCTAGTCCCAGCGAGAAAACGTTGTTGCCGAGTGCATCATCGGATGCTGAAAAATTCGCGACTCGAATTGCGCTGTTGACGGGAGTTGTCTCTTGGAGTGGATTGACGACGTTGGAAAAAACGATTCCGGTCGGTTTCTCGTTGACGTCTCCGATCGCTAGATCGAATACGACGCTTGTGTCAGGGGTAGCACCGAGAGTGGGGTCATCGGCAGAGACGGTGACTCGGTAGACTGCTTTGGTTTCGAAATCCAGGGGTGAGGCGCTTTGGAATTTTAGTTCGTTTCCGATGAGGCTAAAGTGGGCCGCATCGGGACCCGAGAGGGACAGAGTGTTTGTGCCGAGGGCATCGTCGATGACCGAGACGGTCGCTACGGTAATCGGTAGGATCACGACGGTGGTTTCGGAGATGGGAACAAGGTCTCTGAAGCCAACGCCCGAGGGGGCTTCGTTGAGATCTCTGAGCGTCACGAGGATCGAGGCGTTGCCCGAGAGTGGGGGGCTGGCTTTATCCCGAACTACGACGGGGACGCTGATGACGGGTCTGGTTTCGTAATCGAGCAATGCGGGGGAGGCGACCGAGATTCGGCCTGTGTTCTCATCGATACTGAACATACCGGCCGGGGCACCGGCCCCGAGTTGGTAGAACAGTTGTCCGTTGACTCCCGCGTCGGGATCCGAGCCGATGACGGTTGCTACCACGGTTCCGATCGGAGCGTTCTCATCGATCGTCGCGTTGGAGTTTTGGGCGCTTGGGGCTTCGTTGCGATCGAGGTTGACGAGTTTGATGAATTTCCTGGCCGATCCTGGGATGGCGAGCGAATCGCGGACTTCGACTTCGATGTTGAGTTCTTTGGTGGTTTCAAAATCCCAAGGCGCATTGCCGGTGTAGCGGATTTCGCCGGTGACTTGATCGATGCTAAAGGGTCCAGCGTTGCTCGTGAAGCGGTAGGTCAGGGATTGACCGGCGTCAGGGTCGCTTGCAAGGACTGTCGCGACGACGGAATTTGGCGTCGGGTTTTCCTGGATATTGAATTGGGAGGAGAGGACTTCAGGGGGTAGGTTTGGTTTGTAACCGAACGTCAGGTCCCGGAGGTGTTCTGAGCGGGTGACGCTCAGTGGTGCGGTCGAATTGGGGGTGATTGGGATGAGGTTTCCGGGGTAATTCGCGACGGTCAATCGGTAGGTGCCGGTGGGGATTTGGTCGATACGAAAGCTACCGTCGGCGGCCGAGTTGGTTTGGAATTCGGGGAAGGAGTATCGAAGTTTGTCGAAGGGTCCAAAGGGGCTCGAATCGGTCGGAGTCGTATCGGTATAGATGATGGCGTATTTGATATCGGCGTTAGGGCGAGTAAAGCCGATGGTTTGTCGGGCCGTTCCGAAGAGCGGACTGGTCAGTCGGACGCCTAGCGATTGATCGTTTTTGTCGAAGATTTCGATACGACCGTAGGAGGGTCTGAGGGTTTCGGCGGCGATCGCTTCGATAGAGACTGCGTTGGCTTCGCGGTAGAACATCACCTTGAGCCGGCTGCCGCTGTCGTACCAGGGGATTCCCTCGCTTGAGAGGACTCGGATCGGGTTACCAGCGTTATCGTTTGTCTGAGTGGTACGGACGGCAAATCCGATATTTTTATTGTTGGTATTTGCTACGGTCAGGGTGGCGTTTGGGAAGGCGTTGGCCAATTCGGCGTTGAGGGTTTGTTGTGCGGCGATGACATCGATCGTGGTGCTATCGCGCAGGCCGTTGTCGTTACGGTCGGCAAAGAGTGTCACGTTGGCGACGGGTGGGTCGCTGGGTGTGGTTTGTCCATCGCGATCGGCATCGAGTTTGGTTTGACCAAGGAAACCGCCACCGAAATTGTAGGTTCCTACGTGGTTGGTCGCACGGCCAGAATAGACCAACGGTCGTGGGTCTCCGAAGGTACCATAGGTAAACCGGTATTTGGAATTTGCGTTGATGGTGTCTTCGATGGTCGTACCGCAGACCCAGTCTTCTGTGGTGTAACCCGTTGAGCTACCGAGTCGGGCGACGTAGCCGATGTTTTCTTGGACGGTGTAGTTGCTACCTGCGGGGTATTGATGATCGGTCGTCAGGTGGGAGAAGGTGATCCGACCGTAGGACCAACCGGGGGAGGAAAAGCCCATCATGGCGACCGAATCGTAGGTGGTCCATGTATCTGCGCCGTTGTCCAACGAGCCGTCGTCGTTGAGATCGTAGTCTCGACCCGCGATGGGTTTGCTCGCAGCACCGATGAGGAGAAACGACTGCGATCCGCTGATGAAGGAGAGTCGATCTGATTGGCTCCACGAATCGGACCATCGACCCTCGGGCAAGCCCGCAAAGCCTGTGCTTGTGCTGGCGAGTCGAGTCGACAGCGGGTCGACTTGGTAGGGGCTATCGAATTGAGTGATGGTCAAAAAGCCGTTGGCACCGAAGGTCAGGTTGGATAGATCGATCAGGCTATGGAGGTGTCCGGGTCCTCCGGAGACAGCCCCCCATCCTTCTACGACGGCAAAGTACGTGCCATCTGGGATTGTCGAATTTGGGGCGCCTCGGAGTTCGACGTATTGGTCCTTATCGCGATCTCCAAACAACGGATCGTCTTGGATCTCGCTGATGTACATCTCGGGGATGCCGAAGGCTAGGACTTTGCGGGACTCGAGGGCTTCGACAATCGGTCGTCGTCGCCGGGTTTTCGATTTTTGCAGATACTTAGATTTTCGTTGGGATTCGAAGAGTTTTTTTGCCAACGCCGAGAGATGGACCGATAAGGAATTTCGCATGGTAAAAGGGTCGGGGTAGGAAAAGATCCGCAGAGGAAACCGAACATTAGGGATGGTGTGTGTTCAAGAGCAATATAACGATTTTGGCGACTTAGATAAATTCGAATCCTAAGAATTCGGTGGGGTTGATGGATTGGCATTCGAGATCGAAAAAAAGCCGAGCAGTGCGCCGGCGATGGCGCTAGTCAGGTGCCCGTCCCAGGAGACGTGCGGACCGACCGTCGGCAGGACGCCTGAGAGGAGCGTACCGCCGTAGAGGAATCCGACGAGCAGAGCGGCTAAGGCGGGTCCGAACCGGCCTTGGCGAAACCCTGCGGCCATCAGGTAGGCGATCAGTCCGTAGATCAGTCCGCTTGCTCCGACGTGCACCGCAGGCCTTCCGAAGATCCAGAGCAGGAGACCTCCCAGGAGGACGATTTGCAGGACGGTTGCCCAGGCGTTTGGTTGGGTGGCCAGCAGTAGGGTCAGCAGGAGCATTACGGGTAGGAAGTTGCTCAGCAGGTGACTTAGATTTGCGTGCAGGAAGGGCGAAAAGAGGATCCCCCAAATTCCTTGGAGTTCTCGCGGTAGGATTCCCCAGCGGTTGAAGTCACCCGGCAGGATTCGATCGGCGATGAAAACGAGCCAAAGGGCAGCGGCGAAGACTCCGAGCCGTGTTCCTGAGAGTTTGAGTTTATCGAGGCTCGAGGTTTCCACGTCGTCGGTTCCCTATGGGTTGGTCAGAGGCTTTGAAGCTACGGCATCGAGTACGATGAAAGTCAAAACATCGCAACGTCAATAGTCACAAGCACGGGTAGTCGTTGGATTAAGTATAACGATACCGTAGGATTAGGTAGGCCGATGGCGCATAATGGTGGCGTACGATTCGATCGACCCCACCCTTGTTGTTTGGCACACCCCACTATGAGTCCATCGAGCGATCGAAACTTTCTTTTTGCGTTGGTTGCTTACCAAAACGGCTATGTCACGGTCGAGCAGTTCTTCGAGGCTTCGCAGGCTTGGAATCGCGATCCGAAGCTCGACATAGGCGGCATACTTGTCGAGCGAAAGTTTCTCGACGAGGTCGAGCGGTACAACATTCAGGGGATAGTCGAGGACCGTTTGCGCCGTCAGGGGGGCTTGGACAATAGCCTGAGTTTTGTCATTGAGAACGGGAGCATGCCTGAGGGTCAGGATTTGCCGGACCATTGGCAAAAGAGGATCGAGAAGATCACCAAGGTTGACCCTGAGGGCCCCAGGTCGGCGGCCTCGAAGTCGCGACCGATGCCATCGATTCAGCGTTACATTTTTCGCAGGGAGATTGGCGAGGGGGGCCAGGGTATTGTATGGGAGGTCGACGACACGGAGCTTGGTCGGCGCATCGCGTTGAAGAAAGTTCATCCCAAGCATGCCAACGATCCGTTGCACAGTGGGATGCTCATAGAGGAGTCTCGCAACACAGGTCGGTTGGACCATGCGGGGATAGTCCCGGTGTACGACTTAGGTCAGGACGAAGAGGGGAATCCATTTTTTACGATGCAGTTGATACGGGGCGATAAGTTGTCTGAACGGGTCAAAGCGATCCGTTATGAGTCGCTTGGCCGCGATGCGATGGTCAATCAGATCCGCCCGTTGCTTCGGCATTTGATCGCTGCATGCAATACGTTGCAGTATGCGTATGACAAGTGCAAGGTGATCCACCGTGACGTCAAGCCTGAGAACATCATGGTCAATCGTTATGGCGAGACGGTGGTGATGGATTGGGGGATGGGAAAAGCGGTCGAGGATACATCGCAGCTTGACGAAGCCTCTTCGATGCTTTTTGTTCCGGTGTCAGGAACTGCGGGAGGGGCTGATAAGACATTGGTCGGTTCGGTCAAGGGGACGTTGGGTTATTTGAGTCCGGAGCAAGCCCAGGCGATGAACATGACGTTGGATCATCGGACGGACATTTATGGGCTTGGCGCGACGTTGTACCGGATATTGACCGGCACGGTGCCTTACAGCGGTACGAATGTTCAGGAGGCGCTCGGGCGAGCCAAGCTCAATCAGTATGTTCGGCCTCGGGAACGCAATCCGAGGATTCCGCGAGAGCTCGAGGCGATCTGTCTCAAGGCGATGGCGACGTTGCCGGCCGATCGGTATCAGAAGGCTACGGATTTGGCCAAGGACTTGGAGAATTGGCTCGATGGAGAGCCCATCAGTGTGGTGCCCGACCATATTTTTCGCAAGGCTGAGCGATGGCTTCGCAAGTATGCCAAGGGGGTCATAGCAAGTTTGTTTCTGTTGAGTATGACGGCCGCTGCGCTGCTCTGGGCGACGGTTTACAGTTACCAGAAGACCCAGGCTCTCGATCTAGCAAACGCAAAGTTGCAAACGCAGCAGGATGTAACCAAGCAGAGTCGCGACTCGTTATCATTCATTCTTGACAATGTGGTCGGATATATTTTCGATGATCAGATGTCGCAGAAGCCTGATTTCGAGACAACGCGAATCAGCATGCTCAAGGCGGTCGTTGAGGAGATGGAAAGCTACGTAGCGAAACATCCGGACGATTGGGATTTGAAGCTTGATCTCGTTCGGCTACTGACACGACTTGCCAACTTAGAGCAGCACAAAGACCCAGCCGGTGCGGAGAAAACGTTTCGGCGCGCGTCGGAACTTGTCGAGCAAGGGACCAAAGCGTCTGATGGGAAACTCGAGAGGGTGAATTGGTTTCTAGCTTCGATCGATAAAGAGTATTACGAAAGCAATTTTCAGCTCGAAAGCCAAAAAAGGGTACAGAGTGCAGCTTTAACCAATCAGCGAGCTTTTGATCTGGTGAGTTCCCTTGTGGAGCTCGAAGGCCAATCCAAGGTTCCTCACGAGGTTCTGACCCGACTGCATGCTCAGAAGGCCTCGATTTTCGAGGTGCAGGATCGACTAGACGAATCGTTGGCGGAAGCCACTTTGGGGGTCGATCAGATTTCCAAGGTGTTTTCACCAGGATTTCTTAAGGACGAATGGTCCATTGAGCAAATCGAAAGCATCGACTATGGGGATATTTTGACCTATCTTTCGGTGTTGAATCAGCGCAGCAGCGTACTCAAGAGGCTTGATCGTCGTGAAGATTATGCGCAGTCGTTAAGGCGATTGCTGGATTGCGCTGTTGTTGCAGAGAAGGTACACAATGCCGAGCGCGATGCGCGAATCTTTGCGACAAGGGCCCTTCGAGAACTTCATAGGATTGCGCTCTCGGACCGTCAGGAATTGCAAGCACAAAAACATTACGAGGAGTCGTTGGAGTGGATTGCGAGGGCCGACGAAGACCCTAATGTGTTGCAGGAAGGTTTGATTTTGGAGACTGACCGAGCGACATTGCTTGCCAATAGGGACCTAGAACAAGCCAGAGAGGCGCTTGCGAAAGGGGCGAGCTACTTAGAGGCGTTGAAGCCTCAGGGCGATCAGCAGGACGATTACGACCGTCTGTGGTATTTAGGCAATCAGATCGTCTACAATGACGCCGCATTGGCGGTTTTGCTCGCCGAGGGGGATATTCCGGAGCATCAAAAGCTTCGGGAAAAGCAAACGGAGCTTGAGCATGCTCAAGGGCTCCTGGACGCCAAGTTGAGCGGGCAGGAGCGTCAAGAGTAATTTCTTTACTGGGGAATTTGGTCAAATTCCTACAATGCCCCTAGGGGGCGACGGGAACCGTTTTCTTGGTCAAAACGGTGACCTTTAGACCGGGCCTTGGAGTCTGTTTGCGGATCGTGGCAGCCAGGGTTCCTGTTTTGGAGTTTGGATCGGGATTGCCTTGTGCGTCCTCGCCGGGATAGAGAATCGCGTCTACAGCCACATCGTCGACCAGCAGTACGTAACCGAAGTCGGTGATTTTTTTTCCTGACGAGGTGCAGTCCATCGGAATCGCTATCGTCGTGAGTTGTAGTACATCGGTGAATACAGCTTGTGCGATCACCGGTAGACCTTGATCTGCTGGTCCTTGATGCACCGATGCGGGTATGTGAGGCGAAACGTCATTTATGCCTGGAATCGTCGGAATATTGACCGGAACAGGGATTGGGTCAAGGCAGATTGGGTTCATCATTTTGGTTCCTTCGATATAAAACAGATGAGGCAAAAAATCGAAATCGCTTTTTGCGGGGTTCGACGCCTGCATTGGGTTCAATGATAGTTGGGGTCGTGCTCAGGGTGCAGGAAAACTCTGGGGTTTTCGATGGATAGTGGTTTGCACTTGGATGGAAACGAAGATGCCTAGGGGCGTTTGTCTCCAATGCGATCCATCCCGAGGGTATCGCGATCTAGCTCCCTTGGGGCCAAAACAAGTCCAATCGCCCTGACCCATTCTTGGGGGATTGGAATGTCTGCGGTATACTTTCTCAACGGTTTTAGATCCTTAGGAAAAGATATGCAAATCCAACGAAATCCCACACGAAGTGTCCGCGTCGGCTCGATCACGATCGGATCGGGGCACCCTATCGCCGTCCAAAGCATGACTGCGACCCATACGACCGATGTTCCAGCGACGGTCGGATTGGTCAACGACCTGCACCGAGCCGGTGCCGACGTCGTGCGTATCGCGGTCGACAGCGACAAGGATGCGGCCGCCTTGGCCGAGATCCGAAAGCAGACCCAAGCGAACCTTTCGGTCGACCTTCAGGAAAACTACCGGCTCGTGACGCAAGTCGCTCCGCATGTCAACAAGGTTCGGTACAACCCAGGGCATCTGTACCATCACGAAAAGTCGAAGGCTTGGCAGGATAAGGTCAAGTTCATTATCGAGGCCGCAGCGGCCAACGACTGCGCGGTTCGAATCGGCGTCAATTGCGGATCGGTCGATCCGGCGATCAAGGACAAGTTTGATGCTCATGATTCGATCGGACCGATGCTCGCAAGTGCGACCGAGCATTGCGAATTGCTCGACTCGATCGGTTTCGACCGGTACGTCGTATCGTTGAAGGATTCCGATCCGTCGAAAGTCGTCGAAGTCAATCAGCGTTTCGCCCTGCTCCGCCCCGAT
>Ga0315909_10003483_pt1 | contig 19135 bp, 35 predicted proteins | sample LakEriMetagenome_11_FD_203527 | JGI IMG/M metagenome (GOLD analysis project Ga0315909, IMG submission 203527) | Freshwater fungal communities from buoy surface, Lake Erie, Ohio, United States - Buoy 2 MA125 | ecosystem: Environmental > Aquatic > Freshwater > Lake | place: USA: Lake Erie, Ohio... | reverse complement strand
GTCCATCACATACGGGTATCGACCGGACTCATCCAGCGTTGCCGATACGGTCAGAAGAATGTACTCAATGACCGAGGCCGGAAGCTGATAAACAACGTCGGCCCCAGCCAGCACAACAGAGACACTAGCAACCGGCTTGACTACTGATACTTGTGCTTCTGAGCGGACGGAACTGACCGTCGCACTCATTAGAAGTCCTCGCGGATCTTAAACTTGAGCGGGTCGTAAACTGTTTGTCTAGTACTGTCGCTAAAGACGATCTCAATCTCGCCTTCGTAATCACCAGCTGGACCGTCCAAAATCGTCGGGTCTTGCGCCCAATAGAACACCACTTCGCCGCCAGCCGCGTTGCTGATAGTCCCAGTTAATGTGCCAGTCAATACAGTCGCACCCACTTGACGAAACTTCAGGTACACCGTTGCGCCGTTGAGCGTGATCGGGTTGCCAGTGTTCTCGTCTGTCAAGGTGCATACGAGCGCTGGCCTTGTGTCCCCTTGGACAAGTCTGATTTTGTCTGCCATTAGATTCTCCGCATCTTCACTTGCTTACTGACACGCACGTAGCCCTTGAGCGCTCGATCCCGGGCGACGTTCAAGCCAGCCATGTAGAGAGCGTTACGAGCCAGCGCGAGCTGCGGGTTGGTGTAAGGCTTGTCAGGGGATAAGGCCAAGCGGGAAATGGCGCCATGTCCGATGATCTCGGCGTAGTCTTCAAAGATGACGTCGTCGATTGTGGAAGATGTCCGAGTCGGCTTAAGCGCCACCCGCAAGGTGATCGCATTGGCAACGGTTTCGTTGGGGATCGGATACACAGAGAACGATCGAGCGTCCTTCTGCGTGATCAGTCGAGGATCCTCACGGCGAATGACCGCGCCAGATAATTGGTTGTAAATGGATGGAGTATTGATCTCATCGGGGCCAACAGGATCCAGCTGGACGCCCTTGTACCAACCCTTGATTATCTTCACGACCAGCCTGCCACTGGGCGGCTCGAAGTCGTAATCCATTATGTTGTTGATGGCAGTCACTGGATCGTGATCTACCTGAAGGAGGAGGGACTTCTCACAGAAGTCGATGATGGTGTTCTTGATCTCATGCAGCGCCATTTCATTAGTAGCGCCCGGCACCTGAGGAAGAACGTAGTCGAGGAATGCGGTATGTGCTGTCATTTAGTCATCTCCGCCTGAAAGCGGCTAAGCAGGGCGGCAGCTCGCCCATCCTGCGAATACTCGTCGTCGCGCAACTCGGCGCGGAAACAGACGTAGTGCGTCAGGAGCATCTGGTACGCATCTGGGAAAGGAATCGTATCTCCAGCGACGTAGGTCTGGGCAGACGCCGTGTAATTACCAAAACGGAAATCAGGACGTAGACGAAAGCCTTCCTGAACGCCATCGTTGGCATACGACAAAAGCTGGGCGGTTGTATACCTAACCCCCGCATAATCATTGAGTACCACACGAACATCATTGATAACGTCTTGGAATGTCATTTACCATAAGTCCTTCCGCGCCCAGTGATTTGCACTGAACACATCATCCTTAGTCAGCTGACCGCTTTTATTCTTGATCCCCGCTGAACGCTTTAGGTAATTCTCCCGGCGCTCCGGGTCTTTGTGCTGTGTGAAGTCTTCGTAGTCTCTGTGACCAAACTTCACCAGCTTCACTTCATCACCCTTCTTGGCGAGCACCATCTTCTTGTGCTTTCCACCCTTGGGCGCAGGAACTGGCTTATTGAATCCGGGGAATGAATGCCCACGGTATTGCAGCTTGCCGCCCTCTTTCTTTACGTTGGAAGCTTTCATTTGTTCACAGCTTGTTGTTGTTGACTTCGGGCTCTGCGCTCAGCATCTCAAAAGACGCAGCAGGCCAAGTCCTAAGTTCATTGGTTTCCAATAGAGCGAACACGGCGTTACCGCGCTGCACCCAACAGAACCTCGTGTATTGCTGCCCGTCCTTTCCATATGCGTAGCCATCTCGCATCTGGAGCTTCGAGCAGTAGTGATCTCGGTTTGTGATGATCGTCCAACCACCAGCATTGTTTTGAAACCCTGCGGCTTGTGGTTCGTCTGCTGCGGCGATTCCAACAGCAAGCACTGCAAATAGTGCGGTGATTAGACGCTTCATCACTTACCCTTTCCTGCTGCCATGTTGTCAACTAGGTTGGGATAAGGACGCCCAGCCTTCTTCGCTCGAGCCTTAGCTTCCTGCTTCTGCTTCGGCGTTAGAGGCTTACTCTGCTTCTTGGGATTTGGTTTCTCCCACACTGGCTTCGCCATTTGCTTTTCCCTTCTTTGTCAGGACTGCCTTAGCCATCGTCTTGATGTCATCTTGTGGCTCGGCTGCTTCAGCAACTGGCGCAATCGCCTTCGCCTTTGCGGGCACTTCGTAATCAACCATATCGTTGCGACTAGCCAAGGTCTCAGTCCACGGGAACACGCGACCAGTTGGTTTGTGCTTAAGTAGTTTCTGCATACATCCTCATTGAAATAAAAGGGGGAAGAGATTTCTCCCCTCCCCCATTAGGCTTAAGCCTTGGCGGCGTACAGATCCACCAGAGCTTCAGGCTTGACAACCTTGTAGCCGTACACGTTCAGACCACGAACGATGTTGCCAAAGGTTGCAGTCGAACGCAGGCTTTCCACGTTGGTGATCTGCGAAGCGAAAGAGATCGCATCACGAGTACCAGCGAGGAAGTGGTATGCGTTGTCGCCACCAGCGGTCACCTTGGTAATGTTGTTCGACACGAACAAGGTGAAGCGGTCGATCATACCCAGCTTGCCGTTACGCAGCGGAGACACATCGTCACCGGTCAAGTAGGCTTGACGCAGATCCGAGGACTTCAGCAACGAAGCGAACCAAGGAGTGATGACCATCCAGCGACCATCTTCAGGAACGTTCTGCTCGTCCAGAACCTGACCGCAGTTCAGGATGTTTTCCAGAACATTGGTGGAGTCGATCTGAACAGGAGCGCCAGTGGTGCCAAGGTTGATGTCGCCAGAGATAGCGCCAGCAGTAGTACCTTGGTTGGCAGTAGCAACGTCAGGAGCAACGTTGTTCAGGACGTCGCCGTCAATAGCGATCTTCATCTGCTCGGAAGCATCGTTGGTGAAGATGTCCATCAAACGAACGTCAGCCTGCACATCATCCACATCATCAACGATCACCGAGAAGTACTTGCCCTTGTCGATCGTCAGTTCGATCGGGGTCGAAGTCGGAACCTGATTCGACAGGTTCATACCCTTGGTGTAGTTACTGATGGTGATGGTTGGAATCGAGCGGATGTGGATCGTGTCGCCCTGATTCTTGATCTCGCCTTCCCAATCGTTGTTGGTGATCTCAGCGAGAACGGTGCTCTTGTAAAACTTGACCTGAAGCTTGCCGCTCCAAATCTCAGGAATAAACGCTGAACCGGAAGGGTTGGCGTTGTAAGAGTACTGGGGATAACCAGCGGATACTGGAACTGCCATTTCTATTCTCCTAACATATAACAGTCCCGCTAATACCTAAGGGCTAACGAATGCGCCCTTCGATCGTTGCGGCGTGGATTTCGGATTCCATCGCCACCATTTCCTTCGCGCTGATCTCGCCTCTTCGAGCTGCAGCGTAGAAGGCTGCGATCTCGGGTCGGGTAAAGAATCTCTTGCCGGTAGGCGGTTGCACGACTCGGTTTGAATCGGGAACTACCTGCGAAGCAAGTGCTGCGGAATTGGGGGCGGTGCGTTGTTGCTGCGTGGCTTTCCACTTGGTAAAGAACCGTGCAACGCGCTCTGCATCCTTGGACGCTTCTGCATCGGAAAGGAGGTCTTGACGGGTCTTGCCTGTCAGCTCGTCGTATTCATCAAGCCACTTCAAGAAGCTTTCATCGGAGTTGATCGTTACCCAGTCAGGAGCGAGTCGGCCTAGGGTGTCGTAGAAGTTGACCTCTGCGGACTTGGCTGTGGTGTGGTTCACCATATCCAAGCGGCGCTTGAGATCTTCTATCTCTGCATCCTTGGCTGATACTTGCTCTTGGGCTGCTCGCTTCATAACGTCGAGCAGGTCGTCCCCGTACTTCTCTCGGTCTTCTTGGCTGATGAGTGACTGCTGCGGTTTGTCCGCCTGACTCTTCAAACTTTCCATCTGGTGCTGAAGCGCTTCGATTTGAGTGCGAAGCTCACGGTTGTCCGCCGCTAAACGCGGGACCTCAGCTCGGTACTTTCCCTCAATGACCTTGTACTTGTGTTCCCATGTGTCATCCTTTTGCTGCGAGTCTGGCAGCTCACCTACCGGTGGAGCAATCGCAGCGTCCGGTGTTGCTGGACTTGGCTCGGGATCTGCAATGGGAGCAGGATCAGGTTGTGGTTCAGGTACTGGTTGGGGTTGAGGATCCTCAGGCTTTTCATACATCTGCTTGTGGATTGCTTCGGCCTTTTCAGCCGCCTCTCGAACTGCACGTGGGATTGCCATAAATTCTCCATGAGCCGAACCTCGGAACGTGCAGAGCCCTCGGAAGGTAGTCCGCCGATACGAGATCAGTGTTCATTATTTGCTGACTAGAAACCGGTCAGCGCGGGTTGCCCTACGGGCTAGAACTTGCGAATCGTTTCCTGCGCGTTGTCAGCTCTCTGTAAGAACTCATACAACAGCTGTTGGGCGCCTTGGTTCCAGCGGGTTTGCACCTCGTCCTTGGAATAAGGAGCCTGTTCATTCAGCTCGTTGAGAGTCGTCCTCAGCCATTGCTTGACAACTTCAAAATGCATATCGCCATCCAGAGTCGCTAGGGCTTGGATGGTTTGTTTGTTTGGTTGAGTGATCACTTATTCTTATTGGGTTTTATCTTCCTTGACTGCGCCTTGTAGTTCTCAAGCGCAGCGTTCACACGCGCAGCAGCTCTTTGCCGATCCTCGGCAGTTGCGTTTGCTGGCATGTTGCTCGCCTCTTTAAATGCCTCTGCGTACTTAGTTCCTGCTGCAGAAGCGTTTTTAACAGCGGCGTTGTTGTTGTTGTTCCGTCTGCGTTTGTTGTTTTTATTGGCGCCGGATTTGTTAGAACTAGAATTGCCAGAACTAGAATAATCGGAGCTGATAGATGCGTTAGAGTTATTGGGGTTGGTGTAACTGCTTCCGTTATCTACCGGCCTACTCTTTGAAACCTGCGGCGCATTGTTCGGATTGTTTGGCCTAGACACTTCTGAGCGAGCCTCATCTCTGCTATTGGGATCAGGTTGAGCGACTACCTCTGGCGCCTTCTGTTCCACTACTGGTTCGGGCTTAACCTCATCAGCCGCTCTTGATGTCGCCCAGCTGCGGCCTGATGCCCACTGATCTGGATCACCCTCTCGAGGACCAGCATTCGCCTTACCATCCTCAACAGCTTTAGCATCGCGAACCTTGTCACGCTCCATCTGACCGCGACCTGCGCCATACTTGTAGTACGCCTCAGACTTGTCGCTATCGATATTGCCTTCTGTAAAGCGGCGACCTAACTGCTTCCATCCGTCAACAAACTTGTCGAAAGCGCCCATATCCTTGGTGCGCTCCGCTTCATCGCGGCGAGAAGCAGCCAATCCTTCCTGCTTCAGTTTGCGCGTTTCAGGGTCTATATAAAGAGGCGAAGAAGGATCATCAACACTTGTTCTCACTGAGCCACCGTCAGCAAGATTAAGACGCGAAGGCGCATTGTGGAACAGCTCGTTGCGAACGATCGTGCCTTTCTGGGTAACCTTCTGCGTGGAGGCGCCCTTGGCGTAGTTCTGCTTCTGCCAGTCAGGTGAGTAGCCCATGATTATTTCCCATAGTCTTGCATCGAGCGACGACCGGTGCCCGACATACCGGATGCGCAGCCAGCCATACCACCGTCTGCCATCTTCTTAAACTGACGCGAACCGTGAGCAGCCCAGCCGTCCGTCTTCGAACGTACATTGCGCTCAGCGTAGCCGCCGTCTGCCATCTTCTTCATTCCTTCTTTCTTGTGCATCTCTGCATACTGCTTGGGGCTCATCTTGCCGGACTTAATGGCGTCGGCCTTGGACTTGGCGCCCTTGCCGTGACCTTCCATCTTCTCGCCCTTGACATAATCTCCCTTGCTGATCTTGCCGCTCTTCAGCGCTTTGGCTTCCGCCATCTCCTCAGCCGGAGTCTCTTTACCGCCGAACATTTTTGCCATTTAGATAATCCTCTTAGATAGAGCCATTCATTACGAGAGCGCGAAGAACCTGATCAGCCATTGGCTCCGGGACTGAACCGCCATCAGCCATCTGCTGCGGCATCACTGTGTTTGCCATTTGCCCACCAGCCGGGGAACCATCTACCATCTGCTCTTGTGGGGCAGGCAGCGCAGGACCACCCGGGGGCGGCATCCCTTGCTGTTGTTGCATCTGCTGCATCATTTGCTGAATCATCTGCTGAGCCATCACCTGCGCGGCAGCTTGGATCTTCTGCTCTTCAAAGGTGTTCTGGTCAGGAACGATCTTGGTTGTATCCATCTGCAAACCACGCGCAGCCTCACGGAGCAGGTAAGCCCTGCCCTCGATGCCGGTGATCTGAGAGTCAATCGGATTAGCCGTAGCCATGAGGAACTCATTGCGGCGCATCTGGAGAGTCTCTTTGTGCAGGAGACCGATCGCGCCCTTGGCTACTACTTTGAAGTCGCCCTTGATGTAAGGATCAGGGTCGAACATCATGTTGTGCAGATATAGTCTCTGCACAATACCACTTACTATTTTATCTATGTTTGCAACAGCTTGCTTGATACCTTTCGATGCATTGTCCATAAGCATCGACAGACCACTAGCTGTGCGGCCTGCGCCACTCACAGCGCTTGAACCATAGACGTAGTTCGGAATGCCGGTGACCTCATCTGCCTGCTTGGCAAACGTGGTGTACACGCTAAGCAGCACATCGGCGTTCATGTTCGGCTGGAAGAAGCGGACAGCAGGCTGACCACCGCCAGTACGGTCGGAAGTTGTCTGCCAGATCTTCCAAGGGTAGATGTCGGTCAGGTCTTCGCCATCAGGCAAGCGATCGACGGCAACCTCGGCCTGAGGACCGGAAGCAATACCCATGTTGTTCGCCAAGCTACGAGCTGCGGCGTTACACATGATCTGGGTATCGCGCATCACCTCAGGTAGAGCAACGCCCCAGAAGCTGTGCGGCACTTCCTCCCATGAGGATGTCTCATACGGACGCTCGCCCAAAGGATCCGGATTCAGGATGCACTTCCAGACGATGCCGCCAGTCCACCAGACGTTGACCTCGTAGGTCTTGTCGGAGACGATGGTGTCGTCCTTGATGCCCCACTCCAGCAGCCACTGCCCGTTGACCGCGCCCCAGAACTCCACCGTCTCGATCTCGCTGGTATTGATGGGGAAACGGAACGGCTTGCCCTCGAGGTCACGGCGCTCACTGTCGCCCTGCAACCAACTGCGATACCCCTTGCGACCATAGCGGTCGATCACGGTAGCCAGCGCATCTTCGTTGACCCCCGGGGTACCGCTCATCGACTCCAGACCAACAAGGTTCAAGCGGTGACGCTGGATCAGGTAGGCGTCATTCACGCCAGTTGAGGCCGGTGCCGGGAAAATGTCATACGGGCTAACCCGCTCCATCTCACGGACGAATTCTGTAGTCACAACCGCTTGGAAGTCAGGACCCCACGCAAGGGCTTTGCGCCGCTTGACGTTCGGACCTTTCATGACCGCCGTTGGGAACGTTACGAAATCGGTAATGAAGTTGCGCAGCTCTTCCCTGAACTTGCCTTGGTTGAGCTGGTCCTCAATCTTGTCGCCCATTCGACGGGCGGAGTCCTCAGCCTCAGTGCGAAGCTTCTGCATGATTGAGTCGTGGACTTCCTCCATGCGAGCACGGAAAGTCTCCGGGTGCAGCTCACCGCCTTCAGCGATGTAGTCCTCAGCTTCAGTGCGAACCAGATCCACGATCGCCTTCTTCATCTCAGGCGGCATCTGGGGGTTCTTGGCAGGGGTTAGATCAAAGACACGCTCTTGCTGATTTAGCATCACATCTTTGATCCATGACTCAGCAGCGCGACATTTGACGTCTGTAAGCATCATAAATATGTCAGAGCCACCGGTCTTCTTGATGTCGGCTTCATGATCTGGATCGTAGACACCCCGGCGCTGACGCTCACACCTGAGCAGTCTTTCAGTGATCTGGGTCTTGGCGGTCTTCGCCTCACCCCAACACTGGCGCACATACGCTGCGAGATTACTCTCGAAACCGGGATTGCTGACTTCGTTCCCGTCTTCCTTGATGTCAATCTCAACCGGGGGTTGTTCGTTCACATAGCTCATGTCCAGCCTTTAGATGATCTCTTTGTAACTGCTCTAGCCCTTGCAGGCGTTAAGCCGCCCCTTACCTTCAAGCATGCGTACTGCAGCGCGTCTTGGATGTGCGAGTAGATGTCTTTGACAGGTCTATCTTTGTAGCGAGCGTTGCCTGAAGTCTTCAGTCGCTCAAACTTGTAGCGCCCAAGGAATCCCTTCCTCAGGTTCGTGCATCGTGGGTTCAGCATGAACGCTGGCTCACCGTCCATCATCCGCGTCATAAAGAAGGCAACGGATTCGCGCCTAGGGATGAAGTCGTTCGTGCTCGCAGGCTCCGTGTAGATCCCAGCCTCTAGGAGTTCCTGAAGACAGGTGCGCTCGTCGGTCTGGGCTCGGATGTTTCCTGCGGGGTCACCCGCTGAATGAATCTGGAAGCCGCTGTACTTGTTCATCAGCACCGGCTTCACGATGTCGTTAGTGAACTGGCGGATACCCATATCCTCTGATACCAGTTCATCCAAAATGATAATTTTCCCGCGTCCTGTTACTTGCAGGATGACGCAAGCGGGTGTGAGTCCAAAGTCCCACCCCAATACGATTGGTAAGCCGCGCTCTCCCTCGACGTTCTTGTGGAGGCAGTGAACCTTGTCGTTGTACTCGGGGTAAACCGGCTTGCCGTCTTTTGTGGATCCGTAGTTGCCCAAAAGGAAAACATTGATCCAATCCTCCGACTTGCTTGGAACCTGCTGCAGGTAGTAACCGTATCCACCCGGCAGGTTGAATACGTTCTCCGCATCTTGGTTCGGAATATAGGCGCCCTCAGCATCCCGGATCAGGCCGCCCGGCTGACGGAAGAACTCCCACTCCAGCGGACGCTCTTCTTCGGCCAGCTTGTAATACCAGTGATCGTCGTCGCACGGGTTGGTGTCTAGGATGATCCCGCACCAGCTCGGACCGCCTTGGAGCTTCGATGGGAATCGTCCCACCCGCTGGGTGACCATATCGAAGATCTCTTTGGGAACCTCGGACGCCTCGTTGATCCATGCGCCTGTGAGTTCCAGCGATCGGAGCTTGCCGGTCTCTGTGGGTTTGTCCAGCGCCATGAACATCACCTCGAGTTCAAGGCCGGTGCCATCCCCGATGTTGTTGATCTTCATCGTCGATGTGATCGGGGTGTCCCACTTGATGGGCGCCACGTTCGCGGGGAACCAAGTCTCCCAAGTCTTAATCGTTGTGGACTTCAGCTCTGGGTATGTGTTTCGGATGATCAGCCAGCGAGAACGACGAATCCCATCACGAGATGGTCTCTGGCGAAGGGCTCTAGCCACGATTTCAACGCAGCAGCTCGAGGACTTCCCAGAACCCACCGGTCCCATGAGGCCACGTACAAACGAATCTGATTCATGGAACTTGGCTGCATTCTTTCCCGGGGGCGAGTACTTGATTACTTCCACTAGAACCGCTTTCTAAAAGTCACTCGGACTTGTTTCCCCTCTGGGGTGTAGTTGATGCCATATTCCGCATCGCCGTCCCTGTAACGAATATCACCGGTTGATACATCATTACTGCCAGAGAACTTCTCCCCGCCACGCTCACCTCGATAGCCGTAGCCAGAAATGCCAACGCCAACTTCACGGTCGCCCTCCAGCTCTTTGGAGTAGCCCAAGCGGTGCCAACGGTTTGTCTCGCTAAACTTGTTGCCAAATTGATCTGTCCCGCGATAGCCGCCCACACTGGCATCCACCATGACCTTGTTCCCGTCGCCCAGATTCTGCGTTACGTTTGCGCCAATGTTGTCTACGCCACGCATGTCCTTAAAGGAGTATGGGTTGACGCTAGTCTCACTACGATCGTCTGACTCAATGTCAGGCAGAGCGCCACCATCAGCCATCTTCCTGACCTTGCCGTAGTGTTTGCGCATCCAGTCTGGTGCGTGGCCCATTATTCATCGTCCTCTTCTTTTCGCCGCTTTCCAGACAGATCAAGCTGGAACGTAATCGGCTGAGCATCGACTTCCATCTTGACGTCGGACAAGTCGGGCAGGATTTTCCGGAGCAAGATCTCAATAGACCTGACCTGAGTAGCGGAAAGCTCAACCTTCCCGTTGGAGTGGTCGGTCAGACGGTTGATTAGCTGAGCCGCTTGGATCTTCAGCCTTGTGTTCTCGTCGTGTCGGATCTTCTTAATTCTTGCTGCCATGTCTTATCCCAATGTTTGTACCCCGGCGCGATCAAACGCTTTCAGGATTGCGGAGCCAAGGAGGAGTAGATCCTCCCTGCTGTTGAACTCTGTGAGATTGATCTCGGTTTCGAATAGGTGGGGGTTTCCGCCAATGTTGACCATCCCAGTCAACAAAACCACCTGAGGCGCGATAGCTCGCTTTAAGTCGCTCTCATAAGCAACCTCAATACCGGCCAATGCACTGCTCTGGTTCAAGAACCTCTGTAGCTCTTCTATGGTCAGCATAAAAATTTCTCAGTTTGGAATAGGTGAGGACCCCCTCTGGCTCGGATACCAGATGAGCAAGTGAATGCTCGGCCCTCGTGCCGCCAGCATTACAACCCTCGGTCAATGAAGGAGTCGCTCTACGGTCTTGATGGTTGCGGAGGATGGAATCGAACCACCGACCTGCGGATTATGAGTCCGCCGCTCTACCGCTGCGCTACTCCGCGCCATTCTAGATATGCACACTATCGCTAATTTACTAATATATTAGCATAGCTTGTTTGCCATTAGCACAATGTAAAAAACAAAACCACCCCGATTGAAGCCCCCGGGGTGCGTGTCTATTTGGTCCACCCCGGGCCACCCTCGTGATGCTGCATGAATTTTCAATGAGAACGGTTCTCAACTATTTGTCAGAAACTCGATGTGTTTTTTTGACATACGAAATTGTCGGTAGTTGTGGATAAGTACCGACGAGAGGTGAATAGTGCGTGTGGATATGGGATGAGATGCGAACCTTCCGTGTGGATATGGGATACAGCTGGAGCCTCAACCCCCGGTGGTGCACTTCGTTGGTCCCATGCCCCTAGGAGTACCTATGCATATGCGTTGTGCATACATGTCTATACACGCTCCCGATCCGTAATGCGTAGAACCTTGAGCGTTATCAACGGTTTTCAGCCTTAATGTGCAGAATTTGTGACTTTAAATCAGGGCAATCTGAGGCGTGAGTACCCCCTTTATTACTTTTATGTCTGATTCTTCTGGAGAACTGCGACTCCCGTGCGCATTCCCCCGTAGTTCCATAACGTTTTTTCCTAACTGACTCCTCCCCTTCGATTCACTCCTCAGGAACGGACACAGCGGGCTCCGCCCCTTCCTTTCTTACGAAAGGGGGCGTTTCCCTTTTCACATCTCAATCGTTGTTTTTTTCCTAAGGAGCTTCAAATGACACAGCAAATCAAACCAATCTCTCCTGCTCAGCAAGGTCGCATTCAGGCACTCATGGACCGTGGAATCGTTACGGGTTCAATGCCAACTACGTCTTGGGAAGCTTCTTGTGTAATTCGCAACGCAGCAGCATCCAAGCGTGATAAGGAGCAGCTGAAGGCGAAGGGTGGTCGAGTCTTGGCACGTATGACTTCATCCGAGGTGGAGATGACTCAGAAGGTTCTGGATGCTTTGGCACTCATCGATGGTGCAGGCGTTAAGAATGCAAAGGTACTGGATGGCGCCATGATTCTCCGTTCTATGTTCTGTTCTAAGGCTCAGTAATCTATCTACTGTCTTAGGCATACGCGGGAGGGTTTGTTCAAGGGCTTTCCCGCTTTTAACCCGTTATCAAAATCCTAAGGTCGCTAGCAGAAGCTAGGTAAATCCTTAGGTCAGCAGGAGGTCGCCAGCTCAAGCTGGGTAAATCCTCCTTGCTGCTACTTATCAGGAGAACAACATGCAAAACCTAAACCGCATCTTCTACATCTACTCTGAAGCATCCTTGGCTGTTGTGTTCATCGCTGGGGCGATCCTCGAGTTGCTTTGCTTTGCCTACTTCAACTACATCGGCGCTGATTTTCTTGCAGGGATAACCGCGATTGCTGCAACTTTCTTCGCTTTAATCGCAGCGCTGAACGTCCGCTACATCCTGAAAAGAGAAGCATCGCTTCAATAATGGCTATGAATATCTGGATACTGATGTATATCTGCATGGTGATCGGCATGATCACCGGCATCCTCAACCTCTTTGGAGTTATCCCATGAAAGACTTAGCTGACAACATCATCATCGCTGGCTTCATCCTCATGCTCATCGGCATCGTATGCGGATGGTTCGGCTGATCAATCGGGGGTCTTCGGACTCCCAGTTTTTTTAAAACTTCGGAGCGGCAGGATTGCCAGCTTCCGATATTCCCGTACTCACATTCCGGATTAGGAGACCAACATGTACAAAGCAATAGCTCTTACTGCTGTCTTAATCACATCCATCTACCTGTTACTGCTATGGGCGGCACCGCTGCCAGAGATCAAGTATCCCTGCCCAATCCATAAGCATTCTCTGCCTAGCTGCGGGGTGATCAGATGAACGACCCAACAAAGTACTTCGACGGGACTCTCCGTCATCTATGGCTGGACTACTGCGCTAAGAAGGAAGAGATCGAGGCGCTCAAGGACAGGATCAAAGCTGACGAACAGCTAATGCATGAGGCGTTAGAGATGATGCTGGCAGCCATCAAGGCAGGCGACTGGAAAGTTGACGGCGCTTGCGATCCAGACATGGTGATCAACAATCTAAGCTATCGGCTCCAAGATCCACACCTCGGGTGTACAGCTTGGCCTGAATGTGACCTCTCTCCGGGCAAGTGCGAACTAAGGGAGGGCAAATGATCATCGAACAATCCTGCTACGAACGAGGCTGTGCCTGCTACGACGATCGGGTTGATACAGGCATCGTCATGTACCGCAGATCCAATCTGGTTCTCTTGTTGGTTGGGATGCTCTCACTCACCTGTTCCATCCTTACCTTCACCGTCATCTTCTTCCTCTCTACCGCACTCAGGGTCGAAGAACCTTATGGATTCTTACTGGCTCTCTTATGGTCTTTGGCGCCAATGATTCTTGGGATGTGGGAGCCAGAGGTTTCCCGCTTTTTGTATGTTAATAAGGAGACAACATGAACGTACCAAAACTGAACCTGCCGCCTCGACCACACCGCATGAGTGAGCGCAAGTTCTTAGCGCTGAGCAACACAGCCAAGCTCAAGGAGTACAAACGCATGCATGAAGAGATGTGGAACAACGCAACTGAAGCGGAACAGAAGATCTTTGGCTTCGCAATAGATGTTCTTTCATTCAAAGGGCTGAAGAAACGTAACAAGGAGACAACATGAACGACAACGATCGTATGGTTCTAGAGAACCGACTGCGTGTCAAAGACTGGGTGATAGAGCAGCACAAGTTAGCACTGCACCGTATCGGTGATGCAATAGCAACAGGAGATTCAGAGGTGATCTTCGATACATGGATGAAGATCCGTGCCATCGCTGATCGCAAGGAAGAGTAATGCTGTTGCCTTTCCCTCGAGATACCACAGACTCATGCCCAGCAGGCAGTCAGTCATCTGATCGTTCCGTGCTGTGGCGAAAACGACAACTGAAAGGAGATCCTATGAAGAAACCAATGACTCGTGAGCAGTTCATGTACCTCAGCTCGGATACACAGTACCAACTGTACGCCGAAGCTTTAGACATCTGCTTGGAATACCAGCGGCTGACCAACCAGCTCATCGATCTTGCTACGCCGCCCTCCAAAGATCAGGCACCTGATACCCAGCAGCAGAGGATCGACTTGCTCGGCATCCTCCCCCGTCCCTAGCCTCACTCTTCCTCAACCACCAGAGTTCCACCCCTCACCTTCGGTGAAGGGGATGGCCCTCTTCTTCATTCTGCAAAGGAGACTCACATGATTGATACCTCACACTTCACTGGTACCGAGGCATATCACCGCTTCGGCCTGTTCCCTGACGTCGCAACCGATGGCGCTATCTACGTAGCCAAAGAGGGCGGTGCGTTCTGGCTGCTTGATCTCATTGCGGCGCAGCTGAGGGAGCGTAAGTACCACCTCAAAGATTACTTCGCAGTAGCCAGACTCGCTGTCAACAATAATAGCCAAGGCACATTCACGCTGGACGATGGCAACGGCAACGCGTTCCTCATGAAGTCGATCGACTACACCGACTTCCCCGATCCCGATATCACTCTGTTCTGTCAGTGGAATGGAGAGCGCTGGGTGCTTATGGTTCCCTCCGAATATTAGGAGTTTGATAATGGATAAGGAACGCTTCTGCGGTACCTGCTACAGCCATCGCAATCCTGTAGGAGGACGTTTCAAATCAGGCAACCGTTGGGTATGCCGAGATTGCACAACCAAGATTGCCGCTAGGAAACCGCCGGTCATTGCTGACTTCGCACCCAAGCCAATCAAGTTCGAGGAATGGAGGTTCAGATGACAAAGCCAGTACTCCCTTCGGTATGGGACAGGCGCTGGAAGTACACCAACGCAAGAGATACCGACATCCGTAAAACCTTTGCTAAGCATGGGTTCAAACCAACCAAGAAAGGAAGACGTAATGAACAATCAAATGATCTGGTCTCCTCAGGAACTGAACGAGACTCGTGATTGTGTGGCGCCAAGGGTTCCCGTCGGCTGGTCATCAACTGATCTGACCGATGAGGAGTTACAAGAATGCTATCGACTGATGGCACAAGACTACGAACAGATGGGAGATCCATATGCATGAGCACAGACTACTCAAGGAGGCACGATCAAAGATTGACGAGAGCATTCAGTCGATCCGCAATATCAACGGAGACAGCTACGCCAAGACGGTGACGGTTCTCCTAATGGGCATGCATCTGACTCGGATGACTGCGACCTATGCGCAGTACCTGCATCCATCCCAAGCAGAGAGCATGCGTGACCAGCTGCTCGGCACGATGTCATTCGCTGCCGACTGCATCATCGAAGGCTACGGGTTCTCCGATGAGAAAGAGAAAGAGATGATGGACTGGGCTGAGAAGTTGTGCGCTCACATTGATAACGCTTACGAACGTATTGCAAAGGAGGAAAGATGAACTGGAAGGATGCATTACTCACAGGTCAGGGAGAAGTGACGGCAGAGGTTGCCCGATTCATGACTCTTGAGTTCGGATGGGAGGTAGTCACTTGGAACGGCAGACTCAGCAGCATCATGACAAGCGACGGCTCTCACTGGAGATGGCAAGAGGTAGGTGTATCCGATGCATTAGCTCAGATACGAGAGATGCGCGCAAGAATTGGATTGTCTGACGAACATATCCGCAAGCTTAACGGGATGTTTTCAAAGCTCTCTGTTGGGACGCACACCATCCTTCCCTTTCCAAAAGACAAAAGCTCACAACCACCGGCACCCGCCCCTCACTTTCAGTGAAGGGGACGGTTGCCTCTTCTATATTTCAACCTTAAGGAGATTCACATGATCCAGCTATACACCTATGCCCGTCAGCGGTTGTTGGCGACGGGATTCCAGCGCGAAACATTCCTTGATATGTTGCTCAAGCGAATGCTCAAGTCTATCTCTCGGGCAAGCGGCCACAGAGTAGGCGATAACAAGTGGGCTGTACTGATCGACGCCATCGTTGTATCAGACGTCATTGCTTTCGGCTCCGTGCCTGACGATATCAGAGACAGGCTTCAGAAGTATAAGCGTACCCATCCGCAGTCCTGCTTGCGTATCACTTTCTTGATGGATTACATCAAGCGTGACCGCCTCACAGATAGCGGAGTCAATGTAGTTCCACTGATTGAAGAGTACCTGCCTAAGTTTGCAGAGCAAGGCCAAGAGGAATGGATGCTCGGCGTAGCACAGAAGCACAGCATTCAACGAGAGGAATGTGGTCACCTCGAAAGAGGCGAACGCAGAAGAGTTCTGCAGGGCAATGCCACCGAGTACGCTCGCCAAGAGACATGCTGCAGTGCCTGCGCACAAACGTTAATGAACGATGGCGCTCGAGTCGAAGATGCACATGGATATTTGGTCCTCACTGAGTTCGCAGTTCCTGTCTTTGTGCATGGGCAAACGACTCAGATACATGACCGCCGCAGATCCAACGTTGTCTATGATGCGCGGCGTCAGATCTACCACGATACCAGCTGGAGTCCTTATCAGGGACTGATCGACAACTATCACAGCTCACGCAACAAAGGCTTCAATGTTATTGAGTCGCCTTGGTTCAAGTCTAACCGCCGCGCTTTCGGTTGCGAGCTGGAGGTCGAGGTTCGGACTGGGCAACCAACTGTCGCAGCTGGGCGGGTGCATGAGCTGCTCAACCCGGGCGGACAAGTAGGTGAGTATTGCTACTTCGAGCGTGACGGGTCTATTGGTGAGGGCTTCGAGCTAATCACTCAGCCTGCTGGCCTTGACGTACACCGCGAGAAGTTCGCTCTGTTCCTGACCAACAACGAGGTCAAGAAGGGTATGCGCTCACATGAGGGTGGACGCTGCGGCTTCCATGTCCACGTGGGTAGGGAGTACGTAACCCAGTCTCAGATCTACCGGGTTCAGTCGTTCTTGAATGACGTCCGTAACGAGGCGCTCATCCGTTCGATTGCTCGTCGGTATAGCGGTGGCTACTGCCGGATCAAGCATGAGATGGCTAAGTTCACACCGCACAACAAGAACACGGGCGAGCGATACGAAGCGCTCAATGTACAGAACCCTAAGACCATTGAGTTCCGTATCTTCCGTGGGTCCCTACGCTATGAGTCAATCATGGCAGCGTTGGAGTTCTGCAATGCAGTGCTCGCCTTCTGTACCCCGGGCGTGACTGCGATCCAAGACTTCACATCCATAGGGTTTAAGAAGTTCGTCATGCAGCGCGAGAACCGCAGCGATACCAAGTTCCTGCGCAGCTACCTTGCATTGGATGCCGATCATGACAACGAACGCCAAGCAGCATAAGCAATACCAATCTCAATCTACTAACGAAAGGAAGATCTCAAATGTGTATTCTCATTCATCAGCCAAAGGATGGTTTCTTCAGCTCGGAACAACTGCAAGACTTCTACAGCAAGAACCGAGACGGTTTCGGCGCAATCGTGAATCGTGGTAACGAAGTAAAGATAGTAAAGATGGTAGGTACATTGCAGCAGATCGAGGACCTGTACTACAAAGAGGTCGCATGCCACGAGGCTGTGATCCACTTCCGCATGCAGACGCACGGCGACATCGACTTGGAGAACTGCCACCCATATGAGGTGACGCCGGGTATCTGGATGGCACACAACGGCATCCTGTCCACCGGCAATGCAGCTGATACCAAGATGTCCGACACATGGCATTACATCAATGACTACCTGAAGCCATTGCTGACCGCTCACCCTGAGTTGCTTTACCAAGAAGCGTTCCTCAAGCTGATCGGCAATCACATCGGACGCAGCAACAAGTTCGCTCTGATGAATCAGCAGGGCGAATGCTTCATCATCAATCGTGATAGCGGCATTGATCACGAAGGGATGTGGTACTCAAACACATACGCTTGGACACCTTGGAAGTTTGGTTACGGTACGCCGCCAGCTCCTGTGTCCTACCCCAAGTACGACCACAGCAAGTTCGCAACCAGCCCGACATGGCGCCAGTGGGATGCCATCGAGCGGGAGCAGCAGCAGCTGTCACTGGACTACAAGGGGAACATCAAGCCCAAGGTAAAGGCTAAGCCAAAGAAGAAGGCAAAGGTTGCTGCCGAGATGGGCAGGCTGACATCGGCTCAGCTGAAGCGTTTGATTCGCTCAAGCTATAACAGCCTGATGCTCGAGGACTACGACGGCGTACTTCGCTGGTCACAGCAGCACCCAATGAAAGCATCTCACTTCATCTATGAGTTGCTTGGAGATGAGAAGAACAAGCACTACACATCCGAGGCTATCTGCGACAAGGTTGCCAATGATCCTGACTGGGCAGCTGAGACGATCATTGACCTGTGGGTAGACATGGAGGATGTACTGATGGATCTTGGTGGTATCACTCAACCTAAAACTAAGGAGGCTACAGCATGATGTTCAGAGGAAAAACAAACGTCTTACTCAATGAGGCGCAAGAAGCGGACTCGGCATTCGCATACTTCAGGAGACTCGTAAGCCTTAAGCTTGACGAGGAAAGGGGCATGGTGAAAGTCCGCGTCAGTTACAGCGGCAGCTATGGAGAAGCAGTCGAGATAACGCTGTCAGACTACAGAAATCGCATACAGCATGCGACTCAGAACACATACGACACCAGCACGCACAGATCCTTCTTTACGTATCACCATCTTAAGGACCGGGGCCTACTTAAGAAATGGTTTGACAAGGCCCGTGAACTAGGCAGCAACACTACACACTATGCATAAGGAGAATGCAATGAAAGCAGAACCAATCATCAAACGTATCCAGCGTCTTGCAATCAAGGAACATCGGACGTTCGCTCATCAGCTGATGGCAATGACTGAGCTGTACGAGAAGACGCACAACGTTACAGGCAAGATCACACGCAAGCGTCGTAAGGCTAAGGCTCTCCCAATGGTTCAGCCTGAGAAGTCAGCGCGTAAGAAACACGGCAACCTCGGCAAGACTGTATCATCTGAGACCAGAGAGAAGATGCGCCTTGCAGCTGTGCGTCGCTGGGCTAAAGTCAAAGCCAAGAAGAAGCGCGAGGTATAAAAAAAAATCCCCGGGTGTTTGATGCCCGGGGAAAATCCTTGTACCAAGGATGAAGGGTAGTGGATGATTGATCCACGCCCTTATCCTAACTCAGAATTTACTGTTGCATTAGCATAGTGTTTGAATTATCTAACCATTCCCACAGACCATCCATGAGTCTGTCTTGTATCGGTGCCAAGATCTCAGCCAGTTCTCTCCTGAACTTCCA
>Ga0315909_10003481_pt1 | contig 19137 bp, 28 predicted proteins | sample LakEriMetagenome_11_FD_203527 | JGI IMG/M metagenome (GOLD analysis project Ga0315909, IMG submission 203527) | Freshwater fungal communities from buoy surface, Lake Erie, Ohio, United States - Buoy 2 MA125 | ecosystem: Environmental > Aquatic > Freshwater > Lake | place: USA: Lake Erie, Ohio... | reverse complement strand
GAACTCCTCGTGACCTTCGCGCCATGCAATCTGCCACGCGATGTGCCATGACAGCACAAGACACGTCGCGCCGCGCGTGACGTAGTAGTCCGTGTGCATCGGGATCTCGGACTTGACCTGCATCGTCTTGCCAAAGATGCCGTAGATAAAATCCAATTCAATACCAGCCTTAGCAGCTTGTGCCTTGGCATGTTCGGTGCGCTCCGGTGTTTCGGCGAGCGTGATGCAGTAATACTTCATGAAATTCCTTCCACGTCCACGTTCTTGCCAAGCGCAAACTTGCCAGAACGGCGCACCGATCTAGCGTGCAGGCCGTGCTGGTCAATAAACTCATTGACCGCGCGAGTCACTCCCGGCCACGCCTGATAATCATCGCCAAACAAGATCCCACCATCACGCAGCAAAGGCCAATAATCGCGCAAGTCGTTTACACAATCGTGATAATCGTGCGAGCCGTCAATATAAATCACATCTGCCTGTATGCCCTTATCCTCAATGACGCGAGCGGCAATCGATGACGGCAGCGGCAGCGGGATCACACTGTTGCTTACTTCGTAGCGGATCATATTGGAGAGAAAAGTCTGGTGCAGCTTTGGATACCCATGCTCCAAATGCAGCGCCTCGTGCAGCCACTTGTTGTCTTCGGTGTGACGTGAGTAGTTTTCGAGCGAACCAAGCCAAGTATCGACGCACAGCAGCTGCGGCGTCAGTCCATACTTCTGACACGTCTTGACGATATTGACAGCCGAGCGCCCTTTCCACGATCCAACCTCAATGATCTTGCTCGGGCGGATCTTGGCGATGACTTGCTCAAACATGGGGTCATCTGACCCCCAGCCTTGCAGGTCATCCTCAACCAGTTTGAAGCCGAGATACGGATTTACCAGAAAGAAGTCTTGCCACTTCATACCACACCTCTGATCTGTCTCTTGACCGGCTTGCTCCACTGGTTGGAGTACGAGCCGCCGACCGTTGCCGCGTCACTCGCGAACGTCAGCACAAAAGCGTCCGCCACGTCCGGCGATGCCAGCCCTCTGCGCTTCATGTCGTCCTTTGACTCGAGCTTGAGCTTGCCGTTGGACATGAACGAATAACGCGGCGAGGATAATTCATTCACCAGCCGCTCGTCACGCGGCAGCTTGCAGTCGCGCTTCTCGAGCCAAGCCTTTGCGCGACCCCACAACTCTGCGCGCAGGTTCGCGTACTGGTTCTTGATGGCGGGCGACTCGCCGACGTTGATGCCGCGCACGGGCAGTTTCATCTCGCGTAATCGATCGACTACACCTGCTCCAAGGCCGATGCTATCCACCAAAATGTCCGCCGGTCGATCTTTGGCGTCACAGCATTCCCACTCGTGCAGGACTGCGCCAGCGAGCGTCATCAGGTCGAGATTCTTCCACGTCTTGGGCGCCTCGATGACCACATTCCCCTGCCGCTTGCAAAGTGCCGAGGAGTCGGTGCCAAAACGTGCCACGTCTAGACCCCAGAATATGGGTGCGCCGGGGTTCTGTACCACGTCACGGTCGATGGCCGTCTGCGCCAGCTCCAGGCTGATCAGTGTGTCGTCATCGGCCAGCGGAAACTCGCCGAGCACGCGCACCCGGTAGGCATTCGACCCCTCGCCGTAGCGGGTCGACATTTCCGAGACGTACTCCTTGCTCACCCGAGGCGAGTCTAGGCAAGAGACGTGCAAGTTTTTCCAATCGCCAGAGAGGCGGTGGAAGGTTTCGTAAAAGTACCCGCTGGTGCGGGTGGGGTTGCCGAGCAGGAGCGTGGTGGCGTTGTGGCCGGACATGCTGCCGCCGGCGGATTCGAAGACCGCCTCCGAGACACCGGGCGCTTCGTCGACCACCAGTAGCACAAACTCGGCGTGGATACCCTGCAAGGCGTCCGGCTGTTCCGAGCGGCTGGTGCGTGCCGAGATGAAGGCCTCTTCGGGGCTGGCCCTTAATTCAATTCGGTCGGACTTGATCTCGAGCAACTCCCCCACGGCGGGGGGTAGCAGCTTGGCCCAGCGGCGACATTCACCAAAAAGGGCGTCGAACAACTGGCTGGCCGTTGGGGCGGTGACCACCACCTTGACCGGGGCGCGGGTGAGCATGAACCAGAGCATGGCCCAGCTTGCGACGGTCGACTTGCCGGTTCCGTGGCCGGATCGGACGCTTATCTTGCGCTCATTCGCAGCCAGAAGCTCTAGGAGCCGAATCTGCCATGGGTCAGGCTCTACCCCTAGCACCTCGCGCACGAAGGCCACGGGGTCTCTGTAATAGCGTTTTACGAAGTCGTAGAAAGGATTTTGCACCTACACCTCCTCCGAAGGCTTTATGCCACCCCGCGGGGGGGGTCTGTATGGGGTACCACGCCAGCGCCGCCCCCGCCACTCGCCCACCCGGGGGGGGGTATTCGCGAATCGGTCTCATTTGCGCGGTTTTTCACAGGTTACGCACAGGTTATCCACAATTTAACATAATGGGTATTATACGAACCTCTCGCATAACCCCTTGCGAATCAATGACTTGCGCGCGCTGTGTTTCGCGCTGCGCGCCGAGCAGTCGATTATGCGCATGAGCGTGCATAAAACCTCAGTCTAAATGCGAATGATTCTCATTCTCATTCGCTTCTGATGTGTCGCGCGCGTCCGTTTCGCTGCGCGTCGCTGTGTCTTGAGTCAGCTTTTCGGACTGGACGACGTTGACCGTCTTCATCAAGTTGCGCACTGCCTCGAGGTGAAGCTGCGTCGTGTCGGTGATCTCGATCTTCTGCTGCACCTTGTCGCCCCACTGTTGCATGTCCAGTCTGGACGCAACCCAGCGCCTGATATCGCTTGCCACCTTCGCGGCATGAGGATCGATCTGCTCCTGCTCCACTGAGTCAGCCAGCCGCTCAATGCGATCGACATGCCACATCGCTCGAGCACGCTTGGCAATCTCGATCTGCTGCTTGCGTTCTTCATCGGCCATCAGGAACTGATGCATCCGGCCATAAGGTATCTGAGCAGTCAGTGCAAACTGAACCAGACTGCCACCGTTGCTGATGTACTCGCACAGCTCAGGCATGAAGGTATCCTTCGCCATCAATGCGATTGCTCGCTCTCGTCGTTCCTTCTTGATCGGAGAACCTGCCATCAATCATCCCTCACATGCACATAGGTGCTGACGTCTTCCCAATCCATCTGGTAATCGTCAGCCGACACCACGTCGAAATTAGACCAGGCTCTTCGCCTCGGTATTGGCTCAGGCTTGACCTTCTTTGCCGGCTTCTCTTTGGCCGCTCGGATCTCGTCGGCGTAGACCTTGCGCCAGACTCTCTCAGCCGTTGTGAATCTAAACCCGCAGGTCAGGCACTCTCGCCTTCGTCTCGCCTCTGTTGGGAACTGATAGACCTTCACAACCTCGGTCGCCTTCCCACACTTTGCGCACTTCATCTTTCGGGTAACTCACGTTTGGCCATCTCGAGCCAATCTTCCAGCGGCTGGATGACGACGAATCCCTTGTGATCACCTCTTGCGATCACCACCGGCTTGTCAGTTGGCTTACAAGCCCTTTGGCACTGCTCGAGCCACTCGTAGACCGCGATAGACTTGCGGCGCTTAACCTCGATCAGAAATTGAGCCAGTCGCACATCTGCGCCACCATCTCGAGCCTGCCCTAAGATTCTGGAAGTCTGCCATCCAGTTTGCTCAGATATGACCTTGCAGACCTCGCGCTCAGTCTCGGCGCCACGTTGTCTTTGTCTTGCTCCCATCTCACCACCTCGCGGATATTCTGCCCAAGTCTACAGCACGGCATAGATCAGCAATCAAGGGCCGCACCCTGCGACGCAGAGACTTACTCACCTTTCGTTGAACCCGGCGCTTCTCTACGTTTCGCCAATAGTAGGTCTGATGGTACGCAGTCCGTTTAGGGTTAGACCGCCAACCATCAGGCTGCCTTGCTAAATCCACCGCATGGCAGATCAGCTCAACCGTCCTACGGAACTCGCTGGTCTTGGCCACCATGTCAGTGATGTCGGCGACAGAGTGCCCCTTCTTTCGGTGAGCTTCCTTGTGCCAGCGATGCGGCTGACCGCCCGTGTTCTCTACCCCACAGATCGGACAATTCTTTCGGCCTACCACTCGAATTGCTCCCGTCGTCGTTTCGGCGTGTCGTACTTAGCCTCTTCGGCAGCCGCTACGGCCTCCTCGAAGGTGTCGAACGTACCTAGGCCGATCGGTATGACCGCCCCATCTCGACCCCGCCTCCAGACCGTGTGACCGGTCTTGCCGTTGATCGTCTGGGTGCGGATGGAGAATCGGCGGCACTTGGACGTCTTACCCCAGAACTCGGAGTCTTCCCACTCGAGCGGCCCGAGCAACTTCATGGCGTCCTGTTTCATTCCGCCCACCCCGGCCGCTGACCAACCTCACCAGCCTCGTCTTGGTAGTGGACGAGCTTTGCACCGAAGTGCTGCTGGAAGGTACGCATCAGCGCCAACCCCTTCTCGCCCATTCCCTCGACCATGCGCTTGGCCATTGGCGTATCTGCAACATGTTGCACCAAAGCAACACCCTGCCCTTTGTCCGTCTTGTACTTCATACCAACCTCATGTCTGTCTCATTGTCCGAAGGTCATGTCCGAATGTCCGAGTCCTAAAGGACTCTCGGACATTTTCGGACATAAATGACCCGCCGAAAATGTCCGGTTCGGACGTTTTCGGACATTTTCGGACATCACGGTTCACCCAGCATCGAGCCACCTACAGTGGCCTTCAGGAAGGGTGACAGCATCAATTTTTCAACCGCATCGTGGACAGACTGCCGCGGCACCCCACACTCGCGACCGATCTGGCGGATCTCCTCGACCGTCCAAACGAGCGGCGTCTCGGACTTCTTCTGGCGCTCCCTGAGCGCAAACAGGATCGTCCGCTGCGCCTTGCCTTGGGGCGAGTGAACCGCGGCCGCCTTGGTCGGAGCGTCCGTCTCCTTCATCACCAGCGACTTGACCGCCTCGCCGTACTTGTCCACCCGGCCAAGGTCAACCTCAACCGCCTCGAATGCGAGCGGCTGCATACTGGCCGTATCCTTGAACCGCTCGCGGGTGACCGTCACCACCATCGCCTGCGCATCCGGCCGCTCGACGATGTACTCGGCATCCGGGTTGGCCATCAGCGCACTGGCGCCTCTTGGCCGCTTGGCATCGCCGTGGCCGCTGTGCGCCACCAGCAGCACCGTGGAGCAGTACCGCTCGCGGACACCGACCGTGAGCTTGGAGAGATACTCGGCCACCTCTTGGTTGCTGTTCTCGTCAAGCCCTGCCGAGAACTTGCTGAAGGTATCGACGATCACTAGCGCCGGGCGAATGCCGGCCTCCTCAATGGCCTGTTGAAGCCCTGCCATCTCTTCTTCGGCGTTCAGGTTCGCCACCGACTCAAGCGCCAGCAGTTGCAGATCCTCCAGCTCTTGGCCTTGGCCGCGCTGCTGCATCCACGCCTCGGCGCGACGGCCTAGGCCAGCACCTTCGCCGGACAGCACCACCACCGCGTTCCCTGCGCAGGCGATCTTCATGGCCCAATCGAGTGCGATGAACGACTTAAAGCTGGCGCGCGGCCCTGCGAGCACGGCCAGCACGTTGGCCTCGATGACGTTGTGGATCAACCACGTCGCCTCGCGCCGCTCGCTCACGATCTCGCCGATGGGCCGAAGCGTGAGACGGCGTCGAACGGGCGACGCTGTTTCGTTTGTTGCGTTTAGCGCAGGCACTTCAGGCTCAACCACCCGCATCATGCCTTGCGCCTCGGGTACATCCTCGTAGGACAACTGCGGCTCCTCGCGCTTTGGCGGCCCTAACCGCACCGCCTCTGGCACCGACACCCAGCCGCCGCCCTTGGCCGCATTGAACAGACTGCCGAGTGTGACGCCCTTACCGCGATCGAGATGGAAGCTCTGCCAGCGGTACTCAATATCGGCGCGCCCGGCATAGTTGTCCGGCAGGCTGCCGGTGATACCGCCACTCGCCCACGCATCCCACAGCTCGAGGCCATCGTCTGCGCCGCCGCTCGCGTGGTGCAGCGCCATGCCGACCATGAGCCATGCGTCGTAAGGACTAGGGTCGATGTAGGCCAGCGCCTCAGTGATGCGCGGCAGCTCGCGCTGAAAGTCCTGACTGGTGCCAGGCTTCGCCGGCATCTTAGCCGCCACCTCTGCCGGCAGCTCGAGATCCATGCGCCGCTCGTCGATCAACCCCGCGGGTAGCGAGCGGATATCGTTCAACGGGCCGCCTTGGCCGTAGTGCAGCGGCCACCAGATGATGTATCCGCCCTCGGCGCGAATGTCGAGGCCTTGGCGCTTGACCTTGCCGAGGGTGACGGACACACCGCCGCGGATCTTGACACCGTGCGGCAGGCTGAAGATGTAGTGCCGGCCGCCGCTGCCGCCGCCGGTCTGGTGGACTCGCGTACCAGTTAGAGCGGCTTGATTCTCTGCCAGCCATTCTTGAGCCATCGCATCAGCCGACCGAGTATCGAAGTCGATGACGGCGAGATTGGTGCGGCTGCCGGTTGGAACCCCAACGAGTGCGTCAGGGTGACTGGCCCAGAATCGACGTATCTGGGCTTCGTCTTGCGTGGCGTCTTTGAATCCGTTTTTGGTAAGTGGGCTTTTGGCTTTGAGCGTGCGCCCTTCTGCGTCTTTTTCATCGTTCCTCCTGCATGGGAATACGGGGTATTTCTTGGCCAGATCGAGGATCTTCTCGACCGGCACGATCGCGGTCAGTTCTGGTTTCATGGGTACAAGTCCGGCCGCAGTTTATTCCTAGAGACTCCGCTTGCGGCTTCGAGCGGAATAGCCTTCAGGGCAGGCACCCTGCCACGTCTGATCCAATACTGCACCGCCTGCTGGCTCACGCCAAGCATCTTCGCGGTGGCCGTTTGTCCGCCCAGTATGTCCACGGCGTGGAGCAGGGCGATAGTTTCCGGTGGTTGCTTTTTCATAACCCACAAGCCTAGTTTGTAGTCAATATGCCGTCAAGCGGATTATTTACACAAAAAGTGCTTGTATTGTTTTTTCAGACTGTCTAGGATTCACACATGGCCGGCGCGGTGCTTGGCCAGAAGCGATTAAAGAGGACACTTAAATGCTCAAGCAAATTCAGAACCTGATCGACAACGGTCTTAGCGCCTACCACATCAGCCAACTGCTCAAGGCAAATGGCAAGCGCGTTTTCTGTTTCGGTAGTTACTACACGGTTGGCAGTAACTCAGCGAATCGAGTTTGCTTTTATGAGACTGACAATGGCGTTAAGTGTCGACTAGTCAGCTCCGCTAATAAGGAGGTGGCGGCGTAAGCCGCCCCTCATGGAGCAGACAGCCATGACCACCCTGCAAGACCTCGAGCAGAAGCTCAAGTCTCATGACTGGTACAGCGAATACAGCGACGACTACCGCGCTTGGAAAGCCGGCTGGGACAGCGCGCTACAGATTCGCATGATGATCAACCAGCTCGGCAACATCGGCCTGCGCGATGAAGCCGAGGCGCTATACAAACAATATCGCCCGAAGGTGGAAGTGTAATGGACATCTTTACCTTGACCCCGGAAGAGCTGCCGCACGCTGTGACTTTGATCAAGGTGTGCGCCGTGTTCGCAGTGCTCGCGATTGCCGTGGCGATCTTTGAGCGATGAACTGGATACTCGACCTCTGGCGCAAACTGCGCCGAGATGCACAATTGGAATGGCGGCAGGTTCCCCCGCCAAACTGGCGCAGCAAAAGAAGCGGCGTCGATTACTGGTGAACCGTAACTGAAGGAGCTTAAGACAATGGCAATTTATGTATCAGCATCAAGTGGTGGCAACTACCCCGAGCGCAAGCCGCTCGAGGCAGGCGCCTATGCAGCCGTGTGCGACATGGTCGTAGACCTTGGCGTGCAGGCCTCACCGGGCGGTCAGTACGCGCCAAAGCGCACGCTCATGCTGCGCTTCCAGATCCCGAGCGAGCGTGTCGAGATCACGAAGGATGGCGAGACGAAGAGCCTGCCGGCGGTCATCAGCCGCACGGTTGGCCTGAGCCTTAACGAGAAGGCGACGCTGCGGCAGTTGCTGCAATCGTGGCGCGGCCGTGCCTTCACGCCAGAAGAGCTGAAGAAGTTCGATCTGGTCAACGTGCTCGGCAAGCCTGCGTTCATCAACGTAACGCACAGCGTCAAAGGCGATAAGACCTACGCCAACCTCACCAGCATCATGCCGCTGCCGAAGGGTATGCCGGCGCCAACTCTGGAGGGCGAGGCGCTGACGTACAGCATCGACGAGCCTGATCCGGTGGCGTTTGACAAACTGCCGGCGTGGGTGCAGGACAAGATCGCCAATCGCGTGGTAGATGCGCCGGTGTTGCCGAAGGCAGCGCCTGCTGCAGCAAAGCCTGCCACGGCTCCTGTCAATCAAGAGTTCACCGACGATGAGATCGCGTTCTGATGGCCACCTTACGCGGTGGATATAAACTGGCGGACGGCACGAAAGTGCCGTCTGTCACCACAATCCTAAAGATCAAAGACCCCGGTGCATTGATCAACTGGGCGTATAAGACCGGCCGCGCACATGGCGTGCTGGAGGGGCAGGGCATGGATGCTCCAGCCGGCCTGTATGAAGGCAACGATGCGCTGGCGATTGGCACCTGCGTGCACGAGATGTGCGAGGTGTTCGTCAAGGGCGGTGATCCGCACCAGCACCTCGAGAAGACGATGGAGAAGGCAGAGACGAGAGATCCGGCTGCGTTTCGCGCGCAGGTGGTCAGCGCCTACTCTGCCTTTGAGTTCTGGTGCAAGGGCACGCAGCTCGAGATCATCGACTGCGAGGTGCCGGTGCTGTCGGAGACGTACCGCTACGGCGGCACGCTGGACTTCATCGGTAAGCTCAACGGCAAGATCGTGCTCGGTGACTTCAAAACATCGGGCGGCGTGTACCCAGAATACCTGATTCAGTTGGTGGCTTATGCGAAGGCCTATGAAGAGTGCACCGGCACCAAGATCGACGGCGGTTATCACTTGCTGCGCTTCAGCAAGGAGAATGGTGACTTCGGCCACCACTTCTACCCGTCGCTCGACGATGATGCCTGGCCGGCGTTCATCAACCTGCGTTCGCTGTATGACCTAAACGAGAAACTTAAGAAGAGGGCAGCATGAAAAATGATGACTGGAGTGATACGCTCTTGATGATTGGCGCCATCATATTTGTCATGGGCATGGCCTTGCTTGGCGCTGCTGTTGGTGGCTTGGTGATAGGCATCGCTATCAAAACTGCAACGTGGGTGATGTGATGAGCAATATCAACGAAGACATCGACGCATGGCTTCGCGGTGATGCTGACGAGGATGTGGTCAACCATCCGCAGCACTACCAGCTCACACTGCCCAACGGCGAGCCAATCGAGGCGATTGACTACATACAGGCAGTGCTCGGCGATGATGGTGCGGTGAGCTACTGCGTCGGCTCTGCGATCAAGTACCTCTCGCGCGCTGGCCGCAAGGGCGGAAACTCTCGAGAGCAGGATCTGCGCAAGGCCGCATGGTTCTGTGCCAAGGGCGCGCAGGTGTGCGAAGATATTATTGATCTTGGCGAGACTGATAGCGCCAAGCCCGAGATAACCAGAGAGCAGGTGATCGCGATCTGGAATCAGGCGCTCTTCACTGACGCGCTAAAGGTGGCGCGGCAGATCAATGAAGGCACTTGGCGCAAGTTGGAAGAGGAGTAGAACCTAGAGCACGAATCGCGCGTGTACGCTACTCGGAGCGCCGGCCCCGACGCGATAGCCGGACACTTATGAACATCGACACAGAGAGCGAAGGCGGATCTTGGCGCCGGGAGATGCTGGCGCGGTCGCTGACTGTCGCGCAGTTGCGAGAGATTGTTAGCGAGCTGGAGCACTGCCTATCGGTGGAGCGACAGCGCACCAAAGACCTCGTCATTAAATTGACGGATGCGGTCGAGACCGAGATGAAGCTGCGCGCCGAGATTGAGCGCCTAAAGTCAGCCGTATTTGCGTCGCAGGTAGTCCATGCGAAGGGGCATCAAGTCATAGTCACCCCGCTTGACGCCGTTAAGGATCACGATGCCTGACCACTCGTTGGTCTGCACATCGTCTGGGCGGTATCCCTCGTGCTCGAGGTAGAACCGGCCGGCGACTAGGCCATGCTTGACGTGGTCAGGGTACTGCTTCGATGCGTACAGGAAGCCCTGCTGGTGGCCCTGCACAAATGACGCGCCAATCGAGTTCAAGCGATTGACGATGGTGCCTCCGATTGGCTTACCCGAGAACGGGTTCGGGAAGTAGTGACAATACTTGATCCCGTCAATCTCGCAGATCTTGAGAAACTTATGGCGTTCCCAATCGAGCGTCTCGCAGTTATGCGAGCCGATGATGCCCTTCCATTTTGGGTCGTTCTTGGCGATGCGGTTCGCGCGGTTCTCATGGTTGCCCTCGAGAAACACCTTGCGCGGCTGCCACGTCTTGCTGCGTGACTTCCTTAAGTAAGAATCGAGCTTATTAAAGGATTCGTTGCCAGCCTTTATATCTTCATGGTATCGGCGACCCTCAAGCTCTTCGCTACCGGCTGGCGCATGAGAGTTGAGCGAGGGCAGATCCCACCAATCCCCGAGACACACGATGACATCTGGCCTGTAGTCTAGGATCGCTTCTCCGCACCACTTGATGTGGTCAGTCGGTGAGCCTGGCTTGATCTGTGCGTCAGGGATAATGAGGTGGCGTTTCATTCCATGGTGGTCAGCATCTGCTGGAGCAAGTGGCCCAAGAGATCCACCTTGGACTCATCGCTATTAAGGTCATCCAGACCAGCGATCTCCAGCAGCGCGTGTATTGCCTCATGACAAAACACTTGCTGACGATTTGATCCTCTGCAGGTTGATACGATTTCGATGCGGTAGTCGCCCGGCAACCAGATGCCGACGCAATTCTTGCCGTGCTTCCACTTACGCGGTGGAACGACCACCACCTTGATGGTGTGGCCGGCAAGTTGGAACTGTGAGGGGACTCCATCTGTACGCGGGTTCTTCATGGCAACAACTGAGCCTCCGCTTGACGACGTCGCACTAAGCCCGGCAGCACCTTGCCACCAGCCTTTGTCCAGCGCATGAGCTGAATCTTTGCTCCATCCCAATCTTCGGCCTCGAGTCGCTTGCGCAATGTACTTGCCCTGTAGCGTGAGACACCGAGATTGTAAGCAAAATCAATGGCAGATGCCAAAGCGTTCGGGTGGTTTATTAGGTTGGGCGAGGTTCTCAACACACCGGCGCCGTAGTTAATCCGCAGCTCGGACAATAACCACTGATTGGCCAGCTCTTTGCTGATCGGCGAATCATCCATCGTGACCTTGGTGCCGTCAGGCTTGTAGACCGTGCCGTAGCCTATCGTGGGATAGCCTGCAGGGCAGATATACGGCTTGCTGCGGAATCCCTCAAAGTGTCGGCATAGGTCGGCGGCTATCGCCAGCGCCTTATCGTACTCGCTCATAGACGCGCCCGACGAACCAGAAGCTGAGGATCATATTCAGCACGGCCATGTCATCGACGCCCCACATCGTGGTGAGCACCTGCTTCCAGTCGCCGCCCTGCTCGAGCGCGATCACAAAGCCTGCCGCCTTGACCGCGGCATAGGCGATCACGAAGAGGTAGGTCACAAACGGTCGCACTAGCGCAGAGATACCAGCGACGAATTTACCAGCGGCCTGCGCCGTGGCGGACTGCTCCTTGAATGCCTCACCGATTGCATCGACCTCGGCCAGCGTCATCTGCGCCTCAGTCTGGCGCATGGCAATCTCGCCCTTCACCTGCGCAAACTTCATCTCCGCCTCTAGCATCCGAAGCTCATGCGAGCGTTCGTTCTTGGAGTCAAAGAACTTGAGAGCCTCCGGCGCCAAGCGCAGCAGGCCGCCAAAGACGCCACCGAGTAGGGTTTCCATCATGACTTGTTGCCCTTGTTGATCAGATCAAAGATCGTCTTGATCTTGTCCTCAAGCACCGCCACGCGCAGGTCGAGCTTCGAGAGCACGATAATCAGCGTGATGATCGCAAGGATGATCGGCCATGCGCGGGTGAAAATCTCGAAGATGTCCATGCTAGCGCCCTCGACGTTTACGCTGTTCTGCTTCCGACTCCGACATCAATATGCCGCCGCCTGCGCCAAACGCGCTTCCCGGCACGCCGGGGTAAGGGCGAGACAGCACGTTTTGAACTGGCTCGGTCAACAGGCCTCGAGTGACCCCACGTCGCATGGCTGGGAGTGATGCGCCGACAATAGCCATTAGCGGATCTTGTGCCAAGAACCCAGCTCCAAGGCCGCCACCAGCAAGCCCGATATCAAGCGCCGTCACTCCGGTGCTATCGCGCCTCGGCGTCATAGACCGCGGGAATGCAGCGCCCATGCGACCGATTAGCGCAAGCTCTCCAGAGAGTGGCTCGCCATTGGCAAGCAACCGCTCGAACACCCGCGGGTTGACTTCGCCAGTCGCAAAGTTAGTCGCAGCCTCGACGTCATGAGCCTTTGCGATTCTGGTGCGCGCATCATTGAACTGATCGGCAAGATCATCTCGGCCAATGCGACGAAGGTGACGCATGATCGCAGCCTCAAGCGCATTCGCAGCAGATCGCTGCGCCATGCCTAGGCTGGCATCTTTCGCACTTTCCGACTTCATCATCTTGGTCGCGTCATCGCGAAGCTGGCGCAACAACAAGACGGCGCTTTCAGAGGAGAAGCTCGGCTGATTCAGATCCTTTGCGAGCTTTTCGATTTCCTTTCTAGCACCAACATCAAGGTCACCGAAGTCGGCCGCAATCTTCTGCACATTCTGTGCGATTGCATCGATCTCAGACTTGTACTGCGGATCTGCCTGAATCCTTCCGCTGTTGCTGATCTGGCCGTAAACCTTGCCAGCCTCAGTCCTCACCGCCTTAAGCGATGACTGCGTGATAGGCTGATTCTCGCTAAGACCAAGTGCTCGAGCAGCGAGCATGTTGGTGACATCCTGATTCCGCTCTGACGCTATCTCTGCCGTCAGTCGCTTGCCGCCCATGCTCTCAGCAATCTGCGTCGGCGTGTCGCTGCGAATAGATGCAGGCGGGACAACGTAGCCCTGACCGCGCCCCTCATAGAACGTCTCTTGCTTCGGCGTCGGCAGCGTCACATTCTGGGGAGTAGCCAACGGGCCGGCAGCTCTCACTGCGCTAGGCGTAGCCGTGCCAGTTGATCGAAGCGCAGCGACTGCTGCCATCGGATCAATTCTTGAGCCAGTTAGGCCAGACTGAATCATACCGCTGAATCGCTCAAGGCCAGTCTCAGGCTCGGGAAGTCCAGCGCGTGACATGAAGTTCTGGAGCGCCTGACTCGGCATAGCCTGCTGCATGTTGGATGGCAACAAAGCATTGACTCCGCTCATCGTCACGTCAGCGGCAATGCCGGGTATAGCGGTTGCACCAGTGACAATGTTTCGCGCGGTCAGACCGAGCTGGCGCGGCATCTGCCGCAACACGTCGCGCGTGTATTCAATGGCAGACTGCTCTTTTTCGTCACTTTTGGACTTGCCAACTATTTCATCATTGCCGTAGCTCATTACTGCGCCCTCTTTCTACGGATAACACCATCAGCGCCTTCGTAAAGCCCGTTATTCGGGATTGCCTTGTAGTTCGGGTCATCGACGCCGCTGACCTTCGGCAACAGAGCGCCTTGCAGCGGACTGGTAAGAACCATATTTGGGTCGAATCCTCGAGCCGTCGCGATAGCCGTGTATTGTTTTTGCAGCGCGTTGAGTTGCGGAACCTGACTCTTGACAGCGCCATAGGCGGACTGCAAAAAGGCCTGACGCTGCTCTTCTGTGAGGCGCTCACCGCTCTTGACGAGCTGGTTGTACTTGGCGCGAATCGATTCGCTGATGTTTCCAGCGTTCTGCGCCGTAGCAAACTCACCCTCTCGAACCACGCTGCGCGGATCAAGAATCTTCATGTAACCGAAGAGCAGCGCGATATCGTTTGCCGCTGTTGGGTTTGAGCCTGCCTCAAGAACCTTAGACCACATCGAGCCAATGGCGCGATAGTCTTCTGTCAAGGCATTCCACTCTTTGCGCAGGCTGCTCTCATCACCAAATGACGGAATCTTTGGGCCGCCTTCTGCAGCCGGGTTTCTTATGATGGAGATTCTGCCTGCCGCATCCTGCTGAACAATAGCGCCAGTCGGAAGTCCAAGCGCCTTGACCTCTTGAGCCGTAAGCGTCTTGACCTGATCGCTCGGTGGCGTAATGAACTGGCCGGTCTGACGATCATAGATAGATCCGCCGACAACCTGCTGCCCGACCTGATTCTTGAGCATGTCGGCCAGCATTGGGTTGAGCTTCATCGCGTCAAGGCCAGCAGTTGTACCAGCAAGCGCCGCGGCGCCTGTCGGATCTCGACGATACGGAGACTGCACGCTGACGCCGGTTAGCTCGTCATCTGCGCCCATAGCGCCGGGAGCAGTAGACATCGGAAGCCCACCATAAAGACGACCAGATATCTGGCTCTCTGCCTGACGCGCAGCACCAAGACGACGCTGTTGCTCTTGCATTTCTTGGCGCGCAGTCTTGCGCTGCGCCATCTGCCCAAGACCACCGAGCAAACCGACGCCACCGCCTAGGCCGCTGATGGCGCTGAGGAGTGCCTCCTGCCTAAACTTGCTCAAGTCCTCCTCGGACATGTTCTCGACGTCTTCGCCAAGAAGACCGCCGACATATCGCGTGAGCAGTCCGGGTCGCTTTTTCGTTTTTTCCATTGGGGTTGCCATAACTACCTCAATCGCCTAACAGGCCGCGCACCTTTCGGCCGCCCATCTTTTTGTAAAAGTTCCCGTAAATGTTTTGCGGGTTGTAGATATCCATCGACAGATCGCCCATCGCCTTACCGGGTCGCAGCGACAGTGAAGACGCGAGTGGATCTTCTCCAAGAGCACTGAGCACACTCATGCTGTCTTCTGGTTCTGGTATCTCGTACTGCACACCGAGCTGCTTTAGGAGATCAAGCGTCTTCTGGCCAGCAGTCTTCTTGCGCCCAAAGATGTCGCCGGGATTCTTTAGCGGGTTAGTCTCAAACATTTTTCTTACCCCCGGCCTTCTTTCCAGAGCTAACCTTCTTGTCTAGCTCCTTGACGGCCTCGGTTAATAGGCCAACCATCTGCGGCACGTCGTACTGACGCATCCCATCGCCGCGGCGAGATACCGCGCTCGGCATGACCTTCTCGAGATCTTGTGCCGAGATGCTCATATCGTCTTCGCCGCCCATATCCTCATCTTCGTCGCGGCCATATCCGTCTTCCCACTCAAACTCGATACCCTTGAGACGGTTGACCTTGTCGAGAGGATTCTTGATCTTCTTGACCTTGGTCTTCATGTCCATATCAGAGCCGGTGTTGCTGCTGCTGCCCGGCATCGGGAAAGAACCAACAGCCTGCCGGAAGATGTCAAAGTAGCTCGGCCGTCCGGTGACCGTCGTGCTGCCCGTGACCGTCTGGTTGTACGGGCTGGCGGCGACGGCACCCTGCAGGATCGAGAGCTGCTGCAGCGGGTAGTTCTGACGGCGCATGAACTCCTGCTGCTGCGCGTCGAGGTACTGCTGAGCAAGCCCCTGCTGACCGGTGCCGAGTGCCATAAGCTGCTGCCCTGCGCCATAGCGATTCTGCATCGCCTGCTGGCCGAATCCGGCGAGCTGCGACCCTGCACCAAGGCGGAAGTTCGCAGCGCCAAGACGCGCCGCCTCGTTGGCGCGCTGCGCCTCGAGGATACGGCTTGCCTGATCGCCCATCGCACCAAGCTCTGCCTGGCGCGCCTGCAGACCTGCCGACTGGTTCGAGCGTGCGGCATCCAACATCGCCTGCTGGTTCGCCTGCTCGGCGGTCAGCCCCATGCGCATGTAATCCTGCACCGTGGACTGGTTCGAGCGTGCTGCGTCCAGATTCGCCTGCTGATTGGCTTGCTCGGCGGTGAGGCCAAGGCGCATGTAGTTCTCGACCGCCGCCTGATTAGAGCGAGCAGCCTCAAGGCCGGTCTGCACATTGGTCGTCTGGCCGGTAAGCGACAAGCGTTGCGCCTCTTGCTGCGCCGCTTGGTTGGAGCGCTGCGCATCGAGCATCGCCTGCTGATTGGCCTGCTCTGCCGTGAGGCCAAGGCGCATGTAGTTTTCCATCGCCTGCTGGTTGGCCAGATCCGCACGCAACCCGGCTTCGATGTTCTGCGTACCAGCAGTGACACCAAGGCGCTGCAGCTCGATATCGCGCTGCTGGTTGCTGATCTCGCCGCGCTGCGCCATCTCCATGACGTTTTGCACGGCAGCCTGATTGGCGATGCCAGCCTGTTGCTCGCGGCCGGTGTCGGCCTCTCGAGCCTGCATAGCCTGATTGAAGGCCTGCGCACGCTGCTCGGCGATAAACCGATTGCGCTCGCGCTCCGCCTCACCTGCAGCGATGCCTTCCTGCACCGCCTGACGCGAGCCACCAAATGCGCGAGCACGGGTAGCTTGCGCGCCGATATCCTGCTGGCGCAGGGCGGCAGCGCGGTCAATATCGGAAAGCCCCGCCTCGATCACATTCTGCGTGTACGGAGACATGTACTGCTGGATGTCACGGCCGAGCACGCTCGCGCCCTGCGCCAGTGGCGCAGCACCCGGCGCAGTGATGTCACGCGCCGCAAAGGTGGTGCCAAGTTGGCCGGCGCGCACCTGCTGCGGCCCACCAGCCAATGATGTGCCTACGCGCTCGGCGCCGATGGTCGGCGCTTGGAACTGCGTCTGCACTTGGCCGGCTCCGATCATCATCGGGCCACCAGCAAGTGATGCTCCAACATCTCGAGCGCCAATCATCATAGGCCCACCGGCCAGCGACGCACCGACGCGCTCTGCGCCGATACGCTCTGCCATCACGCGCGGGTCGTATGTCGGTGCAGTAATCTGGCCAGACTGGTAGCCAAGATCGCCAGCAGCCTGACGCGCGGCTATCTCAAGCTCAGGGACGAATCCGCCCTCCTGAGCGATACGGCGTACCGCATCCTCGCCTGCCATGTAGTCGCGCGTGAACGGCGCAACCATCAGGCCGGTGTACGGCTGGTACGGAATCGACGCGACCTGTCGCGCCAGATCCAGATTCGCTAAGACCTGCTGATAGATCCTGGGATCTATTTCAGTCTTTTGCTCTTCTGTTTTCTTGGTCTTGGACTTAAAAAGATTGCTCATAGTCTTTTCTCGAGCACCACTGCGGTGCGTTTGTAGCCCTCAAGCGCCTTCTGCCAGCCGGGGCGCCCCATGATGATCATCGCGTCGCATTGAATGCTTCGCGCCCATTCCTCAACGATAGGGCGAATGACGTCGTCAATTTCTTGAAGATCGCCAGCGCCGATGATCACGGTCAGTTGCTTCATGCGTGGGAAGACGTCAATCGTCGTCACCACGCAAGAGTTGGCCGCAGACCAGAATTGATACTCTCCTTCCTGAATACCTTCTAAGACGTCGTGATAGTTGAGCTGCCCGTAGTTCTCTTGGAGCGCGCGCTCGATCAGCTCGCGAAAGGGCGAGACCAGATCCGCCAGCTCCTGCTGCTCATCCATCATCTTCGTCCGCTCTCCACCACATCAAGTCGCATCGTGCCGACGCGCCAATCGGTATTAGGCGCCGCACCCGTGATGCGCATCGCGGCCTGGCGGCCGGAGAAGCGCACGTTGGTATACGCGCCGTTGATCGTGTAGCTCTTGGTGGACTCTGACCCTTCCGGCGTCAGTTTGGTCTTGAATTGTACGGAGACAGATCCGAGAGACTTCTCATCTGGGATGAGCTGCCTCGCCATCATCGTGCGGTCGCCGTTGCCAATTTCGAATGGCCCTGTTTCGGCGTATGGACTCGCACCATCGTATTGCAGACCAACCTCATGCTCGTAGACGTAGCCATCGGTCGATACCATGAGCGGGTAGCTGAATACGCCACGGTCGGTGCCAGCGGTTCTGGCCAAAGACCCTACTGCCCAGTGGTTCTCCCTATAATTGTAGGACACATACGAGTCAATCTCCAGATTGCCTGCGCTCGGGTAGAACCACCAGACCTCGCCGTACTGGTTATTGGCCACGGCATAGACCTTGGACTTCTGGGAATCGTTCAGGTTGGAATAGACATAGTCGAGCACATCGCAACTGATGGGCTTAACAAAGCCGTCGTAAATGAAAAACCCGGCCGGAGACATCCAGAAGGCGACCGACTCCACGGCAGCGACCGCCTGTGGCCCAATCAGGCCGCAGCCGGAGGCGATACGCTCGAAGCCATAGACGAACGGTGGCCCGACGTAGTTGGCCGTGTGGACGTCCACATCGGTAAATAGCAGGTTGACGCCACGCAGGCGCTTACCCGCCATCAGGGTGCCGGTTGTTTCAAGCTCGAAGTCACCCGCCTGATTGGTGATGGCCGGCGTCCAGAGGGTATTGTCCTCCTGATCACACCACTGCACCTTTCGGCCGATGCCGCCAGCGCCAAGGGCGAATACGAATCGCTCCTCAGTCACCATGACCGCCTTGTTGTCGATAGGCGCATTGGCAAGGGCCGCGGCATCGGTGCCGGTGTTGAGCTGCCACTCGAGCAGCTTGCCGTCGTCGTTGGAGCAGGCAATGAGGTACTGACCCCATGTGTCCATCGTCCACGTCGTAGCCGGGTCGATAGAGCCTGCGTCAGGACGCGCGACACCATAGGCGAAATTGCCGTAGGTGGCGCCGCCATAACCGTTGTTATAGTCGGCATCAGCGCGGCCGGCGGTAAAGACTGTCGGCGTAATGTTGGCGACCGTGCCGCCCTCTGTCATCACATAAAGGCCAGTGTGCGTACCGAGCGCGATCCAGCGGTCGTTGCTGTTATCGCGCCACGATAGTACGCCACGGCACAAGCCGCTGATCGTGTTGTTGGATCGCTTGCGCCAGCCGCCGACAGGGCGAATCGTGCCCTCGTACCAGCGCACCAAAGACGAGTCAAACCATCGACCCTTGGCCTGATAGTCGGTGCCATTCTTGTAAACACCCGGCGGCAGGTTGATTGGTAAAAGCATTGCTACTCCTTCGGAGCGGACATCGAGAACCAGCCCTTCACCATGCCAGTGATCAGGGCGATGGCTG
>Ga0315909_10003480_pt1 | contig 19137 bp, 23 predicted proteins | sample LakEriMetagenome_11_FD_203527 | JGI IMG/M metagenome (GOLD analysis project Ga0315909, IMG submission 203527) | Freshwater fungal communities from buoy surface, Lake Erie, Ohio, United States - Buoy 2 MA125 | ecosystem: Environmental > Aquatic > Freshwater > Lake | place: USA: Lake Erie, Ohio... | reverse complement strand
TTCTTAAATGTGTCCATTATTCGTCCTTCATATTTCGGATGTTGAGTGTGATAGACCAGACTGCAAGGGTTGCAATGATTGCGTAGCCCACCACTGTCTTAGCCGAACCTTCTAATACCACCCAGGCCACGAACATTCCTAAGAGTGTCCATAGTTGGTTGGCAATATCTGAGATGAACTTCTTCATATGTTTCTCCTGTATGCTGCGAGGGCAGCAGATGCTGCTGCTTGAGTGGCTATGTTTCCTGCAATGACTGCAGAGATAATTACCTTCTCTGATTTCTCACGCGCCTCAGGGGACATATCTGCACCGATACTTCCCAGGGCTAGTAAGACTTGTCCAGGGTCGGTGAATATCTGTGATAAAAGTTTTGCTGGGTTTTCTAATAGTTGAAGTGCTATTACGACTTCAGCCGTAAGAATTACACCGTTCTCCAGTTCTACTGGCGTGTCTGGTGCTAATGATGAAAGGTCCGTCGTATCATTAAGGACTACAACTTCTGGTTGTGTTGGTTCCACGAATGGAGATTCAGGTTGAGAAGACTCTGGCTCAGAAGGTATGACCTCAGGCTCAAGTGGCTCTGGTTCCTCAACGACCTCAGGCTCCGTGATTTCTGGCTCCGTGATTGGTTCCTCAATTGGAGTCTCTTCTTCAGGAGTTGGTTCAACAACTGGCTCTTCGGGAATTTCAAGGCCAGGTTCGTTTACGTCTTCAGGCGTGGGTTCTGGCTCAGGCTCAGGTTCTGGTTCTGGAGTAGGTTCAGGTAATGGTTCTGGTTCAGGCTCTGGTCTTGGTGGCGATACCACTACTGGCTCTGGCTGTACTACTGGTACTGGGTCGGGAAGAGGAGTAACTACAGGTGTTGGAATTGATTCTACTGTTTGGGTATCTACCGTTGATGTTTCTACTGGTAGCACAGGTGTTGCAGTATCAGAAGTTGAAGTCTGGGAGTCATTCGTGGATGTTGGTGTCTCAACATTGGCTGTCTCAGTATCAACACTCACAGTCTGAGATTCAACAGTTGCAGTCTGAGAATCTTCTGTTGAAGGACTCGGAGAGGGAGTTGGTTCAGGCGAAGAAACAGTTGAAGTTTCTGACTCAACAGTTGGAGTTTCAGAGGTTGCAGTCCCAGTCTCAGGATTTTCGATAGGTGTTGGAACTACGCCATTGTAGTAACCAGTAGCACTATCAGAAAGATTATCACTAACGTAAACATTGAATCCTGGTGGTGCATATCCGCCCTCGCAAAATAACCTAGGGATGTAACCCTTATCTGCAAAGAACTGGTTACTGTTATCCCATCCAATTTGATATGTCTGCTGAGTTCCATCCTGTGTAGCACAAGTCACATCCGCATAGGCTGTGGCCGCATTGGCTTGGGGATAGAAGACAAAAGTTGTTCCAATTAAAATAAATAATACTGCTAACTTACTTGCTTTCCTTCTCGCAGAGGAGGAGATAGATTTGGTCAACTCGTTGTTCCAATCGGTTCACTTGGTCTTTAACGGAACCGCCCCCATTTGGTTTTAACTCTGATAGATAGTGCTTAACAAGCCACTTTACAAAGCCAGCAAACCCTGCTGTTATTGTCATTAGTGCGACAGCAAAGGCTGCCCATTCTGCTGCAGCCATTACACAGTCCTCACGGTAATTTCGATTACACCACCAAATCCATCAAAGCGACGGTCAGGTGGAGTCATACGGGTGAATGATATTTGTTCGATAACAACTTGACGAGACTCGCCAGTTGTCAGGTCTTGCCAGGTGAGTACGTCACCAGATTCTTCTACGTCCTCTAGTTCAAGTAGACGCTCGAAGGCTCTGCCTTCGTATCCAACCTGTACGTTAAAGCGGTCAGTCTCAATGTCAAAGCAGTAGACAGGAAAGCGCATTACTCGCTGACGTGGTGTAGCGATTGTTGCCTTTACCTGATAACCCTTAAAGATTGGACCTTGTGATGTGGTTGTCGTATCACGACTTAAGACAAACTTATAAGCAAGGAACTCACGTGCACCATCTGGCTGAAGTGTTGCTACCTCAACTGGAGTAATTGATGCATCGTAAGTAATGTGGTCGTATTCAGTACCATTAGCGTCAACTGTTTCCATAATGACAGAGCCGTATCTAAAGTCACCGCGTCCAATAAGACGCTTAAAGTTCTTAGGCTCAAGGGTTGCAAAGCGAAGGTTACCTGTAGTTAGGTAGCCAGATGGACGTAAAGTTGTATCTGCCTCAATGTTAATGCTGCCAATCTTGCGGACAGTTCCTACTGGAGATACTGCTGCAGAGGCTACATCTGTGTTTGTCTTAGCGTAAGTAAAAGTTGTTGCGGTTGGTGTTGTTGCAACTGCGTACTTACCATTAAACGTTGCGTCAACTCCCTCAATCCACACATTATCGCCAGCCACTAGATTGTGGGCAGCGGATGTGGTTAGGGTTGCTACATTAGAAGTCAAAGCCTTATTGCTTATAGAGCCCATAGTCAGGGCTGTTGTGCAAAATATTAGACGATTTGTTTCGCCAGCAAAAGCACAAGAGGTTGTGGCATAGCCAGTAACTTCTTCAACGTTCAAGTCGTTAGCCCAAGCAAAACGCATCTGCTCAATCTCAGCACCTAAGTCAATACGGATTACTCCAGGGGTGCCATCTACTCCAGTTGCACACCACACAAAGCGGTCACGGAAGGAGAAGTCATAGCAAGGCTGGCTTGTCTCAACAAGAAGTGGGCCGTAGTTAATCGCTCCATCAACATCTGATGCTGTGGCAATACGGATTCCCTTGTCGGTTCCAATAAGCATATAGCCAAGGTAGTATCCAATCTTGTGGATTCTTTCGCCCGCTGGCATCTCTGCTGCAGTAATAGCAGTAGTTAATGTTGGCATTACACCTGAGGTATTAAGTGTGAACTTAAAGATAGATGACTGAATTCCACTATATCCTGCTACATAGATGGCTGAGCCAGAGGCTGCAATACTTGTAAACACAATATCAGAATCACTATGTGTATAAACTGGAGAGGGTAGTGCTGCTGCACTGCTAGAGAACTCGTAGATTTTGTTGTTTGCAGCAAGCACAATACGGTCCTTGACGTACTCCATTGTGCCACGAGAGATAACGATAGAACTATCCTTAAACATCTGTGCTGTTGTATCTGGAGAATCTCCAGCAAATCCAGTCAAAGGTTTCTTGTATACTGCAGTCTTGGCAACACCAGAATCAAGAATGCGGGTAGCCCAGAAAGCATTTGTTCCATCGTCACAGAGTGCATAGACTGGATAGTCTGTCCCTGCAACATAGTCAACAAAGTGGGTGACTGCTCCAGCAGAGTCAATCTTGTCTACATCGTGGTCATCCCAGAGAAGTACACCATTTGTGGTTCCCCACTGAATAGAACGCAATTGCTGAGTTGGTCGGTTAGATGTAATCGCACCAGATGTAAAGTGATTTGCTTCCGCTGTCGTCTTAAGAAGTGTAACTTGTCCCTTTGTCCAGACGTTTACGCCTCGGCTATCGGCAAATCTAAAGGCAACAGTCTCACCTGCGGTAGGGTCGTAGAACTTAATCCCATCACCGTTGTGGAAAGATGACTGAGAACGAATCCACCAACCAGTAAGTGATTGCTCACCTGGCTCTTGCCCGTTGTCGAACTGGTCCTTACGAAAGGGTGCAGTCTGACGAATGTATGGGCGTGAGTCATTAATTGCATAGAAAAATGGGAGTCCGCCTACTGCTACATCATATGCTTCAGATGTGTTCTGCCATACTGATGAGGACGCAACTACGCCGACATCTGTGGCAATGGAGCGAGCATTACCAAGCGCATCACCACGACCATCTGTAATATCTCTGCCAGCCAAGGCATACCTCCACTACTAGGAAAAAAATTAGTTGAGCAGTTTTAATCCATACTCAGGGATAAAATTTAATTAGAAGCGAAGTACGTAAAGAACGCCTTGTGATCCTGATCCACCGTTACCAGAGTTAGAAGCACCGCCTCCGCCACCAGCACCATAACCAGAAGCACCACCACCACTAGCGTTTGGATTTCCACCAGCGCCGCCAGTTCCTATACCGCTTCCACCACCTGCACCGCCTGTTCCAGTGTTAAATTGAGCACCGCCACCGCCGCCACCCGTAGTTCCACTTTTAACAAACGCATAAGTTGAAGGAGTTGTGGCTCCTGCAGTAAAGTTTCCTCCACCTGCACCACCAGTAGTATTTACAGTTCCTCCAGATGCTGTGCCACCTGCGCCAGTTGCACCCCAACCACCACCAGCACCACCACCACCTGCAGTCATTCCAGCAAATGTACTATTACCTCCAGCAGTACCAGTTCCACCAGAACCACCAAAACTACCAGCGCCAGCACCACCACCACCGCCTGAACCAATAACAACAGTCATTGAACCAGTAAGTTGTACAAGTTTGGCGGCAATACCACCACCACCACCGCCACCGCCACCAGGAGTACCTGCGGTATTGTTGAAGTTACCTCCACCACCACCACCGCCTCCTCCAATAACAACGGCATAACCAAAACCAGATGCGCTTGTTCCAGTATAAGTAGATGTTCCAAGAGTTGTAATTGTATCTAGTGTGCCACTAAATACGTTGCTTAAAAAGTCTGCAGTTTTAGTAATGGTGACGGCAACGTTTGTTCCAGTATTTGTATATAAACGAACTCTGTCAGCACTAGATGCTAAGTTAATTTGAACAGTTCCAGAAGAAGTTACTCCAGCAAGAATAAGATTTCCTGCTCCACTGTAGAATTCAAAATTTGTTATAGTTGTAGATACGCACGATACTGTATATACGCCAGCAGAAAAATTTGAAACACCTTCATACATTGTATTAGCAGATGCCGCCACAATAGAACTAGCGGCGCTTGTAGATGCTACTGGAACCGGGAATATTGAAATTGCCATTACGAAATCTCCACTCCGCTAATATGAAAGTCAATTGTTGTTGCTGAGGCTAAACCTTTAATGGTTTTAGTTGTAGCCAAAACTTGCTTTAAGTCAATATACACTGTTGTGTTTGCTGCGACTGCAGCAGTTGTGTGAAGGTCAACATCATCAAGAAACAAAGTAAAAGTACCAGCAGAACTAGCAGTATTAACTACTGCTATATTGGTAACTATTGTAGTTGTTGCTGACGGCACTGTGTATAGTGTCGTGCTTGATGTTGATGCTGCTCCTCTAAAGAGCACCTTTGATGTTGTAGCCATTAGTTACTACCTTCCTCTGTTGATGGTGACACAAAGTTAGTGCCATCCCATTTGTCTCCTGAACCTGCATACTTGCCACGAAATGAACCATTGTAAGATGTTTGCACCCATTCAGTATCTGCGCCATATAGTGACTTGCAGAAGTCGATACCAATTGACTCTTGCTCTACACCGTTCTCATCGTGTAATACTTCGTTGTTTACTACAATTACTTCTCGTACTATTCCGTCTTCTATCTTTGCAAAATGTGCCATTATCCAATCACCACAATCACTACGCCTGAACCGCCAGCACCGCCGAAAGAACCGCCTCCTGCTCCACCGCCTGTGTTGGCTGTTCCTGACCCGCCTGTTCCAGTGTCACCACTCACACCGTTACCACCGCCACCTGAACCACCTGTCGAATTTGCAAACCCACCACCTCCACCGCCGTACATAACTGAAGCACCTGTTATAGAGTTAGCAATACCTGCTCCTCCGTTGCTGTTCGTCGCTGCTGCTCCTGCACCACCCCCACCGCCATAGTATGAAGATGAGCCTGCGTTTCCTTGTCCACTAAATCCGCTACCTCCAGAAGTATTATTTCCACCACCTCCAGAGCCCCCTGGGCTACCAGCACCTGCGTTGTTACCACCAAACGATGAACCGTTGCCGCCACCTAGAGCAATAGCCAATTGACCGATTGAACTTGCTCTACCGCTTGTGCCAGTAACTTGATAGGCGTAAGTACCTCCACCATTTCCACCTGAACCGCCAGCACCAACATTTACGGTTAATGTTCCAGAAGGCAAATAGCGCTGTGCATCATAGAGGACACCACCCGCGCCGCCGCCACCATTTCCAGCCGCACCGCCACCGCCTACAACAAGAACTTCTGCAGTACCAGCAGTTCCAACAGTAATACTTCCAGAACCAGTAAAGCGATAGATAGTTTTACCAGCACGTGTTGTTGTATCTACGGAAGGTGAACCAGTAGTACCAGTTACGGTAGCCTTACCAATTCCTCCACCACCAATAGGTGTAAATAAAGGCATTATGTCTCCTTATGCGTATTTGATTGGACCAGCACCGAGTACGGTGTAGGTTGCTGATGCAGTCTTGATAATTGTAAACGAGTAAGCATCAATTGATGATGCGTTACCAGAAGCAGGAGCAGTTCCACCAGACCACTTTGGTGTAACAGATGTACCATCAATAGTCATTGCAGTATGACGATATGCGGTTGAGCCATTAGTAACAAGAAAGGCTACAGTAATTGCATCTCCAGTTGCAAGAATACTATCTAGTGTAGCACCAGATGTACCACGAACGTTTAATGTCCAGTTAGCGGAAGCATTTGATGTGTAGTAAAGCACACCCTGTGTTGCTGCATCAAAGTTGATAGTTCCAGTTGCTGCTGTAGCAGATACAGTCATACGCTCTTCTGGAGAGATAATGACTGGAGTTGTAAGGGTTGGAGATGTTGAGTTAGCCTTAGCATTAATCTGTGTTTGAATAGCAGATGTTACGCCATCTAGATAGCCAATCTCTGTAGAATCTACTCCAGATACAACCGCTTGTTTAGCATTAAGTTGTGTTTGCACAGCAGAAGTAACACCATCTAGGTATCCTAATTCTGTTGCTGATACAGATGTTAGGGCTGTACCAGCGTTGGCTAGGTCGCGGGCTTTAGTCATTAGTATGCTCCCATAATTGTCATAATGTTTTGTTCTTCATTTGCAGTCTGAACACTAGTAATTGTTGCATATGTTGATGCTGCTGTTGAAGATGTTAGATATGCAGATAAGTCAACTGCGGCCCATTCAAGACCAGTAGCAGTTGCAGAGTTAGCCTTTAAGAAATAACCATTAGTTCCAAGAGTTAACTTTCCTACAGTGTCTGCACCAGTACCAGCAAGTAAATCTCCTTTAGCATCAAAAAGTGTAGGAGATAATACGTTGGCTAGTTCAAATGCTGTAAAGGTAATAACTTCTAGAATGTCACCAGCAGCAAGGGCTGCAAGTCCTGTAATGCTAGTTCCATTTGTAGCGTTGTAGTCAGATGTACGAGCAAGAAGTACACCATTAAGGTATACCTGCTCTTTGCCTGGGAGGTAGGACAGCGTTAGCCCATTATCATCTGGACCAGACTCTGATGTTTCTCCACCTGATGCTGTGTAGCGATAGCGGAAAATATCTGAGGTAGATGAAATAGAAGCCCATTCAGTTCCATCCCACGCAAGCATTGCGTTAGATACTGAGTTCCAGTAGATAGCACCTTCAAGAAGTGTGTTACCATCATTGTCTACTGTAGGTGGGGTTGATTTAGAACCAAGGTAACGGTCATCGAATGAATCGTATGAGGCAGCAGCGGCAGCAGCACTGGCTGCAGCAGCAGTAGCAGAACCTGCGACTGTATCTACATAGACCTTAGTTGCTGCATCGTTATCTGATGTCGGAGTTCCAAGATTTGTAATCTTATGTGTGTTAGCGTCTAAATTGCCAAGCAACTGACCTGTAGTTCTATTGATGTATGTACCTGAAAGGCTGACTGCTCCAGTGCTACCATCTACAGAAAGAACTGCATCTGTTGGGGTAAGAAGTTCCTGCCAGTTACCAAGAGTAGAGGCTGGAGTTGCTGTAAGAATGAATGACTTGTTTACATCTGTACGAACCGCAACGTCACCAATTTGTGCAGTAAGTGCAAGCATATTGGCTTGTGAGTTAACCACCTGTGTGGTTGTAATAGCAAGGGCTGGAAGGTGATGAGTTGGAACTAATCCATTTCCATCAAGTTCGGCAAGACCGTTAACTGCACCCTTTTGGGTAGTAATGTAGTTAAGAGTTACTGCATCCTGTGCGTTAGTTGGGTCTGCAACACCTGTAAGTTTTTGAGCATTTAGAGCAACGGCAGAAGTAGGGGCAGCCATCTGGTCTAGACGATTAGTACGTACCTGTGTATCAAAGTCTGAAACAGTTGATGCTGTTTGTGTGCCTGTGTGATTAGCACGAGCCAGTGGGTCTACAGCCAACTTGCTCAGTGCAATTGCTGCACTTGCGTTAATGTCTGCGTTAACGATTGTTCCGTCTACCAAGTCGGCAGAGGTAATAGTTCCACCCAAGTCCAACTTAGTCTTGGCAATAGCAGCGGTTGCTGATACGTCAGCGTTTACAATGGTTGCATCTGCAATCTTGGCAGAAGTTACAGCACCGTCGGCTAGGTCGCCAGTAGCAATTGTTGCATCTAGGATTTTGGCTGAGGTGATAGCACCATCTGCAATGTCTCCAGCCACAATAGTTCCGTCAGCAATTTTGGCTGAGGTAATTGCTGAGTCTGCAATCTTGCCAGTAGTTACATTAAGGTCTGCAATCTTTGCAGTTGTAACATTGCTATCTGAAATCTTAGCAGTGGTAACTGCGTTGGGTGCTAACTTACCTTCTGTTACGGATAGGTCATCAATCTTGGTTGTACCTACAGCACCAGTTGCAATCTTACCGCTTGTAATAGCAGAGTCTGCAATGTCGCCTGTGGCGATTGTTAGGTCAGCAATCTTAGCCGAAGTGATTGCGCTGTCAGCAATTTTTGCTGTAGTTACGTTAGCATCAGTAATCTTGGCAGTAGTTACAGCATTGGCTGCAAGCATTGTAGTCGAAACTGTACCAGTGTCTGAATTAAGAATTATTGTAGCAAGTGGAATTCCGTGTGCAGTTGCAGAGTTTGCACGTACTGCCTCAATGTGAGTGTTAGATTCACGGTGGTCGCGGCCAATTGCCATATGACGAACTACCGCGCCAGCAGAGTGAGCAACGCCAGTTGAAGGACTTGTATCAACCGCTCGGACAATTGTTAGTGTAGTCCCAGAAACGCCAGTAACATCTACAATTTCTTCAAGAGCCGTGTCTGGGTCAATGACTACTGTAAAGGTAGATGTTGTTGTAATGGAAGCACCGCTAACACCACCAAGAAGTGCTGTCGCACTCTGTACTGTCATTGTTGTAGCAGAGGCATTGAGACCTGCAGTTAGCGTTGTTTGCTGGGAACGGGAGGAATAGTTACGTGTTGGCATTTTTTACCTATCGGCTGTAGTGGACGCGGATTGGATAGTTCGATTGTTGTCTTGCTGTTTCTTCATTAAGACGCTGTGTGTACAATGCATAGAGTTGCTTGGTAGCAGTCTGTGATGCACCGTATGGGCGCTTAGAGTCTGTCTCGTCCGCCTGAGGGCTTGTCTGTGCTGCGCGAGCAGGGTCCAGATAAGTCAACATTCTGTATGAGGCACCAAGAATTACCACGTCACGTGTAGATTCTGGGAGCCCTGATTGGGTTGCATAATCCTGAGCATTTGTTGTAAACGGTAGTGGGTCTGTTGCGTAGACTACGCGGACAGTACGGCCAGGTGTGATAGCGTCACCAATAGTAACAACCTGTACAGTATCTGTTCCAGTCACATAACCAAAAGCCTCTGCATTTGCTGATGAGTCCCAAGACCAACGACGTACTGGAATCCATTCTTTAGATGGTCCGATACTCTGCCAAGAAATTGACATAATGTTTGAGATGTTAAGGTTAGCAAAAGCATACGCTGAAATTGCTGCGTTAAATGTAAACTCTGTTGACTTGACTGCAAAGATTGAAGAACCAATTGCTCGGATTGTGTCATTGATTGCTCGCTTGATTACAAAGCGTGGGAATGTAGGAGCAATGGTTACCTTTGTTCCAGCAACGTGTGCTGCTCTTTCGGTTCCAAGATAGCCACGTCCAAATGGAGAAACCGTAGCCTGACTTGCAACACGGTCATATCCATCAACCCAGAGTAACTCTTCTTCAATCTCAAGAACACCCTTACCGATTGACTCTGTTGAGCCAAGAGAAAGGTTGATAGGAGCAGCAATGGTTGATGCTACGTTTGCTACATCTGCTGTGAGATAAGTTGCTCGGTCCTGTTGGAAGGTGTAACCAGCAAGGTTGATAAGAACTTCATCAATCATATTTGATAGGGTAGTTGTCATACGTTGATGCTCCTTAGGGCTACTATCGCTTCTTTGCCTGTTGTTCCAGCAATCTCGTTGCACACTGCATTAAGACCTTTGTAATCATTAGGCTGACGTGAAGAACTAGCCTTATAGTTCAGCGCTCCCAGGAGTGCTTTACCAGTTGTACCAGCCCAGACGTTTGCTGCGCCATCTGCATCCTGATACTTGGTAATATCAGTAATGCCAGCGAGCCTGTTCAACTCTGCAGTTAGCGTGCTACCTTCTTTGCCAGTTGGCATTGTTATCTCCTTAGCGTTTTGGTAAAATTAAATTTGATTTATCTTCTGGCTTAGCGCCACCGAAGAATGCCTTGTAGTAGTGCTCATCAAATGAGAAGCGTTTCATATGGGGTACGGTTGCTCCTGTGTGGCACCATACTGGGACCTCGGCCTTGTCACATAGGGCAAAGAAGTAAATATCTTCTCCCATAAAAGACTTATCCACGCCAACTTCGGTAAAGAGTGGAGCCCCAGGCACTGCTTCTAAAATCTTAGTTATTGCGTTTCGGTGCATAAGAACAAACCCCATACCTGCTGCGCCGACTTGAATAAACTTATTGTCGGGGAGCGGATGGATTCTTTGAATACCGATTGTTCCAGTTTTTTCTGCAAACTTAAATACCGTAGGAAGTGGAACCATCAAGGGCTCTTCTGGTGTTTCTGTTGTAAAGTATACGCCAGTCACAATTGGACGCTTCTCAGCATCCTTGTTATCCCACAGCAACTTAAACTTATCAACGCTGATAACTACATCTGAGTCAACCCAGAGCAACCAGTCAGACTTGTTCTTCTCGTACCAGTATCCGATTACTTTCTCACGCTGACGAGCAATTTGATTACCTTGACTGCGGAGTGATGTATCGAATTTGATACCAGACTTAAGAAGCACGTCGGTTACTCCGTGCATAAACTTTCCGTCTACATTTCCGTTATCGCACCAAGCGATTGATACTGTCTCTTGCATTGTCCCCACCTTTGTTATTTTTTCTTTGCTCTTGCGTTATCCACAAGATTTGGATAAGGCCTTCCAGCCTTTTTGGCCATTGCTTTTGCTTTAGTCTTCTGAGCAGGCGTAAGTGGTGTTGATTTCTTCTTAGGGTTCTTCTTATCCCAAAATGCTTTTTTCATTACCACTTCACCTTATCTGCCCAGTAGGCTGCCGACATTTTGCCTTTAGCAATGTTCTTCGCGTGACGTGCCTTGAAGGAAGCCTGACGTGCTGTTGGCTTCTTGTCGCCAGTCACACCCTGTTGACCAAAGCGAATGGTCTTGACCTTATTACCTTCTTTAGCCACAACTACGTGGCTCTTCTTGGGGTGACTTGGTGTACGCTTTGGCTTGTTAAAGCCAGATACTCCCGCCCGCTTTAGTCTAGGGTCTGTCATAATTTTCCTTAGTATGTCTTGTAAGTTTTGTTGACTCTGCTTGCAGAAGAACCTTTAAGTCCTGCACCAGTGCGTGCTGCATTAGCACGGGCACGGCCAATCATATCTTCCATAGATAAATCTTCAGATTTTCTTTCACCAGAAGCGCCATACTTTGCTTGACTCTTTGCAATATCATTAATTTGCTTTTCCACAGACTTCTGAGGAACTCCTAGTTTGCGAGCAGCAGCATAAAGCAAGGAAGGATTTTCAAATCTTTCCTTGCGTGTTTCTGTTGTCTCTTCTGCCCATACTGCAAAGTTCTGAAACTTATCCATTGGTGAATTACCAGTGAACGAACGTCCACCAACACCGCCAACTTTAGGGAAGGCTCCCTTTGGCTTGCTTAGTTTCTTTGCCATTTTACTTACCCTTCTTTGCTGTCTTCTTAACAGGCTTTCTTACTACCATTTTCTTGCCAGTCTTCTTGGCTTCCATCTTGGCCATAGCCATACCCTTAGGTGTATATGCGTACTCTTTCATTCCTACTTTTGGCATTAGATTGCTCCTATTTCTTTCATTACCTCGGCTGTGTTTTTGTTTATATCTTTTGACTTAGGCATTGTGTCAGCGTCATAAGCCTTACCAAGAACTTCCGAGGCTCTGTACGCTTCTTCAATGTGACCCTTTGTCGTACCTGCTGGCTGCATTCCGTGAGAACGTGCCTCTCGGTAAGCAGCCAATTCAGAGTTCCACTTTCTGTCAGGTATGTCACGAGTGGCATCTCCTGCATTAAGTTGTAAACCCTTTACCTTGCAACCGAAGCAATCTTCGTCACAGGCTGTGTGGTCAATACTTATATCTTCTTCTTCAAGAAACGGTTTATCCGATGTCTGGTCACAGAGCACGCAGCCCCACAGTGTCGCCACAAAATCGTGAGTCTCACTGAAACCCCATTCCAAAACTTTGCTGATATGACTATGCATTTTGTCCCCTACTGTATTGTAAAGTTTGCTTCTGTAATCCCTACGCTGGCAGCAATAAGGGCTGCCTTTGTTGCATCATTTACTGTGTGGTTATATCCACCGCGATAAACCTCGGTGTAGTCATCAAGGGTTTCATCAGTTATATATCTAACTTGGCGGTATGTTCCGCTGGACTTGATGATAGTTATACCTCTGTTCATCTTAAAGAAGTAGAACAAACGGTGGTCCCCAATAGGACCTTCTTCAGCAACTGGCGTTGTGAATGTGTAGTTTGGCATTGTTCCTCCTTAGTGAACTTACTGATGAGGCTAGGTTTCCCTAGCCCCACCCGTCAATCAACTAAGCGATTGATGAACCTGACTCAATACGGTACAGGGCTTCTTCACGATAACGTGCGAAACCAAGAACGCCGTACCAGCCCATTGGGCGGAAGCGCATCAAGCGGTCTGTTACGTTACCGATAACTACGTGTGGCTCTTCTGCAACTGCTTCAGCAAGTGCTTGCTGTCCGCAGAGGATTGTGCGATAGACACGGTTGGTGCCTGATGCGCCATCAAGAGCATTGTAGAGACGTGGTGACTCAACGAAGTATGCACCTTCGTATGAACCAATTTCGCCAGCCCAGATGTTCTGGCTCTCGTTGTACTCGTGAGGCAAGCGCCATCCACCAGCACCAGTCTCAGCACGAAGGTCGTGTGAAACTTCTGGGTGGATACCAGCCCAGTACATTGAACCCTTACGGGCAACAGCCTTGTTTGCACGCAACTTAGCAACTGCCTTGCGGACATTTGCTGAAGAGATTGTTGCTGCTGCTGTGACTGTAGCGGTTGTTGTTGCTGTTGCGCCTGAGTAAATTACATTGCTTCCACCGCGAAGTGTTGTCATTGCAACTGAATCAATTGAATCAGCAAGGTTGAACGCAATAATGTTAGCGATTGCTGGGTCTACATCAGCAAGGCTGAAGAGTTCCAACGCACGTGTAACGAGAACTGAGTTACCATACTCTGCAAGAGTAATGGTTACAGATGTTGGTGTAGACATTGCTACTGCATCTGGGTCTGTTGTTTCTGTCAGAGCGGTTGTCGCTACTGAAAGGTCAACGTAGCGCTGTAGCACTACTGTTGAACCTGGGATTGCTTGGCGTGCTGGACGCTTATCTGCGACTGAACGAATTAGTGGTTCAGAACGGAGAGCGAATTCTAGAAGACGGTCATACGCCTTCTGGACTAGACCAGCGCTACCTGCGGTTCCTCCAAGATTGCTGGAGCCTGTGGTTGCTGTCATTTTTCGTCACCTCCAAGTGACTATGAACGGATATTGTCATTGCGAGCGCATAAATGCAATAAGTTCTTCAGCGCTTTGTGCGCCGTCAATCCTTAGTTCTGCATCTTGTGCTCTATCAGGGGTTATTGCACCCTGAGTAATAACGTCTTGCTGACGTAATGCAGCACGGTCAACGTCATTACTAGCAGGTGCTGATTCCTCTTGTACAGTCAGTCCGAACAAGTCTGCGTTATCTTCAAGCCAGTTATTTACTGATTCTTCGGTAACGTCATCCAAGTCCTTGAGGACAAGACGTGTAGCCTTTGGATTAACACCCTTCTTTTCTAAGACTTCTTTTACGGTTCTCTCACGCTGCACCTTGGAAAGTCCCTCAAGTTGCTCAGTAAGTTCCTTGATACGCTTCTCATCTGCTCGTTTGGCTTTTCGTAACTTCTTTAACAAGTCACTTCCATCACCAGCAAACTGCTCGGTATCTAGGTCATCGTCTTCGTCGTCCCAGTAGTTGTTGCTCATAGCAACCCACCCTTCTATTCGTTGTAGTCGCAAGCCTCAGGTTCTATTAGGGGAAATAGTCTGGCTCTTGCTATCGGTCTTATACGCTAATGGGGCCGATAGGTCCATCAGGATTCTTTTTATATTAAGCCAGCGCCTCTGCGCTCTGACGCTAGACTGACTGAAGTAGTTCCAGGCTTAGCCTTGAAGCGGGCTTCTTCTTGTAGTGTAAGTTTCTCAAGTTCGCTAAGTGCGCTTGCCTTCTTACCAATTACGGCTTCTGCTAAGCCAGCAACACCAAGTGATTTCTGACCAGACATTTCAGCCAGTTTCTGTTCTGTTTGACGTGCTGCTGCTACTTGGCCAAAGCCAGTAAGTGCGGACTGGAATGTTGCACCACCTGCTGCATAGTTTGACGCTTGTGCTGCCGTGATTCCATCAGTAAGTGTGTTGGCACCAATACCTTGAGTCTCTGCTGCTGCAAGTACCTGGTATCCCTTGACTTCTTTTTCAAGTTCAGCGATACCTTTTGTACCAGTAAGTAAAGCCTTGGCTAATTTGCCTCGGTCTGCAGTTGGGTAAAAACGATTGATTGTATCTTTGACCTCTTTAGGAGCCTGGTCAATAACATCAAAAACCTTTGTAATATTCTCTGCAATAGTAGAAACTGCAAGTCCTTTGCCAAGTAGTTCGCTGGTGTAAGCATCTGTAGCAAGGTCACCAAGATTGCTGCGACGGAATACATCACCTAACTGGGACTGAGACTTAACAAACTCTGCAATAGTAGGAACCTCAACAGATACTCCTGAAGTCTTAAGGTCCTGTAACTTATAGATTGCTGAGAATCTGTCTGTAAATGGCTTCATATTTGGGTCATTACGAGCAGCCATCAAGGCTAGGTTCATTGACTCATCTGCAGTAGAACCAGTCTTATAAAAGCCAGAAGCGGTCTTATAAAGTGAATCTACCCAAGGTTTCTTTGACTCTGTTTCTCCAAAGTACAAAGCAAGTGTTTTACGGAAAGTATCAACTGCAAGACCAGGGGTTTCGTTTGCAATTGCAACAGCATCATTTCCTGTTGTTGAATCAGATACTGAACCAGTAGCCACACCGTTTACATACTTCTTACCATTGTCGGTACCAGTAAATGGAACTCCACTATAGTAGAGAATTCCACCAAGCATCTGGAAAATATTAGAACCTTTAACAGCACCAAGTGCTGGGTTGGCAGCAAGGGCTGCGCTCCTTTTAGCAGTAGTTTCTTTTGCTTCACGCTCAAGACGAATACGCTCAAGGCGCATTGCAGCATTTTCTTTAACCGCCGCTTCACGCTCTGCCTTGGCTAGTGCTTCTTCTTCGGCTTTAGCCTTGGCTGCTTCAGCCTGTTGTGCTTCAAGTTTTGCAATGGTTGCTTGATTCTTTGCTATCTGTGCTTCTGCTGCCTTTTGAATCTTAAGCAGTCTTGCCTTCTCGGCTGCGGAAATTGCCATTTAGATTCCAAATCCAGCAGCACGAGCAAAAGAGACTGCTGCATCTCTAGCCTCTTCGTTTGCTGCTTTTGTTTTCTCACGGTTAGGGTGATTAAGTGCGTAGTAGTAAACATCTGTGATAGATGGGGCAGGTGCCTTACCAGTAACATCTGGATTCAAGAATCGAGTTACGTTAGGGTCTGATAGTTCAAATGAGCCAGCATCCATTTCCCAAACCTTGGAAAGGGTTCCAATAATAGGTTCAGCAATATCTGACATCGTAAGATTAGGAGTTGACTTTAAGCGGTCAGCGTAGGCTGGATAGAGTTTCTGCGCCTTTGTAGAAAACTCAAGTCTTAAGTCGTCAACCGTCTTGGTGCCAGAGGCTACCTCTACTCCAAGTGCATTGATTTCTTTTGAACTTAAGTTGTTAATTCCATATGCCTTAAGAAGTGTAGACACATTAGAAATCTGCTTAATTGCTGCAGATGGAATGCTCTTAGTATCCCCAAGATTTACCTTAGCCCAGAGGAATGATTCAGTAAAAGACTTAGGGTCAAAGGCTGATGGGGTTGTTACCGTCTCGTAGCCACCAGTAGTAGCCTTGCGAGTGGTTGTCTTACCCATTGCAGCCTCAGCGTTTACCTTGGCAAGAAAGTCTGCTCTGTCAGCATCTGTAAGAAGTGCCATATCAAAGCCAATTGATTTAGCAATTTTGTTGAGCAAAGCGTTTGCGTTGACAGTATCATATTCAATAATGTTTGTGGTAACGCCAAGATTCATTGGTGAGTTCTCGGTCATTACCTGAAGAACGTCCCAAGGAGACTGCTTCTTGCCTTCCTTGAATGCTGCTACCGCACCATCTACAATATCGTTCCATAGGTTCTGGCGAGCAGAATCTGTAGGTTGACGATTGGATACACCAAGAAGATACTCAGAAAGAGCAATCTGAGAGTTCAAAGGAAGTTTAGCAAAAGACTTCTTAATTATAGAAGCATCGGCTTTTACAAGGTTGCCCTTAGAATCTGGCATCCAAATGTAAACTTTTTCTTTCTTATCCGCCTTTGGTGGAACAACAATAGTGCCACCTGGTGCTGGTGGTGGTGTACCTGCCATTATTTGTTCTCCCTCATATTATCATTTTCAAAGTATCTTGTAATCATTCTTTGAAGTATTGGGTCCCACATATCATAACTAGAAGCAAGATAGTTGGCCCAGGCATCCTTAACCATTCCCTTTGTACCAGTAGGCGCATCCTTGTATGCTGCTGCATATTCGTTGCGGTACTTAACAAAAGCCTTGGCGTGCTGCCAGAACTGAGTCTTGCCGTATTTGTTCATAAACTCTTGGTCTCTAACAATTGTTGCAAGACCTTGAGATTGAACCCAAGCCTGATTGCCTTTAGTTGCATTCTTTTGGTATTCTTGCCACCAAGCAAAACTGCCCTTGCCGAGAGTGTTCTCTGCATAATCCTTAAGACTATCCTTAAGTTCAGGAACGCTTAGATAACTTGGGTAACCAGCAGCCTTGGCTGCCTCGTTGTATCGTTTCTTTTCTGCTGTATATGCAGCCCAGTAACGTGACTTCTCGATTTCCTCTTCAACTAACTGAGGTGTTTTAAGAGCCTTGTTGACCATTGTTCCATCTGGGAAACGAGCAGTTGTTGAGTTAAGAAACTTATTAACCTGAGGGCTATATTCCTTAGGTAGGTCAGCAACCATAAGGCCAATTACAGATGGGTCAACCTGGCGCAACTTAGTTGCAAGTTCAGGAAAGTTATCCCAAATTCTGTCGTAAGCCTTTTGGCTTGGGGTGATATATGTAACGGAATCCTGAGAACCAACAAAAAGTCGGTCCATAGGGAACTGTGAGCCAGTCTCTGCTTGCATATATTTGTTAAAGTCTTCTTCGGCTAACTTGCTTGCCTCTGTTGAAGACTTACCCTTTAACTGATATTCGGTAACAAGACTGTAGTAATAATCACGATACAAAGAATCTGGTCGTGTTTCTACATACTGTGGTGTACCAATAATCGAGAAGAACTGTGTACGAAACTTGCGTAGATAAATACTCTTTGCTCCATTAAGAACAGACTTATCTGTTGGCAGAGGGCCTTTGCCCATATCGTATAGAATCCATTGACGATTATTTTCTGAAATCCAAGAATCAACAAACATTTTATTTGTCTTGTCTGGGCTCAAACCCATAATTAGGTTACGTGCCCAGGCTGGGGTAAATGTGCTAGTAACTTGCTTAGATACATCTGGTTCAATTCCATATGGGAATAGTTCATCGTAAGAGTATCCAGGAATGTTGCCAAATGTAGAGTCAATCATTTTCTTGATTTCATCTTCATTGTTTGGTTTATTTCCATAAATCTTACTGAGTGCAATAGGCACCATCCAGGAAGCACCTGGGAAGTTTGCTACATAGTTTGTAGCACGTGAGTTAACAATAACACCTTTACCATTGTTAAGTCCCATTTGCTTGGTTCCAGGAACAAGAAGGAACTTGGCCTTCATTGGGTCATCAACTGGATTGCCATTTTCGTCTACACCGAATGAGTTATAGAGACCATAGTAACTATTTAGGAAGCCACCAAAGCGTGGAGTCTTCTTAACTGCAAATCGGCTATAACGATAGATACCAGAAGCAGCAGCGTTAGGGAACGTTGCAAGTCCACGAGCGAGGTAAAGCGCACGGTGCTGACGTGGAATTGTATAAAACACCTTTGCTACTTCATCAACAAGTTGAATCGCCGCTGCGTGATGAATTGTATTAAGAGTAGATACGTCAATTGTTTGGCCCTGAGCAATCAAGCGTTCTGCTCTTTCGGCAACAATCGCATTATGGCGTGTTGTACCCCATACTTCGCGGATAGCATTTTCTGGCTTCATTAAGAATCTCCAGGTTTTTGCTAATGCTGCATCAATGGCTGCTCCAGTATTACCCGTGAGGCTTGCATTTGAGTATTCAATGTCAAGTGGGTGAATAGGAGACATCTTGTCTAGATACTCTGACAATTCACGTCGAAGTGCTGAAGGAGTTACTTCACCCTTAAGAGCCATTTGACGTGCTTCAAAAGTAGGCAGATATTTCTGAACAAATATAATTTGCTCATCAACCATTCTAATTGCTTCGTCTTGGGTTTTACCCATTTGACGAATGTAGAACTTACCTTGTCCTGTAGTTGTCCACTGTAGCAACTGCTCACGAGATTGACCAGAAAGGATTCTGTCAACAAGTAGGTCGCCACGCATTTGGTTATTAACAACAAAGGCTAGTTCGTCAAAGTATGTTGGGT
>Ga0315909_10003478_pt1 | contig 19140 bp, 14 predicted proteins | sample LakEriMetagenome_11_FD_203527 | JGI IMG/M metagenome (GOLD analysis project Ga0315909, IMG submission 203527) | Freshwater fungal communities from buoy surface, Lake Erie, Ohio, United States - Buoy 2 MA125 | ecosystem: Environmental > Aquatic > Freshwater > Lake | place: USA: Lake Erie, Ohio... | reverse complement strand
CAACATTAAACCAATATTACCCCAATAATTCGGGAATATTCTTTTATATGGGTACTCGTGCTGAAAACAAATATTGGCACCACGCAAATGGAACAAATCCAACTGACCCCAATTATGTTAGAGTTACTGAAGAATTAACGGGTATTACAACATGTGCCTGTGTTGATTTGTATACAGGTTATACAACATCATCAACAACGGTATTTAATTTGTCTACAAGTGGACAAACATTGGAAGTTAGTCCTAATTTATTGTGGACAGCAGGTGATGATGTTTTAGTTTATCATAATGAAGTACAATATGTAATTGGTGTTGTTTTAGGATATACCGCACAAACAGGTAATCTACAATATCAAACAATAAGCCGAGTAGGAAGGGGAGATATTAATTTTTCAATAGTAACAAAAGTTGATTATTTAGATTACGCACATTCAAATTGTGTTTTAATTTATCCACCAACAGGAACTACTGATACACACTCACAAGTTGATGTTTGTTGTTGTCCTGAACCACCACCACCAATACCAGAACATAATCCAATTTATGATTCTATGTCCAATGCGTTGGCAATAAAATTTAGTGGTGACCCCCACAATCCAAAAATCTGTGTTAGAACTTTAACCATGACTGGTGATTGTATCTTTACTGGTTCTTGTGAAACATTGGGACCTGAATCAGTTACGGGTTATTCTATTAACAATTTTTGTTCAACAAGAGGGATATATGATGATTGTTCAGGAACAACTTACGACCAACAAGAACATTGGGTTTTAGTAGATGCCGTCTTTGAAAGATATACTTGGTTAGATTTCTGTGATTTATATTATCGTGGTGGATTGGGAACAATTACAATTGACCCATACACTGCAAGTACAAATCAAAATTCAGTTTCATTAATTTCACCACCGATTACACATTATAGATTAACACCTGTTAAAGAAGAATTAGTTGAGTTAAATAATCTTTGGTTGTTAGAAAAGTATTACCGTAAAGGTAAGTTAAAACTTTATGTAAATGGAAAACATTTTCATACAATTGATGATTTTGAAGAAATTATTCCTCGTGGATTGTTTGGACATAAAGAAACTCAAGTTGGTGTACCATTCAATATATCTTGGGGTGGAGGAACACAAGGATTACATGAAAACTTGATATTCAGTGCATTACCTGAAACTACAAATTATTATATTCAAGACCCTGAATTATTTCCATCAAATATTTTGAGTGGAACTAGTTTAAGTGCGTTGACAACAAACATTTTATTAGAACAAAATTTTGCCGGAACTTTTGATGGTGCCATATCAACATTTGGTATGTATGCAAAACCATTGTCGGTTCCCGAAATTCAACACAATGCTAGAATTTTAAAAGACAAATATAATTTATTAAACCCATATTGTTTGGATTGTACGACTATAACTCCTACACCAACACCAACAATATCATTAACACCGACAATTTCATTAACACCAAGTGTTACACCAACAATTTCATTAACACCAAGTATTACACCAACAAGTGGATTAACACCAACTGTTACACCAACAAATACTGTGACACCAACGGTGACATCAACTTTAATACCAACACCTACACCAACTCCAAGTGTTACAACTACAGTTACACCTACAGTTAGTCCTACACAAACTGTTAGTCCAACACGTACTCAAACACCTACAGTTAGTCCGACAAAAACTATAACACCAACACCATCAATAACACCAACAATTACGCCAACAATTAATTTTACGGGTTGTGAATATTATCAATTAATTAATGATTCTGATGTTGGGAATGTTATATACTCATACGTTGATTGTAATGGTTCATTGATTGCTGGTAATGTTTTACCGCCAAATCCTGATTATAGATTATGTGCAAGAAAAAATAGTGTGTTCAGAACAGGTGGTGTGAACTCATTAACTGTTGTTGATTTGGGATTGTGTCCATCTCCTACACCTACACCGACACCAACAAATACACCAACAAATACTCAAACACCAACTGTAACACCAACAAAAACTGTTACACCAACAGTAACCGCAACCCTTGGGGTTACTTCAACACCAACTCCGACTCAAACACCAATACCATTTGTACCCGGTGGTTTTACATTTGATGCCGATTATATTGTTTTAACTTACGCATTTACTAATGGGCAAGATTTAGATACAAGAACAAAAGTCACTGTTCCTAATATAGGTCAAATAACATTGGCGGACTCTATTGGTTGGTGTTGTTCTGAACAATGGCCAGCAACTGGTACACCAATTTTAACGTGGGGTGGAGATAATACAGGCACAGGATTTGAATCTGTGTTAATTAATTTAATTGAGTTTAAATCCCAATATCCTGGTCAAAATACAATAGTAATGAACTCTAAAGCATTTTGGTATGGTAGTTTAGGTTCAAATCCTGTTACTATTCAAGCCACTTTATATAAAGGTGGTACTATGGTTGCTGACCCTGATAACTACACCTTCTATAATAATACATTTACCGCAGCCTATGGTGCGTTATCACCCGGAACCACGGTAACCATTAACGAGTCTAATTGTATTGAAGGGGAAAACATAACTTCATTACAATATAATGTTAGTACATTCAACGGTCAATTTATCTAAATAAAAAATACACCATTTTATTGTTTATAACTATTTATACTTGTAATGGCAAATTTAATAGCATTTTCATCAGGGGCAACATTAGAAGGAACGTTTAGATTAACACCAAATATTCTTTATAGTGTTAATTACAATGATAGTTTATCAGGTTTAACTTGGTGGAATGGTGTTGAACCAAATGGTGAATATATTCTTTATTCAGACCAAATTACACAAGCACCTTATTTTTCAGCACCGACAATATTAACAGCTTGGAGTTCTGATGATACAAATTCAAGTTTTTTAAATACAATTAATAGAGTACCTCAAAGAAGAGGTCAAACTCCTTTTTCAGCAATAACTGATGCGATTACATGGATGACGGGAACACAAATGTATTCAATTGTCAACCAAAATTATCCACAAATTACAATGAGTGGTTTAACAATGATTGCCGATGCTGGGTTTACAGCATCTTACCCATTGGCAAACAATACAATTTATGATTTGTCGGGTAATGAGTATAACATGGAGTTAATAAATGAACCAACATTTACTAACAATTATAGTGGTGAATTCACATTTAATGGTATTGACCAACACATTCAAACACAAATTATATCACCAAACATTGAATTAAGAACTTTAAGTGTGTGGTGTAAATTAGGTAATACTGGAACTACATTAGAAGGTGTCTTCGGTGTATCAGATTCTGGTGGAACTATATTTGATAGTATCGCTTATCGTGCACAAGGTGGAAATGGTTGGGGTGTTTATGGTAATGTGGGTGGTAGAACTTATTATTCAAATGTTGTTGAGACTGGTACAACCGAATGGGTTAATATTGTTGCGACATACGCGGCAGATGGTGGTGGTTTAGTTAAATTATATAGAAATGGTGTTGATATACTTACACAATCCATGTCACTTATAACTTACACAAATGCGTTATTTTATATGGGACAGGCCAGTGAAGATGTTTATTATTGGGATGGTCAAATCGCGTGTGGATTTATATATAACCGAGCATTATCACAACAAGAAATCACCAATGATTACAACGCATTATTAACAAGATTTAGTGTCACACCACCAACACCGAGTGTAACACCAACAAATACTGTTACACCTACAATAACACCAACTAATACGGTTACACCTACTGTTACTGAAACTCCGACTAATACTCCAACGCCAACAATTAGTGAAACACCTACTAATACTCCAACACCTACAGTAACTGAAACTCCAACAGGAACTCCATCGGTAACTGAAACACCTACACCGACAATTAGTGAAACACCTACTAATACTCCAACACCTACAGTAACTGAAACTCCAACAGGAACTCCATCGGTGACAGAAACACCAACTGAGACTCCAACACCAACACCGACTGAGACTCCGACAGAAACACCAACTAATACTCCAACTGCGAGTGTAACACCAACTAATACTCAAACTCCATCAGTTACGCCAACATTAACTCAAACACCAACTTCAACTAATTTGAGTTCAATAACTACATACAGTATTTCAGGATGTACTAATCTAAATGTTTTAGTTGTTGATTTAGGACCAGGATTTATAGTTCCTGGAGATGTAAACTATTACACATTCACAGGAGCAACACCAAGTGGATGTTATTCAGTCATTGGTAAGATAAATGCTCCGATAGACGATGCGTTTACCGCATCATTTGGATATGGTGGATGTAATGATTGTGAGATTTCTAATATAACTCCAACCCCAACACCAACTAACACTGAAACACCAACAAATACTCCAACTCCATCGGTAACAGAAACACCAACTGAGACTCCGACACCAACAGTAACAGAAACTCCGACTAATACACCAACAGTAACAGAGACTCCGACTAATACACCAACTGAGACTCCAACAAATACTCCAACGGAGACGGAAACACCAACACCAACTCCGACAGAAACTCCGACAGGAACACCAGCGGTAACACCAACAAATACGGAAACACCAACTGAGACTCCAACACCGACAATTAGTGAAACACCAACTAATACTCCAACACCTACGGTAACAGATACTCCTACTCAAACGCCAACTGAGACACCAACACCGACAGTAACAGATACTCCGACTCAAACGCCAACTGAGACACCAACACCGACAATTAGTGAAACACCTACAATAACTGAAACTCCAACAGGAACTCCATCGGTAACTGAAACACCTACGCCAACAATTAGTGAAACACCTACTAGTACTCCAACACCTACAATAACGGATACTCCTACTCAAACACCAACACCTACAATTAGTGAAACTCCTACTAATACGCCAACACCTACAGTAACAGATACTCCGACTCAAACGCCAACTGAGACACCAACACCTACAGTAACAGATACTCCGACTCAAACGCCAACTGAGACACCAACACCTACAATTAGTGAAACGCCAACTGAGACACCAACACCTACAGTAACAGATACTCCGACTCAAACGCCAACTGAGACACCAACACCGACAATTAGTGAAACACCAACTAATACGCCAACACCTACGGTAACAGATACTCCGACTCAAACACCAACACCGACAATTAGTGAAACACCAACTAATACGCCGACACCTACGGTAACAGATACTCCTACACCAACACCGACAATTAGTGAAACACCAACTAATACGCCAACACCTACGGTAACAGATACTCCGACTCAAACACCAACTGAGACACCAACACCTACGGTAACGGATACTCCTACTCAAACACCAACCAATACCCCAACACCATCACCAGTTTGGAAATTCATAATTGAGAATTCTAATATTACAAGAAGTGTTGTAAATGCCGATATTAATGGTATTATCCAAACATTAGAACAAGGTTCGTACCCACTTTTAAATTCTAATGGATACTCAACAACTCATGGAATAGCAACAGGTACCCCACCTAATATATTACAATATACATTTGGAGGAACTGGTTCATTCACCACATTCCAAATATTCAAAAACGGTGTCTTACAATTTAACTTATTTGATTATTCAGCACCAACTATGACTTGTGGTGGCATGACAATAGAGACAAATGACATAATAAAAGCGGTGTTCACATAATAACATATCCGACTTTAATTATTTTGTAGTCAATAGAAGTATTCATCTTTTTTATTCTTATATTATTTTTATGAAAAAATATATTCATGAAAATATTTGTTCAAATTGCTGCTTATCGTGACCCCCAACTTGTTGCTACTATCAAAAACATGATAGAAAACGCAAAGAAACCCAAAAATTTAATAATTGGTATTGCAAGACAGTTTCATCCTGAAGATGGATTTGATGACTTGTCAGAATTCATGGGAGATAAAAGATTTAGAATCCTTAACATCCCATATCAAGAATCAAAGGGTGTTTGTTGGGCAAGACACCAAGTTCAACAATTATATAAAGGTGAAGAATATACCCTTCAAATTGACTCACACATGAGATTTGCTCCCAATTGGGACGATGAGATGATTAAGATGATTAAACAACTTCAAAAGAAGGGACATGAAAAACCATTGTTAACAGGGTATGTATCTTCATTTGACCCCGATAATGACCCTGCAGGACGTACTCAAGAACCATGGAGAATGGCGTTTGATAGATTTATTCCTGAAGGTGCGGTGTTCTTCTTACCTGAAACAATTCCAGGTTGGCAGAATTTAACTGAACCTGTAACGGCTCGTTTCTACTCAGCACACTACTGTTTTACATTAGGTCAATTCTCAACAGAAGTACAACACAACCCTGAATATTATTTCCACGGTGAGGAAATTTCAATTGCCGCTCGTGCATACACTTGGGGTTATGATTTGTTTCACCCACATAAAGTTTTGATTTGGCACGAATACACTCGTAAAGGTAGAACAAAACAATGGGATGATGATAAAGATTGGGGAAACAAGAATAGTCACTCACATTTTACAAACAGAAAATTGTTTGGTATGGATGGTGAAACTCAAGAAGGTCATGATGGACCTTATGGTTTTGGTACAGTTAGAACATTAAGAGATTATGAAAAGTATTCAGGTCTTTTATTTGAAAAACGTGCGGTACAACAATATACTTTGGATAAAAATTATCCACCAAATCCATATAACTTTGAATCTGAAGAAGAGTGGAAAAAGAATTTTGCTCAAATATTCAAACATTGTATTGATGTTGGATTTGATAGAGTTCCTGAAAAGGATTACGACTTTTGGGTTGTTGCTTTCCACAATGAAAATGATGAAACAATCTTTAGAAAAGATGCCGATAAAGCGGAGATTGATAGAATGTTAAATGACCCTGATGGATATTGTAAAGTATGGAGAGAGTTCCAAACTGAACATAAACCTAAGTATTGGGTAGTTTGGCCACACTCGGTGTCTAAAGATTGGTGTGAAAGAATAACTGGTAACTTATAATATTTATAAACATGGATTTTTTATCAATTACAAACGAACAATTGGACAATATTGATTTGTTCCCTTACTCACAAAGAATTAATTCTTCGGAATATCAAGGATATTTTATGTCAAAATCAGGTCAAGAACATTATAGATTGTTGGCACATATTTCACAAAATGATGATTTGGTTGACATATTGGATGTTGGAACACTTAAAGGTTGTTCAGCACTTGCATTTTCTGTAAACTCAAAAAATAAAGTTCGTTCTTTTAATGTTGGAAATGAATTTGATTTAAATTATACACCATTGAACGCTGAGTTTATTATTGATAATGTTTTAAATGGTAATTACAACAGTGTTATTTTGGGTTCAAAATATATTATGTTGGACACTTACCACGATGGTACGTTTGAAAAAGAATTTTATGACCATTTGGTGTCAATTAACTATAAAGGTTATTTGTTACTTGATGATATTCATTTGAATTTTGAAATGGAAAGATTTTGGGGTTCCATCACCAAAGAAAAATATGACATTACAAACATTGGACACTCAACTGGAACAGGTGTTGTTTATTTTAAATAATTTATGAGTTTAGAAAGTATTAAAAAATATTTTGAACCGAAATCTATTTTGGATATTGGTGCAAATGTTGGTCAATTTTATAATGAAATTAAAAACATCTTCCCAAATTCATACTATTATTTAATTGAGGGTAGTGAAAGTTGTGAAGTGGTATTAGAAACTTTAAACGTTGATTACTCTATCTGTTTATTAAGTGATTCCGAAAAAGAAGTTGATTTCTACATTAGAAAAAATGAACCAAGATGTACAGGTAATTCAATTTACCGTGAAAATACATCTTTTTATGATGATGACCAAATTCTTATAGAAAAAAAACAAACTAAAACTCTTTCTAATCTTTTAAACAATCAAAAATTTGATTTAATTAAAATTGATGTTCAAGGTTCTGAAATTGATATTATAAATGGTGGGTTAGATATCATTAAAGAAGCTAAAGGTATTCTAATGGAAGTATCTTTAATGGAATACAATCAAAACGCCCCCACAAAAGAGTTTGTTTATGAATATATGGATAACTTGGGTTTTAAACCTGTTGAACTTATTGGAAACATAAATCATCCTTTGACCTACGAATTAATTCAACAAGATATACTATTCTTAAACAAAAAATATGATAACACATTGGCAATATAATGGTTCTGTTAAGAACCTAATCGGTGACGTAAAAAAAATAATATCAGATAATGACTATAAAACAATTGATATTGGAGCATCTCTACAATTTTGGTCTTACCCTGAATGTAAATTTGTTGCCGACATTGTTAAAATAGAACAAGAAGGTGTTAAATTTTTTGATTTTAACATTCAAGATAAAAACACTTGGGCTGAGTTATTGAACTATGTTGAGGAACATGGTAAGTTTGATTACAGCATCTGTTCACACACATTAGAAGATGTAATAACACCAACAGATTTATTAGAATTACTACCTAAAATATCTAAAAAGGGTTATATTGCAATCCCATCAAAATATAATGAATTTATGTTTTTATGGGACAACAAATATAGGGGTAATGCACATCATAAACAAATTATTGATGTTAAAGATGATATGATTTGTATATACCCAAAATACCCATTTATTGAGGTTTTTGAAGAAACAGACAAAGTTTTAGAAAATAACTTAGGTAATGAACTTGTTGTTTTTTGGGAAGACACAATACCATATAAGTTTTTTGCACAAGACAATATCTTTAATAGTGATGGTGAATTAATCAAAGAATTTTATAAACAAATATCAGGTAATTAATATGAAAAATGTTGCATTAATAACGGCATTATTTGACTACCCCGAATATTATGAACCATCTTTTTATAAGAATGCTTTAAAATATTTTTCACCTGAAGATATTCATGTTGTAAGAAATTCTGGTTTGATTACCGATGGTTCTTATTATGATAAATTATTCTTTTACAAGACAGTAAAAGTGTTGGAGTATATTGAATCAAATATTGTTGGGAACTATGATTATATTTTATTTTTAGATGCCACAGATACCAACTTTATTAAATCTCCTGAAGGTATTATAGAAAAGTTTCAATCTTTAAATTGTAGCCTTATTATGGGTGCCGAAAAAGGTTTATGGCCACCAACAAACTATACTCATTTGTATGAAAATAAACGTGCCATTAATGACAGTAAGTATTTAAATTCTGGTACTTACTTTGGATACACTGATAAAATTGTAAATCACTTAAAAGATATAATTGAGAAAGAATATCAGACAGGTATTGATGACCAAGGTAGATGGACAATTCAATACCTACTTAACGATGATATTATTATTGACCAAGAACGTGATTTTTTCTTTAGCACTTTAGACACTAAAGATAGTGTTAAGATAGAAAATGGAGAAGTTTCACTTTTAAATTTGGATGCCTATATTATACATGATAATGGTCCACATAATGAAAACACCATTAAATTAACGCAAACTTTAAATGAAAACAATTAGAATAACCAGACAAGGGTTTCCAAATGTTGGTCAACATAGTTGGATGAATTACTTTAAATTTATTTTATCAAAAAAATATAATGTAATTATTGACCCAATAAATCCTGACATTGTAATACACTCTGATTTAAATTACAATGAAAATCAAATTGATACGTACACAGGTCAATTACCAACAAACCATAATCAATCTGATAAAAATAAAAAATTTTTATATGTTTCAGGTGAAGTTGCTGATTTTAGAAGTCCAATCTTATCTAATGAAAACCAATGGGCTTTAGGATATAATAAGTTTGAACACGAAAGATATTTGAGACAACCATCAGGTGTGTTTGATGTATGGACTTTATATGATGAGGCAAGATTAGTTGATAGTCCTTTAAATTGGTTAACTGAAAAGAGAAATTTTGATGTAATATCAAAAAGAAATACTGGTTTTTGTTCAATTACTCAAGCATCAAATAATGATTTTAGAGGTCAAGTTTTTGATAAATTATCTGAATATAAAATGGTTAGTTCATCAGGTCCTTGGAGACAAACACTACATGGTGACGAGACATTAAATAAGTACCAATGGCAAAATCACTTGTATCTTGGTAGAATTGATGGTTTGACTTATAGAGAAAAGATAGGACTGTTTCAAAAATACAAGTTTAACATGTCAATTCATTATACTAATACAGATTATATTTTACAAGAAAAAATATACCATGCGTTCTTTAGTGGTGCAATTCCAATATTTTTTGGTAATCAACATATTTTAGAAGAAGGTTTTAATCCTGAAAGTTTTATTAATTTACACGACTTTACTGACTTAAATGATTTTTTATCTTTAATTAAAGAAATTGATACTAACGAAACATTATATAAAAAGTATATTGAATCACCAATTTTTGTAGATAATAAATTACCTGATTATTATAGTTTTGATTACACCCTTAATTTCTTAGAAAAAATTGTAGAGTCATAATGAAATATATTTTTACAACATTGGCTGTAGGAGAGTCCTACGTTAAAAACGCTTCTGAGTGTTATACAAAATATAGCGAAAAATGCTCGGCGGATTTTAATATTACAACTAACGAACTTTGTGAAGTTGGTCCAAAAGTTAATTTAGATTTATTTAAATTAGACAGATATGATGATGGAAATCCGGGTTTTTCATTTTTTTTAAACTTGAAAGTTTTGTCATTAAAACATTGTTTGGATAAAGGGTATGATTATATAATATATAATGATGCCGATTGGAGAATGACAGAAAATTTTAGCGAGGATAAATTATTTAATATGTTCAATCATATGGAAAAGAATAATTTAGATTTTTTATTTGAAAGACCTTCTAAAATTGGTGACCATAAACAAAATATGAGTAATTGTTTTTTTGATAGAAAAATGGTTGATTATCATGTGTTTGAACATACAAAATGGGATGAAGCTCATGTTGTTAATGAACAATTTATGGTGTTTAAAAACAATTGGAAATTTAGATATTTTGTAAGAAGGTGGGAAGAGTTTTTATGGTACTCAATACATAACAACATAAGAAATTATCCTGATGGATTTGATATCGGTGTATCAGCATTAGAAGCTGAAATGAAATGGGATTGGGATAGTTTTAGAGGTCATATACCGGCTTGTTTTGAATTTCATGACAAAGCGGGTAATTTACACGTAAGATTTTAAATAATATGAATATACAAGAGAATATAACAAAATTTACTAATCTTGAAGCCAATGATAGTTTATCGGCATTTCAAGGACATACAGCACAACAATATCATGGTGCATTTGAAGTGTTTTATAACTTTATCAAAGATATTAAACCAAAAAGAATATTAGAAATTGGGACATCTTTGGGTGGGTTTACAACCTTTTTAAAACTTAGTTGTAATGAACTTAATTTAGATACTGACATTAGGAGTTATGATATAAGTAGACATCCTTGGTATGACGAAATTATTGCTCGTGGTATAGATATTCGTGTTGAAAACATTTTTACTGAAGGGTTTTTAGATTTTGACCAAGAGGTAAAAGATTATATCCAACAAGATGGTATTACAATAGTTTTATGTGATGGTGGATGGAAGATTGGAGAATTCAATGTAATTTCAAAATATATTAAAAATGGTGATTTTATTTTGGCTCACGATTATGCGGAAAATAAAGAAGTTTTTGAATCTAAAATTTTAAATAAAATTTGGAATTGGCATGAAATTGCTGATTCGGATATATCACAAGCGTCTGAAGAAAATAATTTAAAAATCTATGATAAAGATACATTTGAAAATGTTGTTTGGACTTGTAGGAGAAAAGAATTATGAGTGGATTAACTTTAGTAACAGGACTTTGGAATATTAAAAGAGACGGATTATCAGAAGGATGGTCACGTTCTTTTCAACATTATTTGGATAAGTTTGAACAACTATTACAAGTAGAAAATAATATGATTATTTTCGGTGATTCTGAATTAGAATCATTTGTTTTTGAAAGAAGAACTCGTGAAAATACAATGTTTATTACCCGTTCTCAAGATTGGTTTAAAAATGAATTTTATGATAAAATTCAAGAAATTAGGACAAACCCAAATTGGTATAATCAAGCGGGTTGGTTATCAGAATCAACACAAGCAAAATTAGAATTGTATAATCCATTGGTAATGTCTAAAGTATTTTTACTTAATGACGCTAAAATTATGGACTCATTTGATTCAGAACAAATGTTTTGGATTGACGCTGGATTAACAAATACCGTACATCCAGGGTATTTTACTCACGATAAAGTTCTAAATAAATTATCAAAATATACAAACAAATTTAGTTTTGTTTGTTTCCCATACGAAGCCAATACAGAAATACATGGTTTTACATATGACAATATAAATCAATTTGCGGGAACAAAAGTTGATATGGTTGCACGTGGTGGTTTTTTTGGTGGTCCAAAAAGTTTAATCGGTGACATTAATGGAATTTATTACAACCTATTAAGTTCAACTTTATCACAAAATTTAATGGGAACTGAAGAATCAATATTCACAATAATGTGTTATAAACATTCTGATATTATTGATTATTTTGAAATTGAAGGTAATGGATTGTTTGGTAAGTTTTTTGAAGATTTAAAAAATGATACATTAGAAAAAAAATGTAAGTCAGTAAACACCACATTAAATGATGATTTGGATACTAATAATTCTGCTTTATATGTAATAACATTTAATAGTCCAAATCAATTTGAAACTTTAATGAAATCTATGGAAGTTTATGATATGGACTTTATTGATAAACCAAAAAAGTTTTTATTAGATAATTCATCCGATTTATCAACTACCGAAAGATACTTGGAACTTTGTGAAAAATATGGTTTTGAACATATCAAGAAAGATAATTTAGGTATTTGTGGTGGTAGACAATGGATTGCGGAACACTCAGAAGAAAATGGATTTGATTTTTATTTCTTCTTTGAAGATGACATGTTCTTTTACCCAAATAAAGGTGAGGTTTGTAGAAATGGTTTCAACAGATACGCCAAGAATTTATACAAAAATACAATAGAAATTGCAAAAAAATATCATTATGACTTTTTAAAATTTAACTATTCAGAATTTTTTGGTGATAATGGAATACAATGGTCTTGGTATAATGTACCACAAGATTTTAGAGTAAAACATTGGCCTGAAAAACCAACACTACCTGTTCACGGACAAGACCCAAATGCCCCAAAAACAAAATTTAAAAATATTAGAACACATAATGGAATTCCGTTTATTGATGGTGAAATCTATTATTGTAACTGGCCACAGGTAGTTACACGTCATGGAAACAAGAAAATGTTCTTAGAGACAACATGGGCAAGACCTTTTGAACAAACTTGGATGAGTTACATGTTCCAAGAAACAATTAAAGGAAACATTACACCAGCAATGTTGTTAATGACACCAACAGAACATGATAGGTTTGAATTTTATGACGGTTCGTTAAGAAAAGAATCTTAATGAGTATTTATATGTAATGGAATTTTACATTAAGAAAAATGCGACATTACCACTTTTAAAAATGCAAGTGGTTAGAGATGGTAGAAGTGAATATCAAACCTTTGTGGATTCTTTAGGTGACGCAACAATTTTTTTTACGATGATTAATGAAGCATCGGGTATTCCAAAGATTGTTTCAAAACCCGCTTACATTACTGAAGTGATTAATGACGACCCAAATGCTCTACCTGAATACTATGTTTATTTTAGATTTACAGCTCGTGATACAAATGCCGTTGGTCGTTATGTTGGTCAATTTTTAATTAAATATAATAATTCATTATTAGGTGGACCCCAAGGTGATTTAATATTACCTTTAAGAGATGAGTTATTTATTAATGTCCAAGAAAGTTTTATATCAACAGCTCAAGGGTGTTGTTGACGGAAACAAAATTAATAACTATACTTTTAATCAATGAGTAAGACAAACTCCGTATTTCACGGAAGATAATGGGTCACTCGGTTAAAATTTATAGAAATGATATCAAACGAAGAAATTAAAGCGTTCTTGGAAGGTGGCGACCCCGAACAATTCATTGTGTCCATAGAATTTGATTATGTGACAGACGCAATCTACAAAATTAAAGAAGTTCCTGGTAAGGGAAAACAAATCATCAAAGATAATTTTACACCTTTTGCTTGGGTCGGTGACCTAAGAGATTTAAATTTTTATCAAGGTTCAAAAGGTTTACAAAAAGAAGCCATGTCAAAACATAAGATTGTTATTGACAAGTTGGACACCCACGATAATGAAAGATTAGAGAATGGTTTAACCTATATGGTTAAATGTCTTGGTGGATACCGTTCATTGGTTCAATTTTTCCGTGATGGAGGTATTGACCCTTGGGGTGAAAAAGCAAAAGACAAGTTTCTTATGTTACCTCCTGTAGAACAATATCTTATTCAGAAGGAAAAACGACTATTCAAAGGATATGAGGAATACAATGACATAACCCGATTTGTATTTGACTTAGAAACGACCTCACTTGAACCAAAGGATGGTCGTATATTCATGATTGGAATGAAAACTAACAAAGGGTTCCACGAGGTAATTGAATGTGCCACAGAGGAAACTGAAAAGTTAGGTTTGGTTAGATTTTTTGATGCAATTAATGAACTTAAACCATCTATCATTGGTGGATATAACTCATTTAACTTTGACTGGTTGTGGATTTTTGAGAGAGCCAAGGCACTTGGATTGGATATTAAGAAGATAGCCAAGTCACTTAACCCACAACGTACCATATCTCAGAAAGAACAAATGTTGAAGCTTGCCAATGAGGTAGAAAAGTACCCACAGACATCAATGTGGGGGTATAACATCATTGATATCTTACACTCAGTTCGTAGAGCCCAAGCGATTAACTCAAACATTAAGTCAGCAGGTTTGAAATACATAACACAGTACTTGGAGATTCAAGATGAAGACCGTGTATACATTGACCACACTGAAATTGGTCCTATGTACGCTAAAAAGGAAGATTATTGGTTTAATGTTAAAAACGGAAAGTATAAAAAGGCCGATAACCCACAATTTAATGACCTTGACACACGTTTTCCTGGTACATATATCAAGACTACAGGTGATAAAATTGTAGAACAGTATCTTGATGATGACTTAGATGAAACCCTACGTGTGGATGACGAGTTTAACCAAGGTTCGTTCCTTTTGGCTTCGTTAGTTCCTACAACTTATGAGCGTGTAAGTACGATGGGTACGGCAACTTTGTGGAAAATGATTATGTTGGCTTGGTCTTACAAGTACAACTTGGCTATCCCCGAAAAACAAGGTAAGACGGATTTCGTTGGTGGTCTTTCTCGTTTGATTAAAGTTGGTTATTCAACAAATGTATTGAAATTGGATTTTAGTTCACTTTATCCATCTATTCAGTTGGTACATGATGTGTTTCCTGATTGTGATGTGACAGGTGCGATGAAAGGATTATTGGGTTACTTTAGAAGTTCTCGTATCATGTACAAAGAATTGGCTGAAAAATTTGAAAAGACCGACCCTAAGAAGTCAAAGTCATATGACCGTAAACAGTTACCGATTAAAATCTTTATTAACTCAATGTTTGGAGCTTTATCAGCACCACAAGTATTCCATTGGGGTGATATGTACATGGGTGAACAAATTACTTGTACTGGTAGACAATACTTGCGTCAGATGATTGGTTTTTTTATGAAACGTGGATATGAACCATTGGTAATGGATACGGATGGTGTGAACTTTTCATCACCATCTGGTGTAGAAGACCGTAAATATATTGGTCGTGGTTTGAATTGGAAATCTAAAGAAGGTAAAGAATACACGGGAGCGGCAGCGGATATTGCGGAATACAATGACATATTCATGAGAGGTGAGATGGCTTTAGATAATGATGGTGTTTGGCCTTCATGTATTAACTTGGCTCGTAAGAACTACGCTTTGATGACCGATAAAGGTAAAATCAAATTGGTTGGTAATACAATTAAATCAAAGAAGTTACCAGGTTATATTGAAGAGTTTTTGGATAAAGGAATTAAGATGTTGTTGAATGGTCAAGGTAAAGAGTTTATTGAATATTACTATGAGTATCTTCAAAAGATATATGACCAAAAAGTTCCATTGGCCAAAATTGCTCAAAGAGCAAAGGTTAAACAGAATTTAAAAGATTATCAATTCCGTTGTACTCAAAAAACAAAGGCGGGTTCATTAATGTCTCGTCAAGCACACATGGAACTTGCGATTCACCACAAATTGGCTGTCAATCTTGGTGATGTGATTCTTTATGTGAATAATGGAACCAAAGCATCACATGGTGATGTTCAAAAGGTCAATAAGTTAAAGAGTGGTTGGAGAGAAGAGGATTTACGTTATTACCAAGAAAAACACGGTAAAGTCCCAACAGATATAATGGAATCTATGATTAGAATTAATTGTTACATGTTAAACCCTTCTGATTTGGAAGAAAATCCTGAAATGACAGGTGAGTACAATGTACCAAGAGCGATATCAACATTTAATAAACGTATTGAACCATTAATGGTTGTGTTCAAAGATGAAGTTAGAGCTGGTTTGATTGTTGATAAACCTGAAGATAGAGGAATCTTTACAACATCACAATGTGAACTAATCAATGGAAATCCATTAGGTGTTGGTGACCAAGATGATTTGAATGATGTATTAACAATTTCAGAACAAGAAATGTCCTATTGGAAAAAACGTGGATTGGAACCTTTTTATATTTACGAAAAGGCTGAAGACGGTTGGGAAAATCAAATTACAGGATTACCAAATCTTCAAACCATCTGAAGATAAGATATACCAATTTTGGTTGATGAAAATAAACTCAACACAAGAACCTTTATCTAAGGCAATTTCATCCCATTCTTCATCAATGGAGTTCATGTCAGGAATGATTAATGTTTTTGTCATTGCCTTAATTTTAATCCTATCAGTTGTTGTAGAATTTAATTTAAGTTTGCAATTATCAACACCTCTGATAACAATGGCATATTCTCCATTTGTGGTATATTCTGATTCAGAAACTACTGCAAGTTCTGATGTTTTGATTCTGTAACCGTTGATTATTTTCTCAATCGGTATTGATTTAATTATGGCCATATGTTAAACAACTGTAATTGGTATAGGCATCGCTCTAAATTTCAATTGTTTGTTTAAATTTTCGGCGATGAGTGCTTCTTTCTCCATTTGTTTTTCAGGACGAAGTCTTTCTAATCTTTCTTTTAATTCTGTGACTAACATTGTCTTTTCATCTTTTGACTCGGTAGCCAAAGATGTATAATCCATTGTTAATTCACTATCTGGTGTCTTTAAATTACCACTGAATTTACCCCTTACACGAGCCAAGGTTTCTTTACAGTATGCGGTGAACCATCTTCTAACCCATTGTCTTGCAGGGTCATTTAAATCAACCCAATTCAATTCATCTAATGGAATGTCTGAAGGTAATTTTACGATATCAGGGTTATCTTTAAGACATTGGTCTCTGTCAGCATCAGTTGTATCATAATACCAATACCAAACACGACCTCTCATTAATTCACTATCACCAAAGTCAAATCTTCCACCAGGTGTGTTATACAACATAACCGCTCTTTTTCCATCAGGAAGTGCAGTTACACGATAACTAACATCAGGTTGGATAATTCTTCTTTTAAGATTTAAATCTTGTTGTCTTGCTAGTACATCATATGAAGAGAACATGAAGTAACCTCCACCACCACCTGCTTGGGCAAATCCACCAGGACCACCAATACCACCATAACCACCAAGACTCTGCATTGACCAAGGGTCAAAGAATAAATTGTTTTGTTCAGCTGGTGAATACCATAAAAGTTCGTTGATTTCACGACCTGCAGGTATTTCATATATCTGTACGTTTTGTTGTAATTCAAAATAATCCTTTTTAAGAACCCAAGGACCTGAATTTTGAAGACCAACAATTTTAGAATATGCGTAAGTGTATTGAGTTTCCCAATCAAGGGTTCTTCTAACTAAAGCGTTTGCTACTGATTGGGTATCCAAATTCATACCATACAATGTTGTCCATTGTGATTCAATCAACCAATCATAAAGATATTGTGTATAGTCACCGATGGACAATTCAAGTAATGAATCCATCATTTCAAATTCCAATTCAACGGCTCTTAATGGAGCTCCAAGTTGATTTAAAATCCTGTTATACAGTTTGGTTCTTTCTGGTTCAGCAATAACTACCATAGTTTTTTATATATAAATATCAAGTTATTATAATTGATACAACTTGGCATCAATTGGGAAATAATAAACTCCGTCAATTATTTTTGTATTTGAATTATCAAAGATGACCATATCATCCAAACGTTTCATAAAAATCATCCAATTAGTTTGATATTTTTTAACATTTGCGGTTCCGTCAACTTTATACATGTCATCACTTTTTGTTATGTAACTGAATGGTTTTACTTGTGCAGTTTTTTCAACACCATCAACCATAATCTTAACATCAACACCCGTCATCATATCTTCTTTGTTTCCAAGTTCACCAATACGAGTCACATTCTCATCACCAAACTGTTTTTTAAGTTTTTCAACAACAGCATCTTCAGTTTTATTACCTTTGTCTGAAGTAACCCCCATCACACTCATAATTGTTTTAAATGTTTCAGATTCCAATGAGAATACTCTAAACTTAACTTTGTTTAGAACTTTCAACATTCTTGCCATTTCATTAACTTGTTCTCTTGGTGTTTTTCCTGAAAAAATAATTGGTTCTTCACCTACTTTTGTAAGATATTTGTTTATATCTTTTTTCAACACACAAAATGCACTGTAGTTTGTATTCAAGTAATTGATTACCGACCTACCTTCACCTTCCAAATTATATACACCCGACATTTGTCCTTTAGCATATTCATCTTTGTTGTAGTATCTATCGGCAAATGTATCTTTCAAAATTTGCATGATTGCATTTTTGTATAGATTAAGAACATCTCTGTTTGTATTAAACAATAATTTTGAAGCCATTTTGTCTTGTGTTGAACAAGGTTCACTTTTAA
>Ga0315909_10003477_pt1 | contig 19147 bp, 27 predicted proteins | sample LakEriMetagenome_11_FD_203527 | JGI IMG/M metagenome (GOLD analysis project Ga0315909, IMG submission 203527) | Freshwater fungal communities from buoy surface, Lake Erie, Ohio, United States - Buoy 2 MA125 | ecosystem: Environmental > Aquatic > Freshwater > Lake | place: USA: Lake Erie, Ohio... | reverse complement strand
GAAAGCTGACTGAGTTGTTGAATATCCGCCGCCGTCAGTTGGGGTTGCGCTGACGGTGCTGTCTGGCTGGGCGACGGGGAGAGCCGGGACACGATCCGGTCCAAGCTGCCCAGCGCTGCTTCCCAAGGGTTGCTCGGGGAGGAGACGGACAGAGACTGGTTGTACTGGCTGTTGGTAGAAGGGACCGTAGCCTGTTGTGCCGGCGATGGCGCTTGGGGCATAACTGCCGAAGGCACCGCCTGGGTACTGGCTACCCATTGCGGGTAAGCGGTTGAACCCTGGTCCGCCGCCGGGGCCGCCGCCTGAGGGGCTGCTACCGCCGGGGAGACCGGGCTCGGGATCGAAGCTGGGATCTGCTGGCTCATAGCTGCCCGAGTAAGTCAGTTCTTGCGCGAGGTGGTCAAACGTCCTATAAAGTAAGGGCGTTAGGTTTAGCCGAGGATCAGCCGCTAAGGGCTGATTAGGGGCTAAAGGATGCGGGGCTTGTAGCATCTGGTTCAATAGTAGCAAGAATTGCTGCATTGCGCCCTGCGTTTGTTGAATCATTCGGAAAGGAAAGCCCTTCAACATTTCCGAACGTTCCAGATCTGTTTTATCCGGGAACAAGTATTTCAGAGCTTCGACACTATCTACGCCGAGCTCCTGCAAGTTCCGGACTACGATTGACTTCTGGTTGATATCGTACGCAGTATCTTCGTACACATCACCCTGGAATCGATACGTTACAGCACGATCTCCGTCAGGAGGCAGTCCGAAAACACCGCGTGGGACTTTGTTATCTGCGAGAGCAGCTTGAATCGCTAAATCGACATTTTCTTCATACTTTGTTAGTTTCGACTGGTACTTAAGCAGCGTTTCTTCTGTTTGTTCTTTGGGTTCTTTCGGAGGGACTAATCCCATAACCGAAATAAAACTTTCGCGGAAAATTTGCTCCTGATGGTACAGGATCATTTCCAACAAACGGCAGAAACCGTAAGTCAGAAAACTCTTATTTTTACGGAGGGCAGTCGCTTGAGCGCGACCCATAAGTCCTTTAATTTCTGTCGCAGTGGCTCCGGCGCTGATTGATATTTCGTCAACGCCGCCCAAGGCTGTTCGAATCTCCTCTCGTAATAAAAGCGCATAACGATTCATATCCCCGTTAACGGGGTCTGGTGTCATATAGCCCACGCGGTCGGAGGGCTCAACGTTCGCGATAATACGAGGAACTCGTAGTCCGCCTAGACCAGATTGAGAACCGAAAGGTTCTGAAACACGTGTCGAGGGCGAATCGATACCAGCGAAACCACTTTGACTGCTGATCGTGGGACGGAAGGTCCGATCTGCATCCGAAGCTTCGACCAGATCACTGCGAGGACGCGAACTGATCAGTGTGGGGTTTCCAAAGAACTCAATGTTCTTGGCGATGTTCTGCATCATTTGATCGTGCAGAACAATCTGTTGCATGAAGGGTTCAAATTCCCCCTCACCTTCAGTGCCACTGGCGTTGGGTTTGTTTAAAACCTCAACAGCAGGGATAAACCCGAGAGTATTTGGACGACTGTTCTTAGGAGTAATTAAAGACCCGGGTTCTAACTCAAAACTGAGCTCACTATTTGCTTCGTATTCTGTGATTTTATCGTTAGTAATCGAGATTCGGACATACCGCTTGTTCTGACCCTGCGTATCAGCAGGCAGACCGATAGCGCTATTACGAATCTTATAGCTGTAAATGATTACGACTTCTTCGATCTCCCCGTTAATGTCGTGGTAGACCCGATATTGAGTTTTGTTAAAGAAATAAATCTGATATTTCAGCTTCGGATCAGGACGGAAGTAGAACAAGCCGCAACCGTCGATCAAAAAATTGCGAATGATCGAAGGAAAACGAATATCCAACCTGTTCAGTTGGATAAGGTCTTCAACAAACTTTGTCCGAGCCTTATAGGTGTCTTGCTCGCAGTAAAAAAACAGCCCTTTTTTCATCATCAGCAGCGTCATTTGCTGCAGATGACTAAGGACAACCATAGTCGCCGATTGTTTGCTGCGATCCTGAGTTCTAGAAGCTTCTAGAATCTCGTTAAACCGCTGCCGTACGCTTAGGTTGTCCGCAGGCATCGACGTTTTCCTTTATAAGTCAGCGAGAACCGGCTTCCCGCTCCTTTGTACGCATCATACGAGCTTTCCGTGCTTTACGGACAGCTTCACGACGGACTTCATTACGCTCAGAACCTTCCTTTTCACCGCCACCTTGGCGCCCGGCAAAAGGCTTTTTGATCTGTTCCGTCATGAGATCAGCCATTGGGAAGTAGATACTCGCGTACTCTCTCTATTTTAAACAGTTCAGGAGGCAAAAGCTCATGCGGATAGGGCTCCAGAACATGATCTTTTCGTCCCAGGGGGTCGTTACCACCGGCTTCAGCTTTGTAAGCATCGAGGTAATCCAACATTTCCTGGCTGTATGCAGGAGCGTGGGCAGACGGAATATCGTCGTAACAATGAGAGAACGACGTAAGCTTCCGCTTCATACGGGAGGGATCTCCCATCCAAGAAAAATGCCACCCAGCATCGCAGTCGCCGTAAACCAAGTCGTTCGGGTTTCTACGAATTTCCGAAAGTGTCTGATCCAGGTGCTCGTGGAGAACAACTGTGCCGCAAGTCCAATTTGTAGGGGGTTTAGATGTATCGCGCTCTGGATCAACCACGCGGAGATCAGCTCGCCCGTAGAACATCGGCATCGACAGTCGGACGCATCGCTGAGGATCCTGTTTTGCCAAATCAACTGCAGCTAGAAGCGCATCTGCTTTAGGAATCTCGTCGACGTCACTAAAGAAAAATACGGAATCGGGTGGAGTCATCCGCATACCCACAGCCAGAGCATCCCGCTGGGAGTACTCCCGAACCCAAGGATTTGGCGCAATGTCCGGAGGAGGTAGTTCGACGTGTAGAACTTGAATTTTCTCTTCGGGAAGACCGAGCGCACGAATTGTTTCGACGCATGTAAAATCTTTCTTATCACCCTTAAAAGTACGGTCTGCATCTGTAATGATGAAACCGTCTACGATGTCCTTAAGAATATTGACGCGAAGCTCTAAAAGCTCCTTTTCGTCGAAATACAGAAAGCAGTCAAACAGCACAGCGTCTCTGAAGCTGTCAGTATATTAACGCATACTCGGAGTTACGTTACCGTTTCCGGCACGGACAGCTTGAGCTGATTCCGCTGCACGACGATTCGCGCGTGTCTTTTGCATGAGCTCCTGTTTAATATCCTCCATAGGATCCCCCGTGGGCTGAAAACCTTCCTCAAACACACCATAAGGTGCGTTCATAGGAGGTACAGGGGCGTTATAAGCTTGATCTTCTAGTTGACTTGTATACTCATCGCTACGCATACTGGCTCGCTGAGCCTTCATCTGACGACGAGCTGCTAACTCCTGAGCGTTAAACGCACGAGTAAACAAATCACCGGCTTCAAGAAACGGATCAGCCATTTTTAGAAGTCTTTCTTCTAATGTACTCGGAAGCGCGGCGTCTTGCTTCTCGCGCCTTATCCGTGTTCGCTACCTGAGTATTTACAGGTTTATCACCTGCTGTAGCGCGTTTCTTTTTCTCGTCGGTCGCCCGACGTTCTTCAGGACTAAGAGAAGCCCACGCGGAACGTGGGAGGTACCGCTCAGTACGACCTTTTTCGCGTGCTTTATCGGTCACTTGTACCCATCATGGCTTTAGCGGCTAAAGCCCGAGCCAGCATTTCGTTTTTTAGAGGGTTGATGAGACCTTGAGTAATCGAGTCCGATTTAGGCGAACTGTGAATCGCTTTGATCAGATCAGCAGCGTCGTTAAAAGCCCTTTCGCGAAAAGTAGATCCGCCCGAAAGGTAACTAACAAGATCGTCCGTATCCATGATCAGTCTTTTTTGGACTTTTCGTACTCTTCACGAGTTTGCCAGTCCTCTTTAGACCAGCGACTGAGACGATTCGACGAAGATTTTTTGCCTTCGTACGTACCGCCCGCTTCTTTATAGTACTTGGTTGCGAGCTGCATCGCTCGGGCTGAGTGACCCCCGAGTTTTTTACGAGCTTTAGCTTTCGCCGCTGCCCATTTTTTAGGGTCTCGTTTTTTAGCTATTTCAGCCATCAGTACAAAACGAAGACTCCACCAACGCTACCGCTAATAAGAGCAGTGCAGGAAAAAGGGTATATTTTATCTCCTTGTAAGTTCTCGGCTCTAGCATTTTGTCCTGGAGCGTCAGACATCTCTACTGCGAGGTACCCTTTTGACTGATTAGGGGTAGCGTCAACAAAGATAGCCCGACAAGCAGGAAAATTCACACGCCCTTGAGCTGGCGCCCAACCAAATCCACTGCTGTAAGGAAGACTAGCCGTCTGCCCGTAAATAGATCCAAACGCTCTTACGTCCATGAGTGATTTCTTTTCCTACATTATAGGTTCACTGCTCGCTCTCTTCGATCAATCGATCCAGATACCATCTTGCTTTTTTCAAATCCTGAACTTTGTTTTTGTGTTCCGTACGCCAGAGGTATTTAATGATGTTGCCACGGCAGTAGCTTTTAAACCCTTCGAAACCTAAAGCAGCTTTAAGCGCTTCGATACACTCAATTCCGCCTTGCGTATAATGCGCTGGATGATTTACAGGATCACTAAGCGGGGTTAAACCAATAAATCGTTCCGTGTTCCCGCTCGACAAATCTTCGCAATCTGTACGCGTCATCTCTAAATAAAGTTTGTTGGTAGTGGTGACCGTTCAGAACATAACACACCGACACATACTGTGCACCTCGATGCGGCACTTTACAACTTAAACATCTGTTTACAGTCTATCAAGTGATTAGACTTCTTAAGAAGTTCTTTAGTGTACTTAGTGTCGTCGTGTTTAATTAAACAGCACTCATGTGGAACGTAATGGCCTCCTTCCTCAACTACAGGTATCCAACGACGATGCTCGTACCCTGTAGGAACACTTTCAAAAGCTAACCCCATCGAACTGCGATCGGCTAAAGGCCAATTACGGATTCCGACAAGTTCATAACTATGCACAGGGTCCATACTCTGACTTTTAACGTACTTAACGGCATCCTGTTGATCCAAAATCATCGCACCGTAGTAGGGATTCGACACCTGTGCGAAAAACTTAATCTCTGGATCAACCACGAGCATTTTCTTTACCTCAAACCCGATGTCGTGCCAGACGTTAGGGGTCTCTCGCGTCAAGGAGAACGTGTGGTAGTTATCGAAAGGGATTTTCAGACCCTCGTACTCCTCGTATCTGACAAAACCCGGCTCAAAACCCGCTGCGCTTAACCTGTTTTTCCATCTGAACCAATATTTTAAATTTTCATACGTCAAAATCATATCGTTCTCTTGGTAAACATAAAAATCGGCTGTGTAATTCATACAAGCCAAAACAAGATCAGTTTTATGCGCCCAAGTAAGCTCCCACCCGGAATATTCAGGTCCGCAGACCTTTATTTCTATGTCTAATTCCAAAAAATAAGGCTCTAAAATACTTTTTAGAGTCTCTACGTCTTTTTCAGACTCATAATCTATGTAAATATTTATTTTTACTTCTAAGTCATAGTCTAAATAAGCACGAACAGTGTTAACTAAAGAATTTATACGTTTTAAAGGTTGGTGAGCCGTTATCGCGACCCACATTCGAGACCCAGAGAGCGTGGAGGTGTGAGTTTTCATCAGTATTCGATCGAGAAGTTCCCGCGACGCTGTAAAAACGTAATCAACCAAGTGTATGCGTCCAACAAATCGTCATGAGCTGTAGCACCGACGTTGATCAACTGGTCAAAAAGACCATCAAACTTACGATATTTATTAAACGTCACCTTTTTATTCTCTAACAACCCGAGAGTGCCCCTAAATCTAGCAATTTTGTCCCCTCGGAAACCCTTGACTTCGTGAATATGAAGATTACTTAGCCCCCGTTCGTTAAGAAGCACCCGCCTGAGGTCCGCCGCAAGGGATGCTTGGTACGCAACAGACTCAACCACAAGCGTAATCGTGGAATATGTCGGGAAAAACTGCCCATCTTGCTGCGTCAGAATACCCCATTCCAGCAGCATGTCGCAGAGCAGGTCGATTTTTTCAAGGTTTCCGATAGATCGACACTGATGTGCATCGATTATGTAATAGTTATCCTTAAGACGACCGCCTAGCACAAACGCTGTGTAGTCACTTGTTTCATTTTTACTGGCGGAGAGGTCGATACCGACAGCCAAACTGTCAAACTCGGTAACCACTTCACCCTTAATAAGTAGGTCAGGGGACACAACCAAGTCAGAGGTCATGACCGGCTGCTGTTGATACTGATACGCGAACGCAACGGGGTCGAGTTCTTTCTGACCCAGCAAGTAATCTGCGCTCCACTGTTCCGGCCAATAGCTGACTGGATCCCCACGGTCGTCGTACGTAATGGCTTCCTGCGTTACTTGTTTCCACCCTTTTTCTGGGATAAACATCGTCTTATGGATATCCAACGGATGGAAACGAGTTCCCAGGCAAATCGATCTTCCACCTTCAAAAATAATCGGAGCGATCACAGAGCTCCAGTTATTATTCATTTCATCCCTAATAGCAGGGTTTTTAATATCTGCACTAGACTTAATAGGGTCATCTACGATAACAATATGAGCACGCTTTGACGTAATAGAGCCTCGAAGCCCTGCAGCACGCAGGGTAAATTCTTCGTCACCAAGCCTAGGAATACCAGCGTAATCAAAGTCGATCGACCAGCCGATATCAGACTGCATACCTGATCGCAGCTTCACCCGTGGGAACACTTTGCGATAGTCAGGAGAGTCGATAATCTGCTTGATAATACGGCTCTTAGGAATAGCTGTAGCGATGTTGTACGAACAGTAGATAATCTGTAAGGGTCTCTTCTCCGTCGTGTGCCGTCCAATTATCCACGCGGTAAACAGGTTTAATACGGTCGACTTTGCTGAACCCCTCGGTGCCAGAATATCAAGGTTTTGTCCAGCAATATCCAGTAAGTACTTATTGGATTCACCTGTAATTAAATGTCTGTGCCACTCCAGCATGTGACGCGCCGGAGTTTTGTCTAGAATAGTACAAAACGTATGGAAGTCGTTAGCCGCTCTAGTGTATATAGTATCAATAGATTTGTCTGTGCTCTCTGAAGCTCTCTTAGCTTGCAGTTGAGCACTGCGGCGGTAAGCGAAAGAAGCGCGGCTAGGCATATCAACAAACTGACAGTACTGCTATATTGATTGTACTAGAAACTCAAACCAAGCATGGCGAAAATTCTCTGGTATGGAGATGCTTGTAGTAACACAGGATTTGGTCGTGTAACACACAGTGTTCTAGAGCATTTAAGCAAAGATCATGAAGTTTGCGTTTTAGGGATCAACTATACAGGCGACCCTCACTCACATCCATACAAAATCTATCCAGCGTGCGCCGGAGGATCCCAAGATCGGTTTGGAATCAACCGAATCCCAGAAATCCTTCAAAAGGAAAAACCGGACGTAGTTATCTGTCTAAACGATATCTGGATCGTCAATCAGTTTTGGGAGCGTTGTCACTTCCTTAAAGACGATCTGAAGTTCAAGTTTATCGCTTATTTCCCGGTAGATAGCGAAAGCTACTACCCGGACATGTTGCAGCACATGCCGTTCTGGGATCTTGCGATTACATTCACCGTCAACTGCGCTCACAGAATTCTGTCGCACGGAATCAACATCCCACGGCTGGGGGTTCTACCTCACGGTGTGGATAACGGCAGGTTCTACCCAACGGACAAAAAGGAAGCCCGTGAACAGATTGGGCTGCCCCTGGACAAATTCATCGTTTTCAACGGTAACCGAAACCAACCTCGTAAACGAATTGACCTGACAATCCAGGCGTTTGCCGAGTTTGCTGTCGATAAACCAGACACCATGCTTTACCTCCATATGGGGGCAAAAGATCTTGGTTGGGACGTGATGCCTTTGTTCCATCGCGAGATGACGAAGCGAGGTCTAGACGACAAACATCGACTGATCCTGACCTCACCTAACATGAATTACATGGACGCTCCTCCAGATACATTACTGAATACTATTTACAATGCTTGTGATGTAGGCTTCAACACCGCTGACGGCGAAGGCTGGGGCTTAGTGAGCTTTGAAAATGCCAGCTGCCGGAAACCTCAAGTTGTTCCGAACCACACAGCCTGTAAAGATATTTGGGACGGCGCTGCGCAACTCGTGGACATCGCCACGTGGGTTGTCGATAAAGATCTGGGTGTCGAACGAGGTCTCATTAACGTCGGACACGCTTCGCAGCTCTTGACAGAGTTGTACAGAGACAAAGCAATTTATGACGAAGTTGCTGACGCTTGTTACGCCGTGACGCAGCGTCCTGAATATCGATGGGAATCCGTTTCGATGGGTTTCTCGAAAGCTATCTCTGACCTGGCTATTTGATCATGCAAACAACTCATCGTTTCTTCCACGCGTACAGTGACGTCCTGTTTCCCGTTAAAACAGAGACTACGGGGGTACCGACGGTCTATGAGCAAGCAGAACAACTGGGCGGAAAATTTACCCGGATCGTAAACGGTCTGCCCGAAAATACGATCGCAAACTTCAACCCCTCCGTAATTCGATTTAACGAAACCAACTACATCGCTTGGCGTTGTCAGCCTCAACCGTTCGGGTTCAGGTACGACATGAAGTATTTTTATTTAAACGGACAACCTAATGATATCTATATTGGAATCTTAGGTAATGATGACGCGAGTGTAATCGGAACAAAGAAGCTGAGACCGAAAAAGCACAGATTAAGTTACGAAGATCCTCGCCTATTTAAGGGGCCTGACGAACAACTGTATGTGCAATTTATAACCTCAACATACGCTAGTCGATACGACACAAAAGATTACAAACTATTCCATCAACCCAAAGTGTCTGTCTGTTGGGTGAACGAAAACTTTGATGCTGTTCAGTCAGCCACGCCTCCGATTGGTGAGAACCTCGTAAAAGGTAAATCAGAGAAAAACTGGTGTTTCTTTAGCCGAAAAGATGAGCTGGCTTGTCTTTATTCAACTCGGCCTTTGATTGTCGAGAGCGAAAGAACCCCTCGAATTGAAGTAGATACTCAGGTTCTGGATACAGTAACGCGAGGTGCTCCTACTTTCAATTCGACAGCACCTATTGATCTAGGGTACTGTTATTTAATTTTTTATCACTGGAAACACACCACCTTTGCCCTCGGTGGTAAACCATATCTGCTATATCATGTGAGCGCTTATATGGTAGATAAAGAATTTAAAAAAGTAACATACATCGTCGATAAGCCTCTCTTTACGGGTTCTCTCAACGATCGAGTTATTGAGTGGACTGATTTAATGGGCGCGCCTGTTTCAAATCAACCGGCAGTGATCCTGCCATTCGGTGCCTACGTGCACGGAACAGAGCTAGTTATGTCACTCGGCGTAAATGATGCCTTTATGGGAATCTTTAGAACCCAGCTGGAGAATATTATGAGACTTCTAAAAAAAGTGCACTAAGACTTTTCTTCGTTTTCCATCGTTGTCCAGATGAGTAATGAGGCGTCCTCTAATAAAGCTTGGACGCCTGGTTGCCCGTCAAACGTCTGAATGAGCTCGCGCAGACAGCGATCAGCGCCAGCAAGTAATAAGCCACGGCGATCAAGGCCGTCAGAAATAGCCCGTACCGCCTGAATGTGACTGCGAAGCTCTTTTTGCAGCGCTGATATTTTAGTGGCTGCGGTAGCATAATCTAACATTTGATTCTGAGTCATATCTCGCACATTACGGATATCCAGTTGAAGATCGTCAATCTCGCGCAGCAAGACCTTACGAAGATCCTCTTTTGGATATTTTTCCTGAATCCAGGCCGTAAGATCGGAGATACTCCCAGCGTAGGCGGGGTTTAAAAAACGAGCATAAAGATAAGCTTCAATGTCTGATGTAGTGTTTTTTGCATAATATACAAACGCGTCTTTCTGAGCTTTGTCGAGCGAAGATAGCCACGAGGCAACCGTGGTGGAATCCCCGATAGCGGATTTGATCATGCGAATGCTCGCTGGCCGGCCATCGCCATTCCAGCACCGAACCGTTTCAATGCCAACTGGCCTTCGACCTGACCACGCTGCAGGGCTAGGGCATTACGTGTATCTTCTTGAGCTTTAGCGATATTCAAGTTAGTCTGAGTTGTCGCCAGCATCTGCTGGTTACGCGTTTTAGCGGCCTCTAAACCGGTCTGAGCTGCTGCAGTTGCAGTAGGCAAGAGCAGCTGAGTCTCCCCTTGTAATCCAGTTTGCTGCAGCGCACCAGCCGTGGTACCGAATTGCTTAGCTAACGCAGAAGCGGTTTCAGGGCCGAGCATCTCGGTTGCGAGCTTCGCTTTGCCTGCAGCTTCTCCCAGCCCGATAGCACTGCTAGCGAGCTGAGATGCAATACCAGTCTGAAGACCTGCCGCTGTTAAGTCTTTTTGTTTAGCGACATCAAACTGCCCTAATGCGCTTTCAAGTGCGACATTGGCGCGATTACCGAGCAGACCCGTGTACGCACCGGTCATAGCGGCAAGTTCCTGTCCAGCTAGAGTCGATCTGACTTGACCGGGAATAAGTTGAGCGTAAAGGGAGGAAAAATCTGCTTGTCCTCCACCGCCGCCACCGAAAAGAGCTCCTCCCAAAGAACCGAGACCGCTAAGTGCGGAACCGACGCCAAAAAGTGTACTGCCCAAACCCGCAGCTCCGGCGGCAGCTCCTCCTGCAGCAAGGCCGCCTCCCCCTGCAAGAAGAGGCATCGAAGCCGCAGCAGCAAACGGAATTGGCATAATTATCCTCGGGGGCGGATGTTGAAAGGAGCCGTAGATGCTTTATAGATCTCGGCGAAGTTAGAAAGATTCGGCGTCATTGCCGAAACCGTAGCAAGACCTAACGCCATTTGCTGACGAGCGTTAGCCTCAATTTGAGCCGTTTTAATGGCTTGCCACGCTTGGATGTTTTGACGTTCGATCTCTGCCGCTTGCTTCTGACGCTCACGCGGAGCACGCAAGGCGCTAAGAACCGTGGAAGCTTCGATTAAGTTACGGGTTTTGATCCGGCTTAATTCTTCCTGATACGCGGGGTCGGCGTAGCGATCAATACGCTCTAAGATCTCAGATGTAATAGGTTCTTGTGCTTGCTTAGCTCCCTCCCCTTCCAAAGAAGGTCCCGTACTTGGAGCGGATGCACCCGGAGTGGGACTTTCGGTTCCTGCTGCCGGCTGATCCGAAGCTCCCGTATCACCAGAATCGGGGCGTTTCGCTTCAGGTTGATCTACCGACGGCATCTCAACAGCAGCCTGCGCAGAAGGAGTGTAGCCCTTGGGATACTTTCCTGTAGCCTTCTTAAAACCCTCAGGGCTTTGATAACCGTAATAACTGTCTACGAAGTAAACAGGCTTACCGTCCGTATAAGCTAACTGACCCGGTGGAATGTAGCCAGTCTGAGCCACGTCGCGGTTGATCGACCCCCCTTGATAACGAGGAGAAGAGAATCCGGGGATTGCCGAGAGTGCTTGATTTAAAAGGTCGTAAGCGTCCACGTTCAAGCAACTCCTTAGGTGGGTCCAGCAATAGATTGCAGGACGTTGCTGTTATCCAGTCTATCTTGCGCTAACACGTTCTTAATCGCCGAATCAAGAACATTTTGAGCGAAATTGTAGGAAGAGCCCACGCGTTCGCGTTGGATATCCCCAAGAGAACGAACCTCTTGCTGCTCGATAGCAGCTTTACCACGAGCAAGTTCGTTCAGATACTCGTATTGCCTCTTAAGTTGCTCCATCTGCATTTGACGTTCATTAAGGCTCTGAGCCTGCCTTTCTAAACGTTGCTCGACACCTCCCATAAACTCCCCTGGAGTATCCAGCGGAGGCAAGTCGAAACCGAGACTATTTAAAAGATTACGTTTGAATTGCTCGTTGGCGTAATACTGAGAGTACGCAAGCTCAGGCGCCGCGCCCTGGAAATAAGGCTTACTAACGGAAGATTCCGCTACATCGTACTGAGACGGAGCAGCCGCAGCCGAAGCAGGGCCTGCCACTTTGTTTGCAACGATATCCGAAAGCAAGCTCATTAAGAACTGCCCGGCAGTAGCAGCAACAGGAGCAGCCATTAACTTCCAGCGGGATTATCGTAAGAAGTTCCGGACGGGATCTTCTTATTTGATTTTACACCTTCAGTCTCACCTGGGGGGATAATTCCAAGGCTCAACTGATGTTTGGAGGGAAGTGAAGCGGTCTGAGGAAAATTAGACCGAATGTATAAACTCAAAAACGAAGAAGGATTCAGAGGTGGAGAATCCCTTCGAACGTCGAGTTCTCGCAGCTGTTGCTCTCGGACGTTCATGTTAGCCCAGTTCCTGGTAAGCCACAGAAGCAGGAATGGAGCTACTGGAGGGCGCGTTCAGAACAGAGTATTGCCCACCATAGTTAGGGAGATCGTACTCAAGAGGACGTTGACGGCTAAGGTACTCAGCACCTTCCATCCCGTCGTTACGAAGGTTCTGTACAAAATCCAGGAACATCTCCATCAAACCAGGATCCTGGAACAACATGCCTACGAGTTCCTGCAGCTCTGCTTCATCGGAAGGAGAGGTCGCCGTGGCCTGCAAGCGACGCATTAACTGCCCACGAACCTCAGGCTGAGAGTTATCGGGATATCCGTTCAACGACCGAGTAGGTGACGTCATAATCCCGTCCCCTTCCCGACCGGGCATAGGAGGCGCAACCCGGTGAAAATTACGCAAAACAGCGGCAGTCATAGGAGCCGCAGCAGCCATTTCGGCAGGGGTTTTAGGGCAAGGAAGACCTAAAACACGAGATGCGAACTCATAATCCTGGGGACTAAACACCTGAACACACCGCCTCTGTTGCTTCCATCTTAGACGCAATCCGAAGAATATCGCCAGGCTGGACGTCCAAAACTAAACAGATGCGCTCCAGCACTTCCGGGGAGGGAATGTAAAACTTGTCGGAGTAAATCTTCCGTGTCGTAGTGGGCGACAGATCAGATATTTTGCTGAATTTAAAAGACGTAATATTTTTATCGTCCAGCACCGATCGTAAAGTGTTGACTAGACGACCTTCGGTGGGGTAAGAAGAATAAAAAGGCATCGCGCTGCCTCAGGTATCAGTATCTTAACTATATATTGACTAAATAGGATTCGTCCAAATTCGAGTCCATAATAAGGGTGTTACAGCTGAGGGCGTTTAATTTAAACCACGCTGATAAGTCGTAACCAGACTCTTCTCCGAGTCTCTTTATATTACATAGTAAAGGTCTGTCCTCATAGACACTACAAATGCCGTTTATTAGTTTTGTGCAAGCACCAGTATCGTCCGTATCGTAAGGAAAGTCTCCTATAGCTTTATACATAACTGGAAGATCCTTGTAGCTCTCTAAGTTATCTCTAATTTCCTGTATTTTTGTACAGCATAGCCCACAGCTAGTACAAGGGAAATCCATACTCAGAATCCCAGATTCTTAGCTCTTACAAATTCGAGATTGTAAGTAGTGAGACTTACGGGAAGCGCTTCGTTATTAAACGGATGCGGATACACCTCTCCTTCTATGTGCGCCTGCCACGCTGGGCTCCACTTGGCGTGGAGGTAGTGCTTGTTCATCTCGTGGGCGATATGGATTTTTTCGGCTAAAGCAGGCTCGCTTCGCCAGGTCTGCGACCCGTCGGCGTAATCCCCGCAGGTTTCTCCGTGGAAATAAGGGACACCTACAGACATATGACGTTTTAACTCCTTGTGTTTGAATCTCATCCCGTAGTCCATATCCTCACAGTACGCAGGATATAAGTTCTCATCGAACAAGCCGTACTGTTGTACAACCCAATCTTTTAGAAGAAAAATATCCCAGCTCCCGTTCTCTCCGTGAACAATGCCTGTATCAGAATCTTCCGCGTGAGACACCATAGTTTTCAAGAACCCCGGTGTATACATAAGATCATGGTTTGTAATGATCCAATACGGCGCGTTCATAAAGCATTTAATTATTAAATTCCACGCTCCCGAACACCCAATGTTAGCGGGCATATGACATACAACTACATTCTTCACGTACTTGTGAGGAAGCTTAGGTAATAGATCAAGTTCTTCAGTAATCTGGTTACGTCCATTGTTATTAAATACAACAAAAGTATCTACAGGATAATCTATACTGTAGAACAGTCTGTACACCCAATGAGGTGCATTAACTACGGCAGTGCCTAAAACAGGTATCGTCATAACAAGTCTAAGCTGCTAGTATGTTAACACCCTCTGAAACCTAATGGCTACCTGCGTCTGGAATCCAGAGTTAGACCAGATCACTGCAGCGCAGGGACTGACCTTCTTAATGCACCGGGACGAATCAGCTCAGTGCCAGATGCACAACGTCGGAGTACCCGAGGCAGCAATCATCAACTGGGCGAAAAAACAGTTTGCCGACAAAAATAAAACTTTTATCGACGGAGGAGCTCACATGGGCGTCTACTCTGTCCTTCTCGCAGATAGCTTTAAGGAAGTCCATGCTTTCGAAGCCCAGCACAGGACGTATTTACAGCTCTGCGGAAACCTATTTTTAAACGAGAAAGAAAATGTACGTCCGTACAACGTGGCCATCACAAGTCCGCCCAAAGCAAATCAAATAACAACTCTGTCAATCGTATCGGAAGACGGCGGAGGATCAACCATTTGCCCTCCCCACGCTCCTGTGCTCTCGACGGAAAAGGTTGCGACAAAAACAATCGATAGCTACCACATTGAGAATGTTGGGCTAATCAAGTTGGATATAGAAGGTAATGAGCTCTGCGCTCTAGAGGGGGCGCGGAATACAATCGAAAAAAGCAACAAACCTCCGATCATTTTCGAAGCAAACAACGACGCATGGTTCGCCGACCAGAAAAAAGAGCTATTTAATTACCTAAACAAAATCGAGTACGACATCGTAGAGATCAGACCTTTTAACAATATGTATGTAGCTCTTAAACGTCAATAACAATAAGATCAATACCTGCTTCAGAAAACATAGCCTGGGACATATTGAAGCTCTCTTCCCAACGATCCGGGATTGTGGTGTTCGGAACAACGACTCGCCGAATACCTGCCTGGATCAAGAGGGTGCAGCAGCTGCTACAGGGTATAAAAGGCCAAACATAAATATCAGCATCAGCAAGAGAAATTGCATTTTTGGCTGCCTGCGCAATCGCATTAGCCTCTGCGTGGACAGTGCGTAAATACTTTTCATTCCGGTTCTCCAAACGACCAGGCAAATCGGCAACCCCGCGTGGGAAACCGTTGTATCCGGTTGCCAGAATACGACGGTCTTTAACGGCGACAGCACCAACTTGAGTACTAGGGTCTTTAGACCAACTGGATATGTGCTTAGCAAGTTCGAGAAAACGAACGTCCCACTTAAGAGTCATATCAGACGAAAGCAACGCGATCCGATGAGGAGTCTGAGCACAGATACACCATGCCTGGAGCCCACTCCTCTAACCTACCTGTCGTGTCGTTTTTAACGATATAGAAAGGTTTACGGGTCCCCGTCTTCGTTTTGCTCTCGCCGTAGTCAACGATAACGCCAGTTCGATTTGGTCCGCCAAGATTTGCGCTGGGCTTGCGCTTACCGATCCGATCTCCGATTTGAAATTTCATGTTGGGTTTGCGAGAGGACATGGTTTTCAAGCAGTTGTTTGCGTCTAAAACCGCAAAGACTGCCCGCATTCTATGTAGAGACGAAAGAGTCTCATCTTTAAACTCGTCAGACCAAAAAGCGTCTACACACGCAATAAGAAGTTCGCGTTCAGATAGTTTCGTCGCGCTCATGTTTGATGTAGTAATCGCAATCTTGATCTGATGTGGGATCAAAAAAGTTGGCGTAACTCTGCCAACGAGAAGGCTCAGCATTAAACCTACGGCATTCCAAACGCTTAGGACAACCCTGGGAGTTGGAGCAAAGCGTAATGTCAGCCATAGGAAGATACTGAGTAGCCGACCCCGGATTCGAACCGGGACTTGAGCGATTTTAAGTCGCTTGCCTCTGCCGTTGGGCTAGTCGGCCAACGATGCCAGTATACAGGCATCTTGGTGCCTACGCCAGAAGTACAGTCGCTTTTCGTGAACTAGGTGCCACGAGCTGACAAAACACATGTCACCCCAGATCGAGGAGACCCGAACACAATCGTCTTCGAGCTGCTCGACCGAGGTGCACGCGTCCAGCTCAGTTGCCTCAGGATTCAAGGCGGGCTCGGTAGGCATCAGCTTCAATTTTGCAGGTCAGGTGCGCCCGGTTACTCGAAGCCCGAACACCCTGGTTAACAAAGTTTAGTATGCACTGTTCGTAGTACTCTCGCCGCAACTTTGCGTTTTCATTAAAAACTGGGCTGTTTTGCTTCATGAACGCAGTACCCATCCCAAACGCAATCAAAAAGGTCGAACCGACAAGAGCTGCCACGACCGAGGAGCCGATGATATTAGGGGCTCGCCACACGGCAGCGGCTACAGGAAGTCCCCTTGTGTCGATGCGGATCTGATTGTTCATGTGATTTGGGTGTGAACTGTGCTTATCATAGCACGTCATGACGCGCCCCCGGTAATGGGCTTTATTGCTGCGCCCACAGACTTTGCATTATTATATTGCTAGCAACGAACTGACACATGCCTGTCTTGCTCGATGAGAAGTATGAGATTACACACGACTGGTACACAAATCTTACTCGGAGTTACGAAGCGCTCCAATCCGAGCCACGAGCGCAAAAACTAAATTTCAAACCTGATTCTAAGCGACTCATCCTTGAGATCGGTATCTACGAAGGCGCTTCCACAGTTTGGTGGTCCGATAACTTCCTAGAACACCCCGAAAGCCGCTTGATCACGATTGATCCTTTCACCGGCTCGGACGAACATGTTGCCAGTCCTTCCCAGTATCCGACTCTCAACCGTATCGAGCAGATCGCTCGTACCAACGTCGCCCGCAGCAAACAACCCGGCAAAGTCGACATTCGCAAGGGTCTCAGCTGGAACCTGTTCCCAGACCTGCTGGCAGACATCGAGAAAGGCATCGATATCCTGTACATCGACGGATCCCACGAAACCGTGGCTGTGATGCGCGACCTAACCCTGTTCTACCCCTACGTAAAATCCGGCGGCGCTGTAATTATCGACGATTACGCCTGGGAAAGCGTCAAATCCGGCGTCGACGCCTGCGTGGCGAGCTTCATGGACGTCGAAAACGGCTTCTGCTGCTTCAATCAGCTCTGGACCATCAAAAAATGACCAGATTTAACGTAATTTGCACGGGATCAGGCATCCATAAATGGGGCAAATCCTGGATTGAGCATATGCTCAGCCATCTGGACTGCAAATTCCACTACCTGACCCCTGAAGACGACATCCCACTCCTAGAAAAGTGCATTGTTGTCACCAACACGACGGAATCTTACTTTTACATTCGCCGATTACAGCAAGCCAAACTCAAGTACGGTGTCATTCTGCTATCCGATGAGTGCCTTACGACCTCATTGGCGTTTTTAAATAACCCAGAATGCGTATTTTTGGCCCGGAACTACTTACACCCGGGCTGTTATCGCAACTTTAAAGTATTCCATTTTGGTCTTGGCTACAAAAACGAATTTGAGAAATACGCAGACCCACGCCGAACTGCATCGAATCGCGAATTCCTCTGGAGTTTCAGCGGTTCACTGAAGGTAGATCGAAAACGCGCTCTCAAAGTCTTCTCAGAATTCGAACCTAACTTCACACATCTTGTCGAAAAGTTCGACGATCCGGAATATTTAACTACACGAAAGTATGCCCAAACCCTGAACGACAGCATCTTCGTGCTCGCGCCAGGCGGTGGTGCTAGTAACGACTCGTTCAGGATTTACGAAGCTCTGGAATGCGGAGCAATTCCGGTAGTAATGCGAAACTTACCGCCGCTGGTGGTCACCCCAAGCTATTGGCACGGAATCTTTCCAGGGTCAGACTTACCGTTCGTCGTGGCTGACACGTGGGAAGAAGCCGCCGAACAGGTTCGAGCGTTGATCGACTCCGATCAAGTCGAATCGGTACGCAGAGAATGTATGGATTTTTGGCGCAGCTGGAAAAAATCGTGGAGGATCGAATTCGAAAAACGAGCCGCCGGTCTCATTTAAGACTCACTTTGAAGTCGTTCGCTGCAGTACGAGCGAAACAACTCCTTACACTCATCGTCAGATATGCCTAAAGCCTTAGCTGCTTTGGGGATATTCCAGCGAGCCCTAAACAACATATCTAAAGGATCCACTTCACTGGATATCGAGTTCCCCATTCTTATCCCAGCTCATGTACGTATTGAGTCGATGGCGATCCGAACTGGCCTGAAATTTAGCCACGGTCGTCGGGTTCGTTCCGCTGTTTAACTTTATCAGTTTCGCAAGCTGAAGAACGATGGGGACGTCACCCATCACGGAGGGGTCTGCTTCCACGGCGGGTGCTTAAATCCCTCTTAATTTACTCCGGCGCGGATCAAAAAACCGTAGGACCGCCAGCAGTTAAAACGGGACGATATGGAACACCTCGATAGCAAAGCCAGAGCGTGGCACGATGTACAAGCGACCACCAAGCCAAATGGTTCTGGTGATGTTGCTCGCGATCGTATGTAACACCGCGATACGTAATCGTTGTCACTACAGTTAAGCAACTGTAGCCATTCTAAAGATCGTAAAATAGACTACAAAGTTTATGGTGTTACAAGATAAATTAAGAAAATATTACTTACACACCGCGTACTAAGCCACGCTGACGCAGGAGTTCAATCAAGCTACCGCCGGGCGCTTCACGCAAAAGCTCCTGCATCCGGCGTTTGTCAATCCGGCGATCAGTTAGATCCCTCATCTGATCTTGATCGTAAGGAGCGATAACATCACCATCTCCAGTTACGCCAGCGACAACTTTCTGCGCAAGCATCCGATCTAGAAAATCACGAGCGAGTTGTTCTTGCATAACCGAGTCTCGATATAAAAAGTTTAGCGCCCAAATAGCAGCTCAGATAAACCAAACTCCCCTCGGCGAGGGTTAAACCGTTCGCGAGCTAAATCAATCCGACGCTGAGCTTCAGAACGATTTTGTTGACGCTGTTGCTCAGTACGTTGAG
>Ga0315909_10003474_pt1 | contig 19170 bp, 30 predicted proteins | sample LakEriMetagenome_11_FD_203527 | JGI IMG/M metagenome (GOLD analysis project Ga0315909, IMG submission 203527) | Freshwater fungal communities from buoy surface, Lake Erie, Ohio, United States - Buoy 2 MA125 | ecosystem: Environmental > Aquatic > Freshwater > Lake | place: USA: Lake Erie, Ohio... | reverse complement strand
TTGAGAACACGGGTATGCTCTTTGTCTTGTCCTTCAAAATACCACATCCAGCCAGTTTGACCTGAACCCATGTAGTTTTCGAAAGGAACCCAAGTCATTTCGCCCATTGCAGAACCGGAAGTGGTGTGTTTCCACTTTTCGATCATTACATTGTTTTCATACTTGTTCAGACGGCTGTTTCTTGAACCAGGCTGACCTGTTTGTTCACCGTGAGCATTACCAGGGATGATGATTTCATCAGCAGTAGTAAGCGCAGGAACGTTTGTACCAGCAACAGTAGGAGTAGCGTCAAAGCTAAATGGAGTTACATTGGTAACAAGACACTGAACACCTTTAATAATAACAATCTGCTCGTTCAACAAAGGATTTGTTGTTGACTGAGGATTGTTTCCTGTAGAACCAACAACAATGTAGGGAGCCTGTGGAGTGGTTGAATATGTATAGGCATAAGATCCCTGAACATTCAGCGTTACTGTTCCGTTGGTAGGACCAGCAGCAGAACCTGTTGTTTTTACGGTTTCGTGCGTCCAATCATCTTCCCAGTGAAGATAGTTAAGGGCGCTGATACCTTCTTCAGTTCCGTGAAGTTCGAGGAAACCGGTAAGAAGCTGATCGCCATACTTTCTAACCATTTCAGGATAGATTTCGGGTTTCAGAAGTTTTGTTGCCGCTACGGCATCAATTGAGCTAATCCAGTTGTGGTTAGTTCCCGACTGGACGAGTGAAGGAGTTGGCATTTTCTTTTTAGATTAAGTTAGTTAATAAATAAATTATTTGAGTTTGTTGGCAAAGTAATTAGCTATAACGGAATTAGTATCCATTGGCTTGGTGTCATTGGTTGATTTAGATTCGGTCGTGAAATTGATATTCTTTTGTGTTTTGACGACATTTGCTGCTCCTGCGGCTTTGCTTTCCTGTGCAATCTTCTTGATTACATTGTCAAAGATTTCCGCTTTTGCAAGCTTGGTAGCCAATCCCTTGATGTCAACGCCTGTTATTTGGTCACCAGACCTTTTCAGATATGGTTCCAATAACTTTGTGCTTCCATCGTAAAGACTTGCCACTACATCTGCAACAGCATTTTTTTCATCAGCACTCAAATTATAATCAATCTCAAACCCCTCTATCGGTGTAAACTTCAATTTTTCGATTTCCGTAACGGTCGCCCTGACCTCTTCCGAAAACTGATTTCTTGCCGCTTTTGCCGATTCTTCCATTTGAGCCATAGCCGTTTGTTCAGCCTCTACTTGCTCGGGTGTCTTGCCTTTGAAAATGGATGACTTGCTCTGATAGTCTGTCAAGAAATCAAGTGCTTGCTTTGCCTCCCTGGCTATCTTGGCACTCATCGCTTGCTGTAACGGAGTTTCGTCATCGTCCTCCCATTGGTCAAGTTTATATCGTTCGTTAAGCTCGTATTCGATCTCAACTTCAGATAATTCAGGATTTTCAATTTTCATGCGCTCCCTGAAAAGTTCGATAGGATTATCAATTGTGCTGTAATCTTTTGTTTGCAGCTTAAACCAATTCTCGTCTATCTTACCACCGGAAGCGATATACTTATCGACTTTTTCGGCTATTTCAGAGTTGTACTTAAATGAATTTTCCGCCGGTTTGTTAATCAAGGATTCTATTTCCTCCCAAGACTTGTGCTTGCCACCCGTCCTTTCAGCAATGTAATCCTCGAAGCTTTTAACATTCGGCGCACTTTCATTTGCGCTTGTTTCCGCTGACGCTTCAGCAGAAGTTGTTTGTGATGTACTTTCAGAACTCGATGTACTCTCTTGTGATGTATTGCCCTGGCTTTGATTTAACTTTGCCGCCAACAACGCATCTTGATCAAACTGACTTTCGGGTAGCGAATTGGCAAATGCCGCTTGTGCTACCGCTGCATACATTTCTTTTTCAGAACTCATACTTTACTTTTTAAATTGAACACAAAATTATTTTTTATATTTACATTCTTTTATAAAAATACTTATAAAATGCCTTTAAATGACAAAAAATTATTACAACTTCGTATGAGCAGGGGTTTATCCCAAAACGAAGTTGCAAAAAACTCCAATATTAGCCAGGCAACATTGTCATATATGGAGTCTGGTAAATATGATGATTATCGGATAAGTCAGTTAGAGGCATTAGCAAAGTTTTATGGCGTATCATTAGACTATCTGGTTGATTATGCTCCCGATGAGCTGATAAAGGAACGCTTTTTATTGGAAAGAGCAAAGGAAAATGTTCAAGAGTCATTATCCAATATTAACAAGCTAATACTTAAAAATACTGACAAGCAAGCAAAAAGACTATAAAGAAGGGAACTTTATAGGTTCCCTTCCGGTGTCATCTCTTGCTGTTGAGGTGCTGATAGCGCGTTTTGAAATGCCATTGTGCTAAATGATTGTTCATGCGTAATTTCTGCAACCTCTTTCTTTCCTTGATTAGCCAATTGTAGCTGAAGCTGTATCTGCTGCATTTTTTGCTGATGCTCTTGTGCCGAAAGCTGTGACTTGACCTGGCCTTCAAGCTGCAATTCCTGCATCTTGCTTTGCATCTCCATTGCCAATGTCTGCTGTCTTGCCTGCTCCGCCATTTGTGCTGCCTGTGCCTGCACCTGTGCATTCATTTGACTATCTTGCTGCTTGGTGCTTTGGGCTTCTTTAATATTACGTTTTTCACGCAATACCAATAGCTGTGCCGCAAGCTTCACGCTGCTCTTCATGTATTCCTTGATAAGAATAACATCGCTTGGCTTTAGTGATCCTGTCTGCAAGCCCATGTTAATCATCTGCATCAAATCTTGTTTTTCTTCCTCGTCAGGCAACAGTTCTATTTTAATGCCAAACTGTGCCAATGACAATTCTTTTCCAGCCTTTATAGCCTTGACACTTTGTAGGCCAATGGCAGGAACAAAACCCTGAAGCCCATCGCCAAACTCGCAAACATCCTGTATCATTAAAGAAAGCCTGTCTGCCGTTTTTTCAACAATACGCAACATCGTATTTGTCAATGGACGCAATACATTCATGGACGCTTGAACAGCCAGCTTTTGATTGCCGACCAACGCTTCTTTGTCAGGACTTGACGCATCCACAGCACTATTATAGCCGATAACATCGTTCATCAATTGTATTTCGTGGTTATACGCTAATATGAATTGCTGGAAGTTTCTTCCAATACCGTTTTCAAGCGGTGTCAGCGGACTGCCATTAATAACGCTTCCATCTGCACGAACACTGCTATATACAAAGCTACCGGTCTGCTTTTTAAGCTTCAATATTTGCTTTGGATCCATCATGGCATTGCTGCCATTACCCATACCGGCAACAACCTCATCCAAAGAAGAAGTGTCAATGGCAAGCCCAGGAGGAGCCGCTTCCATAATAAACTGCTGTGCCTTGTAGTGAATAAGGTTGATTTGGTCCTCGTGAGGAATCATCCTTTCTACCAACGACTTGTTTTCCATGTCGTAGATGTCAGGATAAATCATTACTATCGGAAGCTCGGCCTTGGGGCTATATGAAATACCGTTTTTGCTACGCTCAATGTTTTCCTGCATCTTGTAGCCCCAAATGTAATCCGTTCCAATTACCCAATAACCCTCGTAAATGTATTCGGTTGCCTTATTATATATTGTGGACTTAACTTTTTTGTCCTTGCTATCGGCATTGTAGTATTCATCAACCGGTGCAAAGTCAAATACATTACCCCTTTTGACGTTTTTCTTTTCTTCCCATTTGTCGTTGTTGACAGCCTTAAACCAAAACCTCAACACGCTGACATTAAAGTCATCATATCCGCGACCAAATATCCTTGCCGCATTTTGATAATAGCCTTCGTAGCTGTTTCCCCATGCCCAGCGCCTATTACCCATCTGTGAGCCTGCTGTCTTGGCAATGTTAAACAAATCATCTTCGGTAAAATCGGTTTCAAACTGCGAAATTTCCTGAATAGTATATTTACTGATAACGGCTTGATAAGGCACGTTTCTAAAATCATCCCACTTGGAATATGGCGTAATTATGTCAATCGGATCCTGCCATTCAACACGAATATTTTTGTTGGCATCATAATAACGCAACAAGGCCCCTTTCTTTAATACAACCAAATCCCTTATTAGCTTCTTCTTGCTGTCCTCAAAGTTGTTGTCATAAAAAACAAAGTCCAAAGCCTGCTCCATAGAAGCAGCCAAATCGTCCTTATAGTTGAGCTGCAAGTGAAGCTCTGCTTCCTCATTATCTTCAGGAACCTTTGCACTGGGTGGTATAAGCGGAATGCCGGTAGCTTTGCTAATCTGCTCGTCATATTGTTTGAGAAACATATTGGCGTAAAGCTCCCTGCGGTATTCGTCCTGCTTGGTAAGACTAACAGGATCAATTGGAGTACACCTGATCTTATAGTCCATGTTCATCATCCTGCCTACAATATTGTCAACAATAGACGCAATTCGATTAGTAGGACTAAAATCAAGGTTAAGATAAGAAGTGTCCCCAACGTCAAGACGGTTAAGATATTTAAGCACGCTTTCAAGACCTTCAGCATATCGTCTGTTAATTATATCTTTTTGTCTTTTGTTAGCAACAATGTTTGCCTGTAAATTCCAGGCATTCCAAATAGCCCTTGCATAGGCAATTCCATAACGGGGATCAGCCTTTACGGATGCAGGTGCTAATGGATTGGGAAAGCCTTTGAGTGCTACCTCATTACCCCTTTCGTCAATTATTGGTTTTGCCTTTGGCATTTTTAAATATAATTGTTTGGTGTTATTTTATAACTTTCAGTACCACTTACTTTGTATGTGTCAAACAGATCGTATGACCTTCTTTGTATCGGCTTTCTGATTGTTTTCCTATTTCCTAACAAAGATAAACCAAATCCAACCATTTCATCAAATTTCGTCCACTTGGCATCAAAGTCAAACGCTGTCAAGCATTTTAGCAAATTATCGAAGTAAACCTGCCCCATCCTCGCCTCTTCATTTTCTTTCTCAATCAATCCGACATAGTTTACCACAAAGCTTTCAACGGCATAGACAAGCGCCTGACGAGCCTCCTCGCCAGACAAAGGTATGCCTTTTTCCTTTTGGTTGTGTGATGAATATGCTGTTTGTGTTTCTTCGGGCCTATCCATTAAGTAGTTTTCATAGCCACGCATCCTAAAATAGTTGATCGTGCCTATCTTGTTGGATTCCACAAGTATCTCCCATCCATAATAAACGCACTGCAAAATCATATCCTCCCACATTATTTCAGGAAGTGACGGCCTGTTGACATATTCCAAAATAGGAACACCCGTTTCATACGGATTCATAATGTCAAACTTTCTTGTGCCGTAACAGGCAGCATTGGACTTTCTGTTGTCTGTCGTTACCTTGTTATCATACGGATCAAGCCCAAAGCATCCTGTTTCATTGTTTGCCGGTGACCTCTTGCCAAAACGCATAACCATTTTGTTTCTGTCCTCCGGTTTAGGCATCCAGCTAATCAGCCATCTGCCTTCAGCACAAGGATGCCATACCACCTTTGTATCCCGTTGACCATTCTCCCAAATAAAGTTTCCCCTGACAAGCAGGTGTGGGTTTTGCGTCAAATGTATCTTGTTATGATCTAATTGCTGAAAAATCTTGGCAATGTCATAGGTATGTATCTTGTTTGCCCCTTCCCTAAAGGCATCTGTTTCGTCAAAAGGGTGCATACGACATTCCTCGTAGTAACCAGCCAAATCGCCGCTTTCAAGGTATGCCTTGCGCTTGTTTTCTAAAAACTCCCTGGCTCCAATGCACTCGTCATCAGAATCAATCGTTTTTAGGTATTCAGCCTGCTCTGCTGTTGGGGTTTCAATAATGCTTTCCCCATATTCGCCAATAAATCCTTCCAGTCCGTCATAGGCAGGAACAAAATACCTATACATTCCTGTCAGCGTTTGTCCGTTGGATGTTTTTGTTCGTGAGCTGCTCTTATGCCATATATTTTCAAATGCCTTTGCTCCAATACGCCTTTTCTTCAGCGTTCCTTCCTGCAATGGCTCGTTGACAGTCGTTCCTACCAATGCCTTGCCTATTATTTTCTTTCCACCACCAAGCGTCAAACACTTCTCGACAATCTGCATCCACTTTTCAAAGTCTGCTTCTTCCCACTTTCCAACCTCATCACCGATAATACCCTTTAGCTTATAACTATCGTATGCGTTGTCAGCCGTGTTTTTCCAGCTAATCTTTGTGTTCAGGCTTATTTCCTTTTTGGCTGTTTTGTTTTTGGAAGTAATTTTTTGAACAGGAGCTTTAAAAACAAGCTCTTTCTTGACATCTTCAGCCGATTGTACCTGCGGCTTAAAGAATGGGGGTAACTCTTGGAAAGCATATACTATCTTGTCAAACAATTCTTTGGCATCACCACCGGTCTTGGAAACCATGCCGTAATTGGAATTAAATGTCTTTCGGGCATCATTGAGTATAATGGATGCCGCCCGGTATGAAAATCCGTCCCTACGCTTCTTCAGGTAGTCAATTCCCAAACACTTTGAATCGGAATTGCATACCTCCCAAACATAAAACCATCGCCTATCTACATCCCTATACTCTGGATAACCAACGTCAAGCTTAAAATAATTAAGGTAAAAATAGTGATCACCAGTAATATAAGTAGGCTTACCGTTGATATAAAACCAATAACCCTCAATGCAACGCCTGTTTTCTTCGTCAATCCAATCACGAACCTTTGCGTTTTTGATATACAGGTCATCTATTTCGTCCTTTTCCTTGTCGTAGATAGCGTGTAATATTTCAACCTTCCGCCACTTTTGTTCTTTTTTGGGCAGGTCATTTCCTGCTATTTCAGTTTCACGTGGAACAGCAGGCAGTTTAAATACTATGTCTTCGTATAAGCGAGCCTCTTGCATTATTTTTTGCCTTTTAATGCCAGCTTTTCGGCAACACTCAACGATTCAATTTTCTTTTCTTCATTAAGCTTTCGCTCCTGGTCAGGTGTCATCAGCTTGCGCAATTCGTCCAATGTCTTGTTCAAATCCAATATCTTGTCAAAATACCACTTTGTTCTATCAAAACTTTTGTCCGTGCTTTCCGCAAACAGGTCAATGGGCGTTTGCAACAACTGAACATTAAAGTTGTCGAGCTGCTTGCGAACAGACCTGTATGATTCATAGTATGGACTGTCTTCATATAGCTTCAGCTTTTGTTCAAGGTATTCAACATAAGACAGAGCTTCCCTGTCTTTTATTATAGGCTTTTTCATAATACTCGTACTCTAATTTAAGCAAATATACAAAAAAGCCCATTCGTTTGACGGAATGGGCTTCTTTGATTTGCAATTTGCTTCTTACAATCCCTGTGCATTAATCGGGAATCCACCAGGAATAACACCTGTTGATGCAACTGCGGTTGAAATTTGTGCCGGAGTTTGCTGTGCCAAATATACTTCCATAGTGTTTCCATTGCGGAAATACTCGAATTGGCTATTGGCAAGCGGCGGATTTGTTCCGGGAGGATCTTGAATTGTTCCAAAGTGATTAACAGAACCGTTCAACAAAACAGTTGTATAATCTTCTCCATCTTTGGAAATGTCAAGGGAAATCAACTTTGTTGACAATCCCAAAATTGCTCCGAAATTTTGCGTTACAATCACTCCTTTGTTGAAACCTGTATTGTGCGGTGCACTATACAGAATTTCGCTACCAACGGACACGTTGTTTACTACATAGTCCATTACCATTTCTATTTGGCTGTCATCCAAATGAAATGGCAAGTTGGTTTCATATTGAGTTAATGATATAAGTGCCATTTGTTTTTTCCTTTCTTTTAAGATTAATAAACTCTGGATACTGTTGCGCTTGTTGACTTGATAACAATTTCAAATTTACCAAGAGATGTTGTAGCACCATCAGCAACAGCACCCGTTCCATTCAAAGTATTAAAGTTAACATTTCCTCCACCAGGAACCGTAACAGTTGCAGCATTTGTTGATCCAATGCTTACGTTTTCTACAAAGAAAGTAATTACGCTTCCTTCTCCGTATCCGGCAGATGTAAAGTTTGCAAAAGTAGGAAGTGTTAGAGCAACTGCACCGCCAGAAGTATCAGCTTTAATGTAGCCAGCAGAAACTTGATTTACGCTAAGGCTTGTGCTTGTAATAGCAGCGCTGATGTTGTACTTTGTATTATTGGTGGCTGAAAACACCAGTGTTTTTACAACAGAAGGAGCTTCAGTTGCAAACAAATATGTAATCAGGCCAAACTCTTTGTACATGATTTTGGAGCCAATAGGATCAACAACAACATCAAAAATGTTGAGAGCGTTAACCAATACTGACTGGCCACCGATTGTCAAAGTAATAAGAGCCGTAGAAAGAGCAGCAATAGCCGCTGGCGTTTCGTTGACAATTACAGCTACTTGATCGCCCAAAAAGGCAGAAGGACCAGAATAAACAACATTAGAGCCAGCGCCATAAGATGTTACTCTGTAGATGTCGATTTCGTCAACCTGAATAGAGGCAGGTGAACCGGATGTGGGGGTAAGCGTTAATAAAGCCATTTTTTTAAGTTTTTAAAGGTTTAAAGGTTATTGTTTAATGTTTTTATAAATCAATACCCAAAAGTATCAGTAATAAACGATACCCCTTATAAAAATACTTATAAGAATACAGGTCAGTTTTCTTCGATAACGCAAAAAATGTCATCAATGTGCATCCGATACATTTCCTTGCCTTCAATCTTTAAAGCATACTCGCTGAAGGTCGGATGAATGATTGTCTGACCGCTATCAAAACCTGCCTCCCTCGCCATATTGCCCACAAATTCGACCTTTGACAAAAGAAACTTTTTTTCAGGACTGATCTTTGTATAAATCTTTACACCCGAAACTTCAGTGTAAGTATCCTCCTCGTTCTCCATTACAGGTGTCGCCAATAGCCACTTTTCCATCGGTATCACATCCCCATCACGCACCACACAGATGATTTGGTTATAATCTGCTTTATAAAAGATTTCTTCGCCATAAGAAACTTCGTTCTCCGGCTGGCTGACAAAGTGGTGGAAATATACCTTGTCGCCAATCTGCAAGGGGGTGTCATAAAAATACCCCTCATAATAGGGCCTGCCTGCCCCATCTTCTTTCCTCACCCGTGCATCTACCTTACGGGGTATCTGCTTAACAATGCCATGCTGGATAGCATTGGTAAAGGGCTTTATCACTTTGTTGACCTTGCCGGACTTCTGCTCGGCTTCAATCTGCATCAGCCTCCTTTTAAGGTTTACCGTAGGCAAGCCCCTTTTGCTGGCTAACACCCACTGCTCATGCAGCTTGGCATATTCAGCCTCAAGCTCCCTGTAATAATGATACAGCTCACTCTCCTGCTGATCGGTCGTGCTTTGCTCGCCAAAGTCCTTGTCAACATATAACTCTAATCCATTGGCAAGCTTTATCTTGCCGTCTGCCTCCCTGTCAACGCTGACAAGAAAGATGTTTTTAAGCGGTTGTATCATGGGGTACTCTTTTTTTTATTTCATAAATACTATCAAGGTGATCCAAAAAGTCCGTAAGGCTCATTGGACGATTGCCGGTTTCAAAGTATGTATTCCATGCCTTGTCCCACTCTCGCACCTTGTATAGTATCTCTACAAACTGCTGACGCTGCAAATCCAGGTCATACTCATTCTTAAATTCAGCCAAAATATTCATATACTCTTACTCGTTTTACTTTAACACATTTTCCCACGCTTGACAGATCGCTGCGATTGCTTTATCAATGCCTTCATGGAAGCATTACCCTTCTTATTCTGAATGGTCGGCGTTTTTGCTATACGCTTCAGTGATGATTGTTTTTTCATAGCCTATCGGTATTTAGCGGTTTTCTTCTTGATACTCTTGGGCTGTGACACAAACTGCTTGCCTGCCTTCTTGCCTGCCGCCTTCGCCTTGTTGGTAGCCGACTTCTCGCCCTTGCTCAAAGCAGACCATGCCGCCTCCGGCAGGTAACGCTTCTTGCCCTCTGACTTGACCTCTTTGCCGCTGCCCTTCTTCTTGTTGGCATGGGTTCCAGAGGTCATCCACTTCTGTGCCGTCCAATCCCTTAAACTCTTCTGCGGATCCTTTGCCATATCACTTTTTCTTTGTCTTATAGCCACCACCAGCCGCCTTATACTCCCTGGCAAGCATCTGTGCCTTCCTCGCACTCCAAAGACCCGGATCGCCGCCCTTGCCGCCAGCCTTGATCTTCTCGAACAAAGACTTCCTAATGCCAGGCTTGGTATATGTCCCCGCCTGGTTGACCTTGCTCTTTGTCGTTGTTTTCTTCGCTGGCATAACAATTACTGCATTGGGTTAGGCATCGGCATTATGCCGTTCATAACATTGATACGCTGCATCAGACTGTTAAGAATGAATGGATTGGTGTCAGCATTGGTAGTGCTTCCGGGTACGCTGATTTCAGCAGTGTTTGAAGATACAGAGTTATCCTCGGTGTTAAGAACAAAGAAAATAACAGTGTAAACAAATGATCCGTCACCGATAGCTGATTGCTTTACAGGTGCAATGTGGTAAAACCCTTTAAAGTTATATTTCATGTTTTTTATTTTTTAAACTTGTTTTTAAATAGTTGCCTGTGAAACAGATATGCCCACAAAAATACTAAAGTTATTCCAATATCAAACAAACATTGGCTGAAAGATACCTTTTCAAGCGTCCATATCTTTAGTATGACACCAAGTATCATCCATATAAAACCCACTCGCAGCGACCAATGGCCTACAAAAGACCACCTGTGAACAATCTTCTCATTGTCGCCATATAAATATATGTAGAACATCGTCAGGCAAAATCCCAATATGATGCTCATAACAAAGTCAATAGCTGTAAATAATATCATTTTTGTTCCTTTTTAACGTATTTGTCAAACAGCGTTTCTACGCCCTTCAATCCAAAATACCCCAAAAGAAACGCCATACCATATTGGCTCTTGCCGGTCAAATCAAAAAAGTCAACCGCTATCTGCGTAAGATAATTAGCACTCAATGTGCCGGATGCTATTCCGAATACAGAACTTCTGATGCTCATAGCCGCCCTTTTGCTAATCATTAGCAATGATCCGAACATCCCTGCCAATATCAGCGAAATGTCAATCCCAAGGTCAATCAGATATTTTTTTATCATCCTTTATGTATCCCTTTTCTATCGCTTCCTTGCGTGTTATAAGTCCTGTAAATCCCGTTTCGTCAGTGTGAACATACAACTCCCCCTTGCTGATCCTCTTCTCCGTTTCCCTGACAATACTCCTTTTCATTTCTCTACTTAACTTCTCCCACTCCGGTCGCTCCGCCTCGGTGATCCATAATGGCCTGCCGTTATAGGTTTCTTCCTTTACCTCATCCATAACCTCCCCTTCATCCGACAAGCCCATACGCATATTATAACGCTCTACCTGCACCTGATACATACCCCAGGCAAACAAGCCCATTACCACCAAAAGAATATATGAACCGATGTACTCCATATCCTAATGGTTAGAACGGTAAGTCGTTATCCGCCTCAACCGCCTTGGTAGCCTTCTTTTTTTCTACAATGCCCTTAACAGCGACAGGCTCTTCCGCATCCGCAGCCTTCTTGCCACCCAGCATCTTCATGTCGTTCAGCACCACCTCCGTGAAATACTTGGTAACGCCATCCTTTTCATAGGTCTTGTTAGACAAACGACCATTGACATACAGCAAATCACCCTTTTTGACATACTTCTCGATGATCTCCGCAAGCTTGGCAAAGGCAACACAGTTAATCCATGTCGTATCCTCTTTCCTTTCACCGGCCTTGTCCTTGTAAACCTCGCTGACAGCAAGCGTAAATACCGCCACTATTCTGCCACCATCCAAAGATTTGACCTCTACATCTTTTCCTACACGCCCGATAAACGAGCAACTGTTCAATGAACTCATATATACTTGTTTTAAATGATTACATCTTCCTTGGGACCACTATCGCCACCCTCTTCCCGGGCAGCCATCTCCGCAGCCTTTATCATCTTGTCATGCCTGACCTGACGCTGAACATCAGCAAGGTATGCCTTGTGGCTCTCACACAGCACACAGCCATGCTCATGGCGGAAACGAACACGGACATCTTCGGGGATAATATCCCAAATCTTCATCCAATGCTCGTATAATGCGTCCTTATCCATTGAGTTTAGTCCTTCCATAGCACTATCGTTTTTTTACGTCAAATGCCGATATACCTTTTTTCGTGTCCTTGATATTATATGTCACAAGGTCGTCCTTCTTGACTTCCTCTGTAACGGCTGTAATGTGAAAGAAAATGTCCTTGCCTTCCTCATCAACAATAAATCCATACCCCTTGGGCTGATTATAAAATTTTACGATTCCTTTATTCGTAGTAGTCATTACATTAAAATTTTCAAAATAAAGGCACAATACTAATCATTGTCAAGCAAATAAACAAACATTATTTTCCATCAATGCGTGCCTTCTTCAGCTGATAGGCGTTTTCCTTGAAAATCTTCGCATTTTCAGCCATCTGACTGCGACTTCCCCTAAAGGCATACTCCCCGTTTACAAGGTAATAGCGCCTCCCCCTCTCGCTTTTCTGCTCAATAATAATATTATACCTCTTCAGCTCATCAAGGTGACGCTTGATAGTCGCCGTACTAATACCATACTCCGAAACAATCTTCCGGTAAGACAATGACACCCGGTTCTTATACTCCATAAAACCCACAAGAACACCGAAAAACCCCAACCCCGACAAGCCAAGCGTTCCGGCAAGACGACGATATGCCTCCATGTTTACCATAAAATACGGATCGTTGTCCCGGACAATACCCCCTATCTCGCCAGTATCAGAATCAAAAGAACGCCACTTCTTTATACCCCTGTCATAAAATAACTCCTGTGACATACACCCCAAATATACCGCTTTAGTTTTGAAAGCGCAAAACTTTAGTTTTGAAAGCGCCAAAAACACCCCAAAAAACCCCTACACCCCAACAACAACAAGCCTCACAGCCATTTTAATAAAGAAAATCGCCTTTTATTCTTTTAACGGAGAAAGTATGCACATCGAACAAGCCCCCCTTTTTTCAACCACCACAACCAAAATCATACCCAACCCTATTGCTATTACCCCACAGCATATATACCTTTACCCCCACACACACCAAAAAAACAACAATACCACAAAGTTATGAAAAATTACTACTTTAACAACGTCCTGATGAAAAAGAACAATCCATATAACCTCATGGGCCAAATACAACGTATCATAGCCCTCGAAGCAATATCACAAACAGTCATCGAAATATACCTCGACAGAAAACCCAATAAAGAACCTAAACTCCTCGCTTACTACACCTCTGTCCCAAACCCCTACTGCCTCGATATACCCGAAAAAAAAGACAGATACTTCAATACCCACAAAGATACCCTCAAACACCTGTGCAACTACACAACGCATACCCTCGCAATTTCAGCCGAATACGAAATCAATAACAACAAATATAACCTCAACTAAAACCATGAAAACACCATTTCCCATCAAACCAAACAAGCAATTCAAACACATCGTCAACAAAATAACCAAACTCAACAACGACAAATCCCCAGTCAACCACAAACAAATAATCCGCCATAATAACCTGAACCCCAAAAAATATTTTGACCAATTCTCCAAACTCATGAACTAATACACTATATTTACACCCGTTCTGTGTTAAATGTTAGTGTGAATACCCCCTGCATTTCCCTGGCCCCCATGATGCCAAATATGTAGGGGGTTTCTTTTTTCCCCGTTTTTAGCTTATTACAAACACTATCCCCAATAAAACATATAAAGACTCAACCGTGCTTGCAAAATTGCAAGAAATCCCCTTATTTTGCCCTGAATGGAAAATGCGTGGCGTGAATATGGGTGGGATAGTACGATATATACGGGGGGGTGGGTATCCGGAACAAAAACGTGTTTTTCCGTATGGGGTACGTCCGTTTCCCGTCCGTTCCCGTTTGTTGTTGGCTGTATCGTTATGCTATCTGTCAGAACGGGAAACACTAATAAAAATACGGGAAATGCTCCGTCTTGTTTCCGTTTCATTTGATTTGGAAACAAAGTTACGTTTCGCGGAAACTGAACACAAAAAAAAATAACTGAAAGGCAGTGATACCAAGGGATCGCAAGGAAACTGAAAAATTAAAATCGCGGAAAGCCTCGCCATTGTTGAGCTGCAGCGTTTTGGAAAAGGAACAATACCCCCCAAATCCTTTATTTATCGTATCTTTGTTTTTCGTGAAACGTTGAAAGCCTTTAATATCAAGGGAAATGAAGTTATACCACGTGTTAATTGACCGCGGATACAGCCATAAGCAGATGATTAATCGGCTAAAGATCAGCCATTACAGGCTTTTCCGCATACTTGAGGATCCAAGATTGGCGGAAATAGGGGAGTTGAGGCGTATATGCAGGCTTGCAGGCCTTGATTTTATTGAGGTTTGTAAGTATATTGAGTATCGATATTGGCCACATGAAAGGGTTTCCAAGGATTCGGATTGATTTTTTCCAGGATTTATAGGGTTTCCAGGGCGATAGTTTCCTGAAGATGCTTGATTTTGTTGGCTTTTTTCGGCTTTTGTTTTTCGATAGTTTCCCTATATATATATTAAGGCATAGAAAAAAAATAAAAAAAATTTTCATCCTGCGGAACGTCCCTATCTATAAGGGTTTCAAAAATACCACCTTTGCGAAGGCCTTGTTTTATTGGGGTTTCAGAATGTCATTGAAATTTGCATATCAACTTTTTGTCCGTATCTTTGTCTTGTTGTTTGATTGATAATTGATTGACGGCTGAATAAAACGTTATTCAGTTACTGATAAAGGGGACGAAAAAAAAATTTACTTTTTTTCTTGCAAATACGAAAATTGTTTGTACCTTTGTCAAACTTAATTGAATAGGCAATGTTTAACGTAACATTGTAGCGAGATTGAAATACTGAAATTTGGTAGTACGTCTATAGTATATATATATTGTAGGTACAGTTATCAAGTAAAGGGAAACAAAGAATACCCGCGTTATTGCGGTGACAGAAACCCCAATAACCGCTGTTAAATAAGCCAAAATAAAAAAAGTTATTTTTTTCTTGCAAAATACAAAAAGACGTTGTATCTTTGACATATCAAATTGAATGAAAGTTTAACCAATAAGAAAGGAGCAAAGTAGACAAAAGTAATTAGTATACATATGAACTACGTGTGGGTTTATCGGTAATACCCTCCATCATGGCACAGGCCGGATACGTCCGAAGTGTGCGAAGTAAAAGACCAAGCCGAAATTAAGTTCAGCAATGGACCTGGGAATAATATGCCCAAAGCATACCCAGAGCAGGTGTCGGCCTGTAATATGAGAGCTATATGCTCGTGTAATTGAAAACTAACGAACCCGAATAGCGGATTTCCGGATGCGTCTGGAACGGCTACGGCCGAGAAGCAGGGCAGAGTTATATTGTGTGCGGATATTGTAACGCAAGGCAATAATTACATCCGAATGTAAGGTATAGACAGAATCAACGCAAACTCGTCAAAACCTCTCCGCATGGAATACGTGTGCGGTGTAGTGAGCCACCATAGGCTCATGAATCAAATAACAAGATGAACGGACTTTGTCGGACTAAAGCGTCAAACAGAGCGTGCCGATAGCAAGGCACTCATACGCTCTGTTGCTTCGAGAACGGGGGTAGATGGTTCTACTTTTGACAAATGAGCGTTCGATCCGCTCGCCTCCGTCTATTTATTACAATCCACAAATCAATTCACACTCTAAACACTGACACAATGCAAGTATTTAACACTGCCTGCTCGGTCGCAATAGTTGCGGTCGGGCTATTCATGTTCGCCTGGCTTGTCATCGACACAATCCAACTGCACAAAGATGTATGGGGAAAGGAGGACAGCCATGTTGACTAATGACGACATTGTAAAGGCTACGAAGTGCAATACGCTCTTTCAGGCGGTCAATGACCTCGAATGGTTTGCCGGCAGTCGTATTGGCGACAGCTTCAATGATGCGGACTACTTTCACTGGACGAAATACGACCGGCTCGAAAGGTATTTCCTGCTCAAGTCATACGCGGACAAATTAACAGAAACCAATTAACACTAAATAAAAAACACCAAACACAGAACACAATGCAGCAAGTTACCTACTCGTATACTCTCTCGCAGGTGCGTGAGATATACAATTGGGCGGATGATCTATTCCGTCCACTTATGGAATTTATTACTGACTTCGAACACTACAACCGCATACGTCGGAGTGTCAAAGATCACGGATGTTCCTTGTCTGACATACTCGATGACAGCGATGTCTTTGAGCATGACGGACTATACTACAATTCGGACGACTGGGTAGTAACACGCGAGGACAATGCCGAATGGCGTGAGGACGTACATTATTGCAATTACTACGAGGAATACACAAGCGAAGACGTATCCCGTGTCTATATCGGGCGTGAGGAGTGTTACTATTCCGAATCGGCAATCAATAGATGTGGCGAACTTTACTATTATGACGGAGATTATTATGACTGCGATGCTCTCTCACGGCATGATCTTGTTGTCATGCCTGACGGAGATGTTGAGCCTATAAACGAGGTTTACTATTGGGACAGCGATGGCGAGTATCACTACGAACCCGAAAATAGATACACGCGGTCGTATCATAACGGGGGTTCACGCACCAAGCGGTTTACTGACGAGCCTAAATTCTACATCGGCTTCGAGATTGAGAAGGAAGACCAAGCTGTCAAGGAATCAATATGTATCAATGACTTCGAGGACGAAACGAATAACGAATGGCGAAAGGAAGATGACGGCTCGCTCAACGACGACAGCGGTTACGAACTTATCAGTCCAACATACGAACTGCTACCGGACAAGATATTCGAGGACATCGAATCCAATTCCTTGATTGTCAAGCATATCAATGCAGGATTCTCAAAGGAACGATGCGGTGGACATATCAACGTGTCGCAAGACGGGCTCACGGGCATGGAGCTATTTGACAAGGTCAAAGGGTACACGCCACTATTCTATGCACTTTACTACGGACGTGTCGACAATTCATATTGCCGAGGCAAAAAGATCAATGATCTCAAAGAACACAATGAGAAACGTCAAGCTATCCGCATACACTACAACCGCATCGAGTATCGTATCGTGTCGGCTGTGCCTAACGTATCCGTCCTCAAGTGGCGGACGCGGCTCATTGAGTTTATTGTCAACAATCCTACCGACTCACCCGAAACGGCTTTTTACAATATCATGACTTCGCTCAAGCCCTTGCTGACCGAGGTATATGACACTGACGAGCGGTTTCAAAAGTTACTCGAGCGTGTCATCAAGTATACGCTCGACTTCGAGAACATCACACTAATCAACCCAAACACTAACCAATAAAAAACAAACAGAACTATGTGTATCGCAATCTTAAACAGCAAAGGCATACTGCCTGACAACTACATCAAAAACTCCTGGGACAACAACAATCAAGGCGGTGGCTTATTGTATACCTATGCCGGCAAGCTCAAGACATTCAAGACCTACGAATACAAGGACTTTGTCAAGGAATACAAACGCGTGCGTGCCGACAAGCATACCGGCAAGGTTGTCCTCCACTTCCGTATCGCAACGAGCGGACACGAACGCTATACAAACCTGCATCCGTTCCTTGTCAACGACAACCTCGGCTTCGTACACAATGGTATCATATCGGGGCTTGGCAATAAACAATACTCGGATACCTACGAATACAACGAAATGCTCAAGCGGTTGCCGTCTGACTTTCTGACTGACGAGGGTATCACTGACCTCATATCCTATTCCATCGGCTCGTCCAAACTTGTGTTCCTTGACAGCAATGACCACGCGACAATCATCAATGAGGACTACGGACACTGGCACGAAGGTAATTGGTATTCCAACGACAGCTACAAATACGCCCTCGATTACGTCTACTACGGCAACCAAAAAGTCAAGAAGAACAGCAAGTCAAGCTATGCTGACGGCAACAAGTGGGACTACGATTGGTCATACCTTTCCAATACTTCCACATCATGCGGACTTGACACTGAACGCGATGCAAAGTATTATGACGACCTATACACCGATGACAATGACTACAATACATTGTGGTGGTATACAAACGTGACAGATGCAAACATACGCAGGCTCGAAAATTTCATCGGCTTCGGATACAAGACCGAAGAGTTTGCGGAAGAACTCGGTATGCTGTCCTATGACTTCGACACCTGCGACCTCGACGAAATTTTAGATCAACTCGGATACATCAATCAACCCTAATTACTAACACACTAACACACAGACACATGAAAAAGGAAATCATCAATGAACTGCAAGACGTTTGGACAAAAGAAGCCAAACGTGTTTTACTCGGGCGGAAAATTACTTCCGTCCGATATATGACCGACGACGAAGCCGAGGTACTCGGTTGGTCAAAGCGGTCTATTGTTCTTACGCTTGACAACAAAATCCTATGTTACATGAGCATGGATGATGAGGGCAATGACGGGGGATCTATGTTCTATGACTGGGAAGACGGAACACAAGGCGTGTTGCCTACACTTTAATACTAACCTTTAATACAGAACACACATGAAAGTATCAACTATCGCGGGGAGCGTATTGCTCGCCTGTATCGTGCTGTCTATCAGCGTGGTAGCAATCGCTGACGTAATCAAGTCGGCACGAACAAAGGACAACGGCAACCGAATACTTGCCGACATCGACCAAACAATCGACAAGCGAAGGCATGATGAAGCCGTCCGCCTTGTCAGATACTACCGGCAGGTCAATGAAAAAGAACTCGCATGGTTTCACACATGGCACGAATCGGATGAGGTTATCTACGATGCGAACGGCTTTGTGGTATACTACAATGACACACAGACCGAAGCGGACTATGTGTGGATTTATGAAATCAACTAATCACTAACCCTTAAACACTTAAACACATGATTAATCTAAAGAAACCTACCACAAAGTATGCGGTCATCAGTCCTGATGGCTTCACGATCGAGCGTACTGAAAGCTACAAGACACAAAAGCAAGCTATGGATGCGTTCGAACTATTCAAGAAACGATACGAAAGCCAGGGCTAT
>Ga0315909_10003472_pt1 | contig 19175 bp, 38 predicted proteins | sample LakEriMetagenome_11_FD_203527 | JGI IMG/M metagenome (GOLD analysis project Ga0315909, IMG submission 203527) | Freshwater fungal communities from buoy surface, Lake Erie, Ohio, United States - Buoy 2 MA125 | ecosystem: Environmental > Aquatic > Freshwater > Lake | place: USA: Lake Erie, Ohio... | reverse complement strand
AGAATGCTTGACCATACAATAAATGGACAAATGGTTGGTGATGAGGATTTATTCAACAGAATTTTGGAAGTGAAACCAAAACTTCACTGCTGTGGACACATCCATTGGGCTTACGGACAGAAATCCTTCAATGATACCGAATTTATCAACGCGGCGGTTCTTAATGAAAGATATGAACACGAAAATAAACCCGTTAAATTAACATTTGATACAGAAACAAAACAGATTGAATATGACATATAAAAATTATTTAGATTATGCAACAACAATCATAGAATCTTATGAAGATTTGAGTATGATTGGAACTCAACCACACATTTCCGCGTTATTCTCTGACCCGGAGAATCTTACTATTCTTACGGAAGATGAGTATTATGAAAAATTAACCTTCGATGATGAATTCTTGGAGAATATGGAGAAAAATCTCAAAGAAGTTTCAATTGACAAAAAAGAGCTATATAAACTCTATATGGAGTGGGTAAATCAAGTGTCGGAAGATTGTGATTGGAAAACTAGTTTTGAACCGGAAGAGATTGTTTACGCTATTGCAAACATCTTGGAAAATAACCCTGACTTAATTAATAAATAATATGGAATACGTAGCCGGAATCGCAATTTTATCTGTTTTTATTGTCGCAATTTATGGATTCATTGATGTGATAAGACAAATAAATAAACTCAAATAATATGGAATACAAGTTAAAAGGGAAACCTGAAAAAGTTCATTGGGAAGAAACCAAACAATTCAATGTTGTTGATGAAAATGGAGTTGAATACACTCTTAGAGTTGGTGATAGTTGGGACAGAACCGAATACTTTATTTGGGAAGATGGAAATGGGGGTTGGAATGATTTGAAAAATGAAGAATTAATTGAATGGATTTCAGAGAGTTTACCGAACGAAGAGTGGTCCTTGGAACAAGAGCTGAGAAAAGAGTTCGAACCCAAGATGGATGAGTTATATGAGAAATATGTCAAAGAAAATGGGGAAATAAAAGAAATAAAAAAATTTGGTGAGCTAGTTTGGGAAATGCAGAATATAGAAGGTATCCATAGGTATAAACACGATTATTATGAGAGGTTGTATGTAGTTTACCATTTCTTATTGAAAAAATTTAAATAATATGGAACAAACAAAATTCAAAGTAGGGGACAAAGCCTACAAACCAAAGGGTTATAAATTTCCTTGTACGATTGTATCAGTATTCAAAACTGTACAAGGTGAAGTGAGAGTAGTTGCCGAGATGGACAATTACGGATTGCTACACATTTTTAACGAACAACAATTGGAGCATTATGAATAAAGAAATTGGTAAAATAGATTGGGATTGTCAATTGATAACCAAAGATGGAAAATATTTTGGTTATAGTGATACTGACAGACACGACAGAGCTTGGCATGATGACCCAATCAAAGCAATAGGATGGAATCTTAAATTGGATGACCCAAATAAAGTATTTTCTCCTTCCGATATGGGATTAAATGAAGCAAAACTTATAAAGGTTAAAAAAACTATAATATTACAAAGTTATGAACCAATTAGATAAAGAATATCAAATACTCTTGGAGTACATTCTTGGTAATGGAGTTGAAAAAAAAGACAGAACCGGTACGGGAACAATCTCAGTGTTTGGTTGGCAAATCCGCCACAAAATGAGTGAGGGATTTCCTTTACTAACAACAAAGAAGATGGCGTGGAAGTCAATCGTAACTGAACTGTTATGGTTTCTACGTGGTGATACAAACATCAAATACCTTGTAGATAATGATTGTCATATTTGGGATGGTGATGCATTTAAGAACTACGAGAAAAAAGCTGTTGTTGGTGATGTGATTGATAGTCATTATGAACCGGCAACGGATAAATGGTGTCTCTATAATAAAGAAGAATTCATCAGTAAAATTAAAACTGATGATAGGTTTGTAAAGAAGTGGGGTGAACTCGGCTACATATACGGAAAGCAGTGGAGAAAATGGACTAAAAAGAAAATGTGGTTATCAACAGATGGTTCGTATGAAAATATTTACGATGAAAAAGACCAAACAGTTATTGACCAAATCGCAAACCTAATCTCCGAACTCAAAACAAATCCAGACAGCCGTAGGTTAATGGTTAATGCTTGGAATGTAGGTGAATTATCAGAAATGGTTCTCCCACCCTGTCATTATGGATTTCAAGTTTATACGAGAGAGTTGAGCCATCAAGAAAGATATAAAGCATATAATAAAATCTACCAAGATAGATGTACTGCCGATTGCTATACTAAAGAAGATTTTGATAACAAAGGAATACCAACCAGAGCAATCTCTCTAATGTGGAATCAACGCTCAGTAGATACATTCCTTGGTTTACCATTCAATATAGCAAGTTATGGTTTGTTGTTAGAGATTATTGCTAAGGAAGTGAATATGGTTCCTGATGAACTGATTGGTAATTTAGGTGATGTTCATTTGTATTCAAATCATATTGAACAGGCTAAGGAGCAGATTGATAGAGAACCGTTTGAGTTACCAAAACTGGTTATGGTAACAAATCCAGAATTAAAATTTGATGAATATGTTTACGAGAATTTTAGATTAATAAATTATCAATCACACCCAGCTATTAAAGCACCACTATCAAATTAAAAAACTATGAACTTAAAAGAAAAATTAGAAGAAATCCTTAAAAACAAAAAAACAGAATCTGATTCATTTGGTCAAGACCTAACTTTATATGGGTCAGAACAATTGGAATCGTATAAACAAACATTATTGGAAACTGAGACATTCAAGGATTGTAGTGAGTTAAATTTCCTTACTCATCCGGTCACTTATGTATCAGAAGTCCCCGCAATTGCTCAATCAATAAAGTGGTCTGAAGGATTGAAATTAAAAGGTAAATGTTATCTTTTATCATTAGCATTAACACCTGAAATGTATAATCCATCTATGTTGAGAACACCGGTTAAAGATGGTGCGGCGATAACGCCAACAACCTACAATCCTGAAACATTTGAACCAAGAAAGAGAATTGTTTTAGAGTTTAGTCCCGAAAGGATACAAGATGGAATAACAAACCACGAAGCAGTTATCAGACAAGAACTTCACGACTTGTTGGATAAAGTGTTTGATAACCCAAAGGATTATCAAATTAAAGGTGAAAGAGGACTATTAATTAGAGGTCTATTTGAAACGGTAGAACAGGACGATAAAGTAACAACAGTTGATTTATCAGAAGTTTATAGTACGGAACCAAAACATTTTATGGTTTTTTATCTTGAACCAAAAACGGATGGAAATAATGTTGATATGAACTTAAATAAATTTCTTGTTCCTCTAAAATTGAAAGATAAGTTTATGGAAAAATATGGGGATAAAGTGTCAGACCTTTCAATAAAAAAAGAAGAAATTGAAGAGTTTTTATTTGAAAATGATAAATAAATGAAAAAATACTCAATCATATTTTTATCAGCGTTCATACTCGAACTTGCAAGTACAATGTATATCAAGAATGTATCTGATAGGTCTGCTCAAATGATGTTTTGGGCTTCAATAAGTCCTTTTATTACATTACCTTTTGCAGGATATATGGTTGAAACAAAAACTTGGAAGGACAGGATTAAATTAGCTGTTAGTCAAGCCTTAGGATATTTTTTGGGGGCTTTAGTTGTGTTTTTAATTACTTATTATTATAGATAAATGAATACAGAAGAACAAAAGGAAAGGGTGTGTATGAACTGCAAGCACTTAGCTTGGTTGGTCGCACTTGGTCAAGGACTAAAATGTATGCACCCGGACAAAGAACCAAAGTTTCCAAAGATTGAAAATAGTAGACACACTTGCGATAAATTCGAATACAAAATCTCAGATGAGACACAAAACTAATATGTCAAAACGTAGAGCACAATATAAGAGAATAGTTAAGGAGTGGAAAGAGGCTACCGGACAAGAGATATGGGAAGCCATAAGAGATAATTTTATCTTTGGTTTCTTAGGTGCGACGTTAGTTGTTTTTATTGCAACAAAAACTGATTTGGCAGTTCTTATTGGTTACATTACATATTACTTTTTTATGGGTAAGATAGTTAACAGACCCAAATATGTTACAGAACTTGGAAAGAAAATTATGTTCCCGGTTCCATCGGCACTCGGAGCATTTACAGGTTATAAATTAAGCTATATATTATTACAACTATTAAATTAAAAACTATGAAAAAAGCAATTATTATTCTTATGTGTGCCCTTGTAGGTTGTTTCTTTTTACAAAGAACTCAATATAAGAAGATTTCAACATTAACAAAACAGGTAGATTCTTTACGTAAACAGAATGATTCACTTTATTCTGAATTCTCAGCTAAAGAAATACAATTCCAAAGATATGAATACATCTTTGATAGGGTACAGGAAGAATTTTCAGATGAGTGTCGTGAGAAATTGGAAGAAATAAAAAGTCAGACAGAGTAATTAAAGAATATTCAACCTTTTATCAATTAACCCTCTTAATTCAAGGAGGGTTTTTTTATCTAACTTATCAATCATTGTTTTTCTTTTGATTGGTGACTCAGATACGACATCTCCTATTTCTATTTGTTCATCGTAAGTTTCATGCTCACTATAATCACTATCTATCATAGTACCGTCGTAATAACTATAATTACCGTCTGAGTATGCTTGTCTCACTGAACTATAACAAAGGTCTTCATTATAAGAACTCCAAGTATCGGAATATGTCTCATCAAAATGACATTTTCCATTAATTTTTGTATAAACTTTGTATTCTTTTGCTTTAGGAATTTCTATATCAGAATATAAGGTTTTATTGTCAGTTTCAATAATCTCAAGAATTATTTCTTCATTATAATCATAAAATTCTGTAATAAAATCAATATCTAAATAATACAAATGAGTTATCCCGTACATTTTAGAATAATCACGTAATAATTCTTCATTGTCTTCATAACTATCGTATGGGTCTTCAAAATCAAACCCATCATCAATTAGGTTTTTAACAATTATAACTAAATGTTTTACCGGAAGTTTAGATAATCTACTATTCTCAACCATAAACATAAATATATAAAAAAAGTGAAACTTATTGTTTCACCTTTTCTTTGAATCTCTCGTAGGACTCGAATATACCTTCAATGTTTTTTTTACCTATCGGGTTCATCGAATGTACGTGATACTCCGGAACAGGAATTTTGTTCTTAACACAGTATTGTAATAACCATTTTGCACAGTCGTATCCGGTTTCTTCTTTATATACAAATCCTTCTGTCCAAGTCGTTGGGTCATAATGAATGTCCGCCAAGTCGTGGTCAAATGATATAACGTCCGGAACACCATTCTCTTCGATGTAATTAACAAACTGTTTATAATCTCTTACAACATCCCAATTTTCCTCAACATACATCTCAGGACTTGGCATATATGTGGCACAAGTCTCGGGTTGTCTGATATCATCTAAAAATAATCTTCTAATCATTTTTTCTTTTTTTCTTGTTTTACTAATTGTCCAATAGTCATTTTTTTCTGATTCCACGGATTAAATGAACGTTTCCACTTGTATTCTACCTCTACAGGTCCATTAGGGTTCTTTCTAAGGTCGAATTTCCAAATGCTAGTACATTCGTCATCTTCGTAAATTCTTTCAAATTTTGGGGGTTTCTCTTGTTTTGGGTTGATTGATACTGCCATAGGTTGCTAAGATAGGTAAAATGTTTGAATTTGTCAAAAAATATCGTTATTAAGTGATTTTGATTGCTGACTCATATTTGTCACATATAACCAATTAAGCGAATCTTTGGGCCATACAAAAATTCCACCTATGTTCATATTGAAAATTTTCAATGTGTCATAATCCGGTTTATAAGATTTTATTTGAATTGGAACCCATTTTCCTGTTCCTTTTGGAAATTTGACCATCATATCTACACCAAAAACATCATCTACAATATTTCCTGGTGAAGAAAATTCTATTACTTTTGTTATATTATTTTGTTTTAAAGTACCTTTGAAATTTGCTTCGGCCAAATCACCTGAGGCGGTTGTATCCCCTATTTTTGTTCTCACAAACTCATAATTCTTTTCACCATCTTTATAAACTTGGTATTCCGCGTAACTCATACCAAGAATAATAACTCTATAGTGTTTTTGAATATTTTTGATATGTTCAACCTCTTGAGGAGTACAAATTTCTGAAATTGACCTTTGTCTAAAAAACTCCTCTATTTTTTGTTCCGGGGTACCCTGACCCAAGAAACCCATATCATCAGCATCTGATATTACTTTAGCCCAATATTTGAAGTTCGTATCAATTTTATTTAGGATACTCCATTCTCCATCCTCTATGAAACCTACAAAATGTGATGGATTGTTTTCTAACAAGTCAAGATATTCATTAATTGCACTTCCAATAGTGGTTTCCTTTTTCTTGTCCGGATTTTTCGGGTCAGTAATTTTGATTTTATTACTTAGTTTTTCACCACCCAAAGAATCTCTAAAATTTTCAAGGTCTGTTATGTTTCTATTAATCCAAGATTGATTTGGAGTTCCTATCGTAACCTTTTTATTGTGAAAATCGGCATAGTCCTTGAATAAAAAATTTTTTTCACTTCTTATTAATTCCCTGTAAATTTCTCTACCTTTGTTTATTACCTGGTTTTTATATTTCGGAACATTGGTAATCAATTGGTATAAAGGATTTTTTTCTGTGTGATGAGATATGTTTGGAAATTCTTTTTTAAGAGTATACAAAACAGCGTCTTTTTGTTTTGGAGTTAGTGCTGACGCTCCTAGTCTTTTGAATTTTTCTTTAATATCCAATATGAATTGGTTTTCTCCTTCATAGTTACCCAAAATAACCCAAAAATCAGTGAATGTGGTTTCCATTATTATAGTTTTCACCAAAGGTATGAGTTTTGGTTTACCTGACAAAAAATTTTTCATATTAAATAAATACTAATTTGTGGGTTAAGATGTGATTTTATTACAAATTTCATCTCTTTTAGACATATCGAATTCTTGTGGAAATACTTTCTTCATTCTTTCAATAGAATTTTTACTCAGTGTCTCTGTTTCACCATATAATTCTTTAAATTTTCTATACATCTCAAGGTTACCACCGGAAGATTTACACCAAGCGTTTTGAGCCATTTTTCTAAGTTCTGGTTTACCAAACTTTAATCCGATTCCTGTTTCCCTCTTATAATGTTTCACATCCTTGTAACCAATAGGTTTTGCCATTGGTTTTTCAGGGTCTTGTGGTTGTGTCAAATATGTTGTTACGTATCGGTTCAAATGATATCTCTCCCCTCTTTCCTTTTCTTTTTTAGCCAATAATTCTATAACTTTTCGTTCTATTTCTTCTTTATTAACTCCAACGTGTTTTACTGACAACCAAAAATCATCAGGTTCGTAAGGAAAACCAAAAGTTTCGCAAACATACTTATAAAATTGTTGGTAGTTATCTTTATAACTATAATAATCTAATATGAACATTTCAGAACCTGTTTTCCAAAACTCTTCTTGTGCCTGTATTAAGTTGGATTTATAATCCATTCCGAATTCTTTAATATCCGTGAGTCCCGCAACTTCAATAACTGAATCTGTTTCTTCCCAATAAAAATCCGGGTGTTTTTCGGCGGGTTGTCTTTTTCCTTCAAAATCTTTTATGAAATAAAAAAAATGGTTAGGGTCTTCGTATTTCAATTTGATTCCATTCATTTTGAATGTGTTGTACACAATAACTTCTCCCATAGATTTAACACTTACGTAGGTATCAACTTTAAATCTATTTGAACCAAGTTTTTGGTCTGTGGGGTATGTAAATTCAGGTCTTTGTTCTATAATTTTTTCTCTAAATTTGTCAAATTCTCCTTCATTGACGTATTGATATAGAAAATATTTCATATTGAATCCCAATAAATCTTTTGTTTTTATAGTTGTCAAAAATCTATAACCAGGAATTGCGTCGAGTTTATAGTGTTCCATAAATTTTATCACCGCATTTGTAACAATCTGAGCCCTTTCATCTTCAGGAAGATTTGCCTTCTTAGGTGCTTCCGCCAAACATTTTAATTGAGATTCTTTAATTATAATTTTCATATCCCTATAAATACTTTTAAGAAATAAAAAACCCCACCTATATTGGGGTGGGGATAATAATTAAATTGATTTTTTTTTATTGAATAGGTTCTTCAGTTGTTGGGTCAGGTTCCTGCATGGCTTCATTTTCTTTGTCCATTGATTCGTGTTTTTTATTTAACCACTTATCAATAGAACCGATACCAAATGAACCAAGTGTTAAAATTAGAAATGAATTGAATATAAATTCATTGATAATTAAATCTTTACCTAAAGTCCCGGTAACAATGTCGGCAGTTGCAAAACCAACCATAACAACAAAAGAACAAAATCCTACAATACTTTTTTCATTAATAGTATTGCTGTCAGAGAATAATTGGTGGAAAAATTTTTTCATAAGGCTTTACTTTTTAAATAAATATCCATAAAAAAAGGGAAGTTTTACCTTCCCTTTATAAAAGTAGTTTGGATTGTGAATCGAACACAAGGCACGCGGTAAAAACCGTTGCTCTACCTACTGAGCTATCCAAACTATCAAAGTCTTTTTATACCTTTTAAATTTTTAAGATATGGCGAATCCCAAAAACAAGAGATTTTAACACCTTCTTTATAGTTACTTGCGTGGATGAATTTATCATCACCAATAAAAATACCTGTGTGCCACCCACTTGGACTTAATCTACTACTAAAAAGTAAAATATCACCAACTTTTAAATCATATAATTCAACATTTTTCAATGACTCGAACTTTGAAATGTAATAACAAGTTCTTGGAATAATAACATTATAAACATCTTTATAAAACCTTTGAACAAATGCGGAACAATCAATACCTTTTTTACTTTCACCCCCATATCTATATGGTTTTCCTATCCAATCCTTAATGAAAGATTTAACGACAGAATCTTGTGCAAAAGTGTAAGAGCACAAAAATACAAAACATATTAGTAACATTTTCTTTAACATAAACTATTTTTACTAACAAGATAATAAATTATTCTGTATCTATCAAATATCCATCGAGAAATTTTTTGATTGTTCTTCTCAAAACAGATTCCTCTATGTCAGGCCAATTATCTTTTTCAATTGAGGCAATTTTATTTAGAATTGTTTTCTTATGGCCTTCGAGTAATCTTGTTTTCCCATCAATAACTATGAATTTCAAATTCTTTATTAATGTGTCTTGAAAATTAGATTCAAAAATATGATAATGTCTAATCAAATGAATTAGAAATTTTTTTGACGTATTATCATCATTATATTTAGATAATATATCCTCTTTTTCTTCTTTTGTTAGTTTCATATTTTATAAATATTAAGTATTTATTTTAAAATATTCAATATGGCAAAAGCAAAAGGCTCAATGAACTCGACTAAAGTGACCTTTGGTAGAAGAAAGGGCGGTTCCGCAAAAAAATCATTCAACAAACACACACCAAGACCAAAAGATTATAGAGGTCAAGGACGTTGATTTAATATAATTTTTTTATTATCTTTAAATATGAAACCGGAAAAACTTTCTTGGTTCTTGGAAAAGTACATCAATTCCGTAAATAAAACACAATTAGAGGACTACTATGGGGTTGGTACCACAATAAAAGTTAAAAATGTTTCAGAAAGTTTAAAAGATAAAATATTACTTTTTGAGGTATCAATAATTTTTGGTGATATTATTGAGGAAGATGTACTTGACCCGACTTTAGCGGATTTTTTTATTTCTGAGGGGATTAATGACTTGAAACTACTTAATAAAGGTTATAAGATAAAAACACTCATAACTTGGGACTCTTAATTATTAATTCTCTGTAACAATTCCATATTTTCTTTTTGTAAGAATTCAACTTTAACCGTTAACTCAGCAACTTTTTCTGTTAATTTAAGTATAGTATTTCTCATTTCATCCTTTTCTTTGGAGCCCTCAATCAATAGAGCTTCAAGTTTTGCAATTCTTTCTCTGCATTCATCTCTCATATAACTCTCTTCTTTCTCTTTCTTTCTTGCCCTATTTTCGTAAAATCTCCAAGCACTTGAAGAACCTAAAACTGTCAAAGCAGTTATAATTGCTGTCCAAATTGATTGTTCACTCATACCAAAAAAAATATCTAATAAATTTAAATTCATTTTTATTGACCCTTTATAATATCCAAACAAAGTTTCAAGAATTCTTTGGCTTGGGGCTCTATGTGTTGATGAGACATAACTTTTTCAATATCTTGAACAAGTTCCTCACCATGCTCATTTTCTTTATATAATTCAATTATTTTATCCATCGCACGATTACATTCTTTTGTCTGTTCTTCGAAGTAGTTGTAAGGTTTAAATGCTTTCAAAGTATTTAACACCGAGAAAGCCAAATGTGTTCCACCGTCTGTTATGTTGTCGTGACTTCTCATATTTTTCAACAACTCTAAATGGTCGGTCAATCCTCTAACACCATTTTTTCTGAGTTTAATGTTTGTAATATAGTCCTCATATTCATCCTCACCTAAAACTTCATCAAGTGTTTTTACGTTACCCTTATGACAAAATCTTTTTTCTTCTGATGTTTTAGATTCAAAGAAATATTTTTTTCTTATTTCTTGTTTTTCTTCTTCTGTTAAAATAAATCTTTTATTCATAACAAATAAATATTTATAATTATGAAAAAGTTTAAATTTACCTTGTTATTAACATTATTCTTTTTTTCATCCTTTTCTCAGGATACTGTAAGAATAATACATCAGAATTATACAACAGTATTTTCTAAATCTAAAAAATACCCGGTATTGGTCGAATGGTGGATTACAAAGGATGAAGTAGGTTGTAGAACTCCATTGAAAAGGAAAGATACGTTCAAACCTGACCCAAAATTACCGTTAGAGACTGATTTGTCTTCTGATTATCTAAAGAGCGGTTTCGATAGAGGTCATATGTGTCCCGCAGCGGATAATTTATGTAAAACAGAAGACATAATGAATGAATCATTTTACTTTTCAAATATGTCCGCCCAATATCACTCATTGAATGCGGGAGATTGGAAGTCTTTGGAAACATTGACAAGAGAAAGTATTTTAAAAAATGATTCGATTCACATATGGTGTGGTAATGTTGGTGAAATAAAAAAAATAGGAAAAGTATCAGTACCAAAATACTGTTGGAAGGTTATATATTTTGTCTCAGAAAAACTTTTTATGTCTTTTCTTTTTGAGAACGATGGCTCGAAGTCAGATGGTTTAAAAAACAATGAGGTAGATTTGGACGTGATTAAGGAAGTAACAGGATTTGATTTCCGAAAAAATTAATATTTGATACGTTCATATGTATCGTTCAAATCATCTAAATTTTTATACAGTCTACTTTTAAGTGTGGTATCAACTTTTTTTCCCCCCTCGAACATACTCAACAATTCCTTTAATTTGGAAATAATTTCTTCGATTGAATTTTGAGTATCCACATTACCGTTGTTGGTCGGTATATTGGTCAACTGTGTATATCTGTCCAAGTCCATAGCCACTTCAATTAACTTGACTAACTCTGATTCCTTAATAGAAATTTTTTTCATATCACAAAAAATAATACGGTTAATCCCCCAAGGATAGTAAATATAAAGTCCCATATATCAGGGGTTCCTTTATTTGACATCCAATCATAGAGTTCTTTTGCTAAAGCAATAATAGTGACTGGAATCATAGATATTATTGGAGGTACAAAAAAACAAGATAATACAAAAATAATTACCCCTGCTTCAAAATGGTATAACTTATCAATTTCTAACTTAAGCTTCATAATTTTAAACAATTTATTTTTTAAGCTAAATTATCCCACTCAATTTCAATGTTAAACTTAAGACCAACGTTATCTATAACATCTTGGATTTCACTTATTATTTCTTCCTCTTGTTCCTCATCAGTACCATCAACCGCAATATATAAATCCAAAAAAAGAATCGGCTTACCCTCGTATAAAAAATTACTTGACTCCAAGTTTTTTATCACAATTTGTTTTATTTCCGAAAATTGTGGTTTTACATAGAGATTAAACAATTTATAAAGATATTTTTCAATTAATTCATAATCCATAACTATAAATATCGAACCCTCTTAATTAAGAGGGTTTTTTTACTTTTTCAACACTTGAAATTAAACCATACTTAATTCCATTATGTTTTATATAAACTTTATATTCATTTGAATTAGTCTCTTCGAATGTTTCAACTAAATCGTGAGTATCTCTATCTTTAGTTAGAATTACTTTTTTTCCGGAAAACTTGATTGTTCCTAAAATTTCGTTTTGCATAATTTATAGTTTCAATAAAAATAAAAATATTTTGGTCTATCTAAATAGATATTTCTATAGTTCTTGCTTAATTACTTCGAAAAATTTGAAATCCCAAGGTGAACCATAGGTATAAAAATCTAATCCGAATGTTTCTTCTAACTCGTCTAAGATTTTCATCTTAATATCTCTTATTTCGGACCAGGCATCACCATCTATGTTATCCAAATAAACTTTTATTCTTTTTTGTGTTACTCTAGTTTCACCTTTTTCATTTGGTCCTGAACCTAAATGAACTTTTTTAGAATCAAACTCAACACGAATAACTCTTTCATAATTGGAAATAATATATTTCTCAATCAAAGATTCAAACCTATCTTCTTTTATTATGTATTTCATAGAAAATGAATTTCAACAAATTCCTCTGCGGGAACCCAATTTGTTTCTATATAACTTTTAAGTTCATCAACTAATTCACTGTCAGCCTCCGGGTCAAATTCAATTAAAATTTCCATATCTTCTGGTTTGCACGTTATATGTAAAACACGTCCATCTTGGAAATAACCAAATGGAACACCCAAATCATTAGGAACGTCATCAACCTCATAAAGCATTTCATCTATTTGTTGATAGTCGTTTCGTCCTAGTAAATTAAGATATACTAACATCATCATCATACCATCCGATTCACTTTCAAAACCTTCCATATCGAGCTCAACATTTTCTATTTCGGCATCAGGGTTTTTCAAGAAAAACATTTCTTCATCTGTTAGAGATTCGATTCCTGATTTATTTATTTTGTCTAATGCAGAATCAACCTTTTCTTGGTGTTTAAATGGAATGTATTTTTCAATAATCCTTAATTGTCTTTCTGTAATAATAAATTTTTTCATATTTTCTTTTTTAATATCCGTCGTAATAAATTTTTAGTTTTGTATATATTTCATATAAATCATTATCATTTAGTGTCTCATATCCGACTCTATATTCACCGTAGTCAGTTCCATAATCATATCCTCCCCACACTTGGACTATTGGACTTAATGTACCAAAATAATCTATTATATGCAATTCATTTTCTTCTGCAATATTTTCTTCCTTCCATCTAATGTTTTCCATACCAATCTCTGTTGGGGAGACTCCACCAATATCATGCAACATTTTTTTAATCTCAGGAATTAAATACTTTTCTATACTAACATCAGGTAAAAGCTTCAGTAAATTTTCTAAACCACCAACAGAATCAATTGCATCAACAATTCCACCATTTTCAATTAGTTCAATTAGTGCCTTTTTTAATTTGGACTCTGTTATTAGAAATTTCACTTTGTCTTTAGTGATTTAATAATTTTATGATTTTCAATAATTCTTTTTAATGTTTTTTTTATTGAACCGGAACTTCTAAGTTTGTGTAATTTTTTTTCTGCTCTTGCCATAGTTTTAATTATAAATATTAGTATATGTCCGTGATTTTTAACCAAGGATACTTGTTATTAACGTATGTCTGTAACATTTCAACAAATTTGCTAAATCCCAAAAAATTAACTTCTTCGAAATAAGGAAAGTAAACATACCACAAATATTTTCTTGAGGAAATACTTGTAATAAGAACTGATTCTCCAGTTTCTTTATCATAAAAACCAAAGTATCCTTCCCTATTAGGTTTTGACCTGTATTCCAAATTTTTGAATTTTAAGTCAAAGATTCTAAAAACAGATTTTTCTAGTTGTGATTCTGTAAGTAAGTAATTCATTATTATAAATAGGTTAAATGCATCTTATAAACTTTTTTCTAAGTTCGGGTGAGTTATAAATACTAACATACCAAAGTATTCCATTTATATTTTCATCGGTTGTTGCTCCCTGTAAATCATTTCTAAGTTCATCTAATAAGGCGTCCAAAAATTCTTCAAATGTTTTATAGAAACACATTCTATCGTAAGTGTGCATTTCTTCCAGTAGTTTTTTAAATCTATATAATCTTCTTTTAATGTACGGAGATATTCTATGTTTACCCACGACCTAAAAATTTTTTTACTATTTTATCAGAATTTGTTGCATAATACCTTTCAACATTCTCTGGTTTTGGTGGGGTTTTTCCCGGAATAATTGGTACGTACCCACCTCCAGTTAAATGAGCAAATACATTTGTAAATTTAGGTAAAACATTGACCCAAATATTAAGTGATTCTGAATATAATGAATCATCCGAACCTAAAATTTTATACTTATCCAAAAGAGCAAGGTACATCTCTTTACCAAATCCTCTACCAATCAATTTATTATCGACAGCACTTAATCCAACGTTATTTATTATTTCTCCTGCTAGATGCCCACTTTCTTTAACCGAGATATATCCTATCGATATTTCAAGTTCTGGGTCAAAGAATACATATGTAAAACTCCACACACCGCCTAAAACTACAACATATTCAAGATTTCCCAAACTTTTTACTTTCAAAAACTTTTTTGCTAAAAAATATGCAAGATTAGACCTCACATCTTCATTCTTTAATTCAGGTATTTCCTTATATTTGTTTAGATTATTTGACAAATATTCAATCTTATCTTGTGATAATTCCTTTCCTAAAACTTTTTTGAAGTATTCTTTTATTGCCTTTCTTAAAACTCTATTCACTAAAACTTCAGAATCTACCTCTTGAAATATTAGTTCGTAGGAAGGTTCATTTCTTCTTAGTTTCCCTCTGCCAACCCAAATTTCAGTTAATTTTTCTAACTGTGATTCGTTTATTATAAAATCAATACCTTCATTGAGTGGTTCATTCAAATCAACACATTTTTTATTCCAATACATATGAATTTTTGGTTCGTAAAAATCTAAGATAAAAATGTGGTCTTCATTTGAAATGCTTTGAAGCCAATTTTTAATTTCAGGATAAAAATCTCTTAATAATTCATAAAACTCTCCAACTACTTCATCATAATAATCCATACGGTTGTAATCGCACGGATTAAAAAACTCCATAGCGTCTTGTAAAATTTTATCTATCTGATTTTTCCTTCTTAAAAAACTTATTTCAAAATCACTCATTAACAATAAATATACTTTTACCTTAAATAAAAAACCCTCCGGTTCAGGAGGGTTCAAGATTATTTATTGTATTTTGATTTAAGAAACTTATCGAGTGGTAAGTCACTTGGTTTAATTGGATTATATTTTACCTCATAGTCTACAGTATCTCTTCCTCCCATTCCACGATTACTCATAGGTCTATTCTTCCTTAAAAAATCTTTCATTCTCATTTGTTTTGAGATTTCTTCGTCTTCTCCGGCAACATCTTCTCCGGGAAGTCCTATTTCATCTGTTTCAAACTCATCTTCTTCAGGAAATGTATCCATATCATCAAGACCTTCATAGTCAATATCTTCAGGTTTCAAATCATCAAGTTCTTCAAAACCTTCTTGTTCTTTTATAATTCTTTTTACTAGATTTACAAGTTCATTTTCAGTTAGTCTTATAATTTTTCCCATCTTTTTTTATTGATAAATATCTTGAAAACAATAAAGCAACCGGATATTTATATTGATATGAATATATTTGAGAATTTACGGTCTCTACTGATTGAAAATGCCCTTCTTCAACAATTGAAAGATAAATACGTAGGTGAAGGGAAACCGGTTTCAGATGCATACTTTGAACTTATAGAGAATGTTTCTAAAAATAAGTTTTATTTAATCCAATGGCTGACCAAGAAAGTTGGAACATTTATTATCAAAGATGAAGACATTTACAAGTATGAAGAATACTTTGAAATTTTTGAAAAAAACAAAAGTAAGTTTCCATATACTGATATTAACCAAGTTAAAACCGCTGATGATGTTCAGGAGTTTATAAGAAAGTGTATTGAAATTAGAGAAGGTAATATAAGATTTGAAGAGCAACCAAAAGGTGATAACTACCTGACACAAAGTGAAATCGAAAAACTTGAAAGAGGTGGTGGTTCCAAATATCTTGGAATGTTCGATGATTATCAAGTATTTCAAATTACAAAACCAAATGAGGAAAATTGGAAAGTTTACAGAGACCTTCTTGGAAGATGTAAGGGAAGAGAACAAGGAGCAAAAATCGAAATTTGTACAATAGGCCAGTTTAGTTACTTCAAAAAGTATTTGAAAGAAGATAGAGGTTCAAGTTATTTCGTTTTGTATAATCTTAACGACCCAAAATCTCCTTATCAACTTCACGTTGAGACAAATCAGTTTATGGATAAGGATGATGACCCGGATATCAAAATAAATAAGTTTAAGTTTTATGATTGGTTGTCGGAGAAATCTCCAAAATACAGCAGAAGAAAGGTGTTTAAGCATTTGAAACAAGAAGGAGATTGGTTACCGGTAGAAGGAAAATCATCTTATGATGAGTATGGAAAACAAGGATTGTGGTATAAATGGAGTAGATATGATAAAAAAATAGATAGTAAGGCCTATTTTAAAAACGACTTAAAAGATGGTTTAGAAGTTGTTTACAATTCAAATGGAACAATGTATATGAAATGCGAATGGAAAGATGGTGAAAGAAACGGTTTATACATAGAATATAATGATGAAAAAAAGGTAGAAGAAAAGGGAATGTATAGAGATGGTGACCAAGTTGGTAAATGGTTTTATAGGGGTGGTTGGCCAAGATATGGGGATGCAAAAAATAGAATTGTTGACTATGATTCAAAACCAGAGATTACAACATTTTATAGAGAAGATGGTACACTTGAATCGAAATTTGTTGGAGAAGTAAAAGGAAAGTCTTACGTTGAAATTTATTACTCGGATGGACAAATAAAAGCAAAAGGAAAACGTTCGAAACAAGGAAAATCAGGTATATGGGATTTTTACAAACCAAATGGTGAGTTACTTGTTCAAGGGAAATTCAATAGAGATTCTAGGGTTGGTGTATTCAAATACTATCTAACAGAAGTTGTAAAGATTAAAGGTGTTAGAAGAAGACTTAATCTTATATATAACGTTAATTTTTCGACAAGACACATCACAGTTTATCACGGGGACAAACAACTTGGGCCTTCATTTGGGTTTTTCGATAAGAAAGGTGAAGAGTTTTTAAGAAAGGTAGGTTATTTCGGAAACAAACCGGACGTTACAAGACCTTAACTTATTACGCTCTTGAGTCAAAATAACTAATTCCAACAATTTTTTCTTTTTTTGGGTCAATAATATATCTTGTATATTGAACAATCTCGTTTCTTATTTCATCAACAACATCGGGGTGCAAAGCATATAAATTATCGGGAGAAACTCCAACAAATATTTTGTATTCGTGTTTTGCTAAATAATCACTTTCATCAACATCAATTACAATTTTCTCAATACCCGGATATTGTGAAACAATTGCAATATTAAGAATTTTTTGTAACGCTTTCTTTGTTGTATTTTCCATTATCAATAATAATAAAAGTGTTTTATTTCTTTATAATGTTTGTTTTTAACATAATTGAATATATCATCATAATCAAATTGAGTTTCAAAAGGTCTATAATTATCACAAACCTGCCAGCAAATCTCTTCAAGATATTCGTCAAATGGATATTCTGACGGGTCCACAATTTTGAGTGCTTCTTTAACGTAACCGTCAATTTGTGCCGCTCTTCTTCTAAACCATAAACTTTTTGACTCAGATAAAACTTGCTTAATTAATTTTAATAAATTATTTTCAGTTATTTTTTCATTACTTTTCAGCTCATCATACATTTCACCCAACAAATTTCCATATATATCTTTAACAAAATACAACCATTTATCTTGTGACCCATCTCTTTGAAAATCCTCAACATCATAATGCTTACCCTCGAGATTATAGAAGAAATCCAATAAACTATATATTAAAACAAATTCAACAAACTTATTTTTATTAAATTCTAATAACCACTCATACTCATTTGTTTGAACTGAATCAATAACTGATGCCAAGTATCCGATAAAAACTGCGTATCTCCTTTTGAACCATTTGAACATTTCCTTATCTAAACCATAATCTTCCTCATCTTTGACAATATAGTTTGAAGTGGCATGTTTTATTTTATCAATAATATATTCCATATTAATAAATATACGAAATAAAAAACCCTCCAAACAAGGAGGGAATTAATTTTTTTAACAAAAAAATATTTCGATATTAAAGCAATATATTTCTTAAGTTTTCACGAATTTTTGATTCCATCATACCCATTCCATCGTCATCTCGTTTTCTTCTTACAAATTCTCCCAATCCGGCTCCACGGAAACCATTTTGATATAGGAAATCTTTAATTCTATTTCTTTTCTTAACGTCATCAAAAAAATGTGGATGATTCAATTTGACAATCATATTTCCCAAAACTTCTTTTATTTCAACTTCATCTTCAGTTGTATTTCTTCTTAATATTTTGGCAATCTCCATATCGGATTTTTCGGAAATCTCATTAATAACCATTTCAACGAGATTTTTTAATTCTGACTCAGATAATCTTATAACTTTTGACATAATAATTTTTTATTATAAATAGTCATTAAATTAGAAAAAAAAGTTAGAACGGCACTGACAGAAGGTAGATGGATTTCATTGGTGAAAAAACAATGTACTATGTGATTCGGTTATAATAATTTTTATACTCGAATAAATATCAAGCGTGTATTTTATAAACCAAATACCCCTCAACATCTCTAAGAATCTGAGATATATTTTTCCCGGACAGATAATGGAAGTTATCCGATTTAGAGATTGTTATGCAATCCCCCGATGAGAGATATATACGTTTGGGGGTTCGTTTTATGCACATAATATTTCTTCCACCACTAAGAAAGAAATCACCAACTTTCATATCCAAAATAATGTGATGAGATTTT
>Ga0315909_10003471_pt1 | contig 19176 bp, 40 predicted proteins | sample LakEriMetagenome_11_FD_203527 | JGI IMG/M metagenome (GOLD analysis project Ga0315909, IMG submission 203527) | Freshwater fungal communities from buoy surface, Lake Erie, Ohio, United States - Buoy 2 MA125 | ecosystem: Environmental > Aquatic > Freshwater > Lake | place: USA: Lake Erie, Ohio... | reverse complement strand
CACCTTTACAATTCGCAGAGTGCAGGTCATTGTTACACTAAGTATACCTGTGTGCATTGTGGTGATATGCATAACATAGATTCGGGTGATTAATATGAATGAAGAATTAAAAAAATTGGTGATTGAAGCCGGTGCACCGGTTGAAATGTTGGATGAATTGTGGTTCAATGTATTCTGTCAGAAATTTGCTGACCGTCTAATCAAAGAAGTTGAAGACCTTTATGGTGATTGGAAAGAATAATGTGGCGCAAAAAACAAATTCAAAGGAGTATGGATATGGAACACAATGAAGATGATTTTAACGGATATAATATCAACTATGATATGGTTGTGAAGTGCAAGAGCTGCCTTGCTGTGACACGGTTGCTTGCGGCTGACCTGATGAATAAACCATATATGACCGTTGGTGATTTCATGCGTGGGTTGACCGATGAAGACCTTGAAACATTGGCTGGTGTCACCGACAATGAGGACAATCCAAAGTATGAAGATTTGATTTTGATTACACAGATGCTTTGTTCTGCTGAAGGCCTTGAGAATACATTTGATATTGGTGAAATAAATGAACGAATGTCACAATTTATATTGCTGTTGACCTGTGAACAATTGGCTCGCAAAGGTTTGGTTAAAATTTACCATGAGAATATGTCCTTTGGTCCAGATATGGAGAACAAAGTTGTGGTACAGAAATTAGAAGATTAATATGCTAACTGCCATAAAACAAAAAGAATGGAAAGATGCGGCGGACGATTGTTATTACTATTACAACAAAGATGATGGTAGAATCGTTGGTCAAGTAAACAAAATAGCATTTACAAAAATATTCATTGCAAAAATCATACATAACCACAATGATGAAACTTTTCTTGGTCAATTTATATCATGTGCATTTGCTCAAAATGCCGTTGAACTGTTTTGGCAAATGCAAGATGTTACATTGATTGAATGAAATGAGATATTTTTCTTTTGCATATCCAGTTGATGGTGATGATTGTATTGAAACAAAGTCTGAGGATGATATTCGCAAAGAATATTGGCCATATTGGTATGAAAAAATGTGTGAGAAATACGGCAAAGAAAAAGTGGATGCAGATTATTGTTTTGAAGATTGTTTGATGGACTGGATCGTGGTCCATTGGGCACAGGAGGTTACAAAATGAACGAACGAATTCAACAACTTGCTGAACAGGCTGGCTTTATTGATAGAGGCACTAATCATACTGCTTATATGAATTTTGACCACGAAAAGTTCGCCGAGTTGATTGTTCGGGAATGTGCTGAACAGATTATAGCAAAAGGAACAGACTGGGTTGATTTTGCCCCCAGCCAAACAGGTGTTAGACCGGAGTATTGGGATATGGCACAACAGATTAAACAACATTTCGGAGTTAAATAATGAATAATGAAGATGATTATTATGATGGTGATATGAGTGATGAAGAATATCGCCAACGAAGAATTAGAGAACAAGAGTGTGATGAATTCTATGCCAATGCTCGTAAGACATGGAAGCCATCAAACAACGACAAAAGCCACTATCGTTTCAGCAGCGATGATGATGATATGGATTTAACTTACTAATGGAGTTTAGATGTATCAATTAATTTTATTTACCTTTTTGGTGACCAATGGAAAATTGGAAGTACAACAAAACAAAATTGATACATTCTATACAGCAAGAGAATGTGAGCAATTCAAGATCGTTTTGGAAAAGAATACACTAATGAAATTGAATGCCAATACAACCAATGCCATCATCACATTTGAATGTAGGAGAGAAGTGTGAGTGCTGTTGGAAATTTTAAGATGTTCAAGTGGGTACCTGATGGCACCTATGACTACAGCGGATACCTTGTCAGGTATGTTATCGTTGATTGTAATCCCGTGACTGTGATAACCAAGGATTGGTTGGACAAAGGTGGACCAACCGATGTATCGGATGAATTGAGACAACCATGGGGATCCTTCCCTGATTTTCCACCCAAGTGAGATTATATGAATGTATTTTTTGCTTTGTTTTTTACAGTCTGGTCAGGTTGGAGGTTGGTCAATGTGGACTACCAAAAACATCCAACTTGGTATTACCTGTTGGACGGCCTGGTTTTCTCATTCAATTTATCTGTAGTACTTTTGCATCTATTTCCATAGTGTTGTTTCTATGCAACAGATTCCCAAATATTTGTTGCCAATTACCTTGGATGTGGTATAATAGAGTCTTAGTTTGATTGAAAAAGGTTTTGTAATGATTTTGAATAACGCACCTCAAGCGGAAGCCGTGTTATCTAATGTAGGCGAAATCGGTGAATTCCGTATACGCAATTCTGCTAAGGCCTTCAACATCCTTAGCTCTGGCTTATATGCCAATAAAATTAAGGCGATCATCCGTGAGCTATCGTGCAATGCGATTGATTCTCACACCGCCGCCGGCAGCACCCAACCGTTTGAGGTGCACCTTCCAACCACGCTTGAACCGTGGTTTTCTATCCGTGATTTTGGTACTGGTTTGTCGCACGACCAAGTAACCAAGATTTACACCACATATTTTGAATCAACCAAAACCGAATCCAATGAGTTTATTGGTGCTCTTGGTCTTGGTTCAAAATCTCCATTCTCTTACACTGATAACTTCACCGTTACTGCCATTCAAAATGGCCGCAAAGGAATTTATTCTGCCTTCATTAATGATGTTGGTGTGCCTTCTATTGCTCTGATGGGTGAAGATCAGGTAACAGAACCTAATGGTGTTGAGGTAAAATTCTCCGTCAATGACAGATATGATTTTAGTAAATTTGCTGATGAGGCACAAAGCGTGTATGCTTGGTTCCCTGTATTGCCTACAATTACAGGTAATGTAATCACAGTTAATCCTGTTGGGTATGAAACCAAGGACATTATTCCTGGTGTTCATTCTCTTGAAGATAATTATGGCCGTGGCCGGCGTTCATCCTATGCTGTGATGGGTAACATTGCATATCCAATTGATGTACCTCAGGCGGAACAAGTACTTGAAGGTTTACATGAATTGTTGAAATGTGGCCTTGTCATGGAATTTGGCATCGGTGAGTTGGACTTCCAAGCAAGTCGTGAAGGTTTGTCCTACATTCCATTGACGATTGATTCTATCCGCAAAAAATTGGTTGCAGTTAATTCTTCCTTGGCCGAGGTTCTTGGTAAAGAAGCTGATGCCATTACCTGTGCATGGACCCGTTCACAATTTTTGTACAATAAAAAACGCCAAACATTGTGGAAAAATGCTGTGTGGGAATATGCAAACAACACACTTTTCCCCCTTTATGAAACAAAGAATGATTGGAATCATTCATTTAATATTAAAACCATGGTGTCTGATTTAAATGTGATGAACATTCAAGTTAAAAGCTTTGGTGTTGAGCGTGGTGTTGCTCGTTGTAGAAATTATGAACCAAAATATGCATATGATGAGAATCAAAAGCGTTATGAATATTTCGACATTGAAGTGTACAAAAGTTCATTATTTGTTGTAAATGATACAAACAAAGGTTCATTTGAACGTGCTAAACACCATTTCCGTAATAAGGAAAAGAAAAATAGTTATCGTGAATCGGTATATGTGTTGGACAGCATTGACAAGACCAAGCCAATGAACTTGGTTGCTTTCTATACAATGATGCACAATCCACCTGCTGAACAACGATTGGTTGCTTCTACGCTGGATCAAAAACCACGCAACGGTTCAGGCGGCAATGGTTTTGGTAAAAATGTGACCATTCTTCAACTTGAAAGGCGTGGTGGTCCATCTAGAAGCTCATCATCAAATGACATGGTGTGGCGTGCTGCAGGTACTTTGGACACTTTTGATAAATCTAAAAAGATGTACTATGTACCAATGAGTGGTTTTGTAACACAATTCAAAAAATTGAATACACATCATGGTGCGGCTGATTTGGTAGATATATTGCGAAGAACTGGTATGCCAGAATTTGCCATCAACCTTTATGGTGTCCGTAAAGGTGACATTGATGCCATTAAGAAAATGTCCAACTGGATCAACATCGAAGACCACATTGTTGCCGTTTTAAATGGGTTAAATACCAAAATCGGTATGGCTTCCGTGCTGGATAAGCTTGACAAGCACCAGATTTTCGGTTATAATTACCAAAAAGTGGTTGATGGTGTTGATGCAAAGAGTCCCGCAAAAATATTCTTAGATAGTTTTGTTGGACTACCAAAGCTGACTGGTATTCAATGGTTGAATCGGTTGATGCAGTATATGAATATCGAAAATAAAATTGATGTTGATTCTGTATCTAAACAGTATAAAGATAAATTGATGGAATTCTCAAAAAGATATCCATTGGTAGACAAGTTTGGTTCTTATACAACTGAGGACGATGTGTGTGAGTATGTTAATTTAATTGATACAGTGAAAGGTATTTAAAATGTTTCCGTTTTTGATTCAAGGTTCCAATGTTGTGGTTGTTATTGATAATACACCACATACAATTTCTAAAACTCACATCACCTATCAAAAGGTAGTTGATGCCATTAAGGCAGGTGATTGGGAAACTGTGCGTGATACAATCAATCCTAAAAAGGTTGTGTTGAATTATGGTGCAGGTAACATTGCAGTCCAAGGCGAGAAGTTGTTTTGGAAAGGCAATGAAATGCATGGTGCAATCGTTGATCGTATGGTGCAAATGTTGCAAGATGGATTCCCTATCGAACCATTGGCCAACTTCATGCAAAACATGATGGAAAACCCATCATATCGTGCTGTGAATGAGTTGTATGGTTTCTTGGAAAAGAATCGTTTGCCAATCACACCTGATGGTCACTTCCTTGCATACAAGCGAGTGCGTGAGGATTACACCGATTGCCACACTGGCAAGATGGACAATTCTGTTGGTAAGATTGTGGAGATGGAACGCAACCAAGTGAATGATGACAAGAACCAAACTTGCTCTGCTGGTTTGCACTTCTGTTCTGAATCATACTTGTCTTGCTTTGGTGGTGAACGCACCGTGATTGTTAAAATCAATCCCCGTGATGTTGTGTCCATCCCAACAGATTACAACAATGCGAAAGGTCGTGCCTGTCGTTATGAGGTGATTGGTGAAGTTGGTGTAAACCCCAATGATGCGGTAGAATTCTCCGCACCTGTGCAAGAAAACGCAAACTCTGCTGCTTGATATGTCCAATCCTGATGATAAGGTGAAGCATTCAAAACGCCTGCTGAAGGATGAGAATGCTATCAAGAAGCAAACCAAGATTGCGAAAGCCCATGGCATGAATGTCAAAGAACCACATAAGTTCGCAAAGCATCATGCCATGGACTGTGGTAATCCAGGTTGTTATCTTTGTGGTAATCCTAGGAAAACCCACAAGGATTCACTAACGATACAGGAAAAGTCCTTTGACCAAACCGGAAAGTGGAATGAGGAATGATAACTATCGTGTTACTTGCCACACAAGTAATTTTAGCGTATAATATGGGTTGGTTCTATTAATCGGAGTAAATGATGAGCTTAAATCGTAATCAATCTGCCTTTGTGAAAGCTGCTGAAGAAATTTTTGGTGTTGGTTCAATACTGACACGGGATGGCATTCAGCATGTTGTTGAAGAAGCAGATATTTCTTTCCCATATTGGTTCGTGACTAAATCAGAATACCGAGTTGATCGTGGCCGTTACAAGTTGCCATCTATTGGTACCAAAAAACAAATGAAACAACCTGAACCCGAACCTGAATTGGAAGTGGCCTTGGCTGCACAAGTTTTAGAATTCAAACAACCTAAACTGGTTGATGATTCTGATGTGTCGATACCTGCAAAATATCCCGATTATGTCCCCTTTGGTTTTTTTAAAGATTTACGCAATATCATTAAGTCTAATATGTTTTATCCTGTGTTCGTTACAGGTCTATCTGGCAATGGTAAAACACTCATGGTTGAGCAGGTATGTGCCGAACTTAGCCGAGAGTGTATTCGGGTCAACATCTCCATCGAAACTGATGAAAGTGACCTACTTGGTGGTCCTACTCTTGTTGATGGTAATGTGGTTAATCGTGATGGTCCTGTTATTACTGCGATGAAGCGTGGCGCCATTCTGTTGATTGACGAAGTTGATCGTGGTTCTAATAAGTTGATGTGTTTGCAAGGTATCTTAGAGGGCAAACCATACTACAACAAAAAGAATGGTGAAATGGTTTATCCAAAAGATGGATTCAATATCGTTGCTACTGCAAACACCAAAGGTCGTGGTAGTGAAGAAGGTCGTTATCTGTCACAGATTCTTGATGATGCATTTCTTGAACGATTCCCCATTACAGTTGAACAGGAATATCCTGATGTTAAGACTGAAAAGAAAATCCTTACACCATTGATTGATGACAAGGATTTTGTTGAGAAACTTATTCAATGGGCTGATGTTGTTCGACAATCATTTGACCAAGGTGCTACGGATGAAATCATCTCCACTCGCCGTTTGGTCCACATTGCCAAGGCATTTAAAATCTTTGGTGACCGTATGAAGGCCATCGAATTGTGTGTAGCCAGGTTTGATGCTGACACCAAACTAGCATTCCTTGACCTGTACTCCAAGGTTGATGCCAAGGTTGATGCACCCGTAGGAACATCTGGAAAGCCAACAATCCTGGATGAGATTCCATTCTGATGTAAGAAAACAACACTGGATGGTTGCCAACATGTCATCTATGTGTTATAATCAATATGTTGGTATTTTAATCATGTTATTTTGAAAGGACTTAAATGTCAAACACTGTTCGCACCGGCAAACAAAATCGCCACGAAAAAATTACCGTAACCCTGTTGTCAGGCAAACCGGTATCTCCCGATGAAATTAAATCCTGCTTCAAGGGCACGGATCAAGAATCGGTCCTCTATCGACTATCAACCAACATTTATAATATCCGCAAAGACGGTGGTATTGTGAAGGTACACAAAGAAGGCCGCAAGGTCACCGCATATCAATTGGTTAACTATACCGAGTTTGATGCCAATGGTCGTTATGTTGGTAAACCTGCACCTGTATCAACACCAGTAACCGCACCAGTAACCGCAGAGGTTTAATATGGACAAAATCATCGGCACTATCGGTGTTTTTCTCGGCGTTGCCATCCTTGTAGGTTTAATCATTAGTTTTCCTGTTATGTTGCTTTGGAACGGGTGTCTTGTTCCTGCTATTACAGGTGTAAATGAAATTGGTTGGATGCAAGCTTGGGGTCTTACTGTCCTTTCCACAGTTTTCTTTAAGACTACTGTGACCAAAGGTTCACAATGAATGACTGGGACAGAGATAATCTGAAATTTATTATGGAAACAGATGATGGTGCCTTTGATGAATGGCTCGAGCAAGCCGATGACCGAGATATTGAGTATGCATTGGAATTGATTCGTATGGCTCGGGCTGAATTGATGGTTCAAGAAATGGAAATGACTGACTCTGTTTCCAATTTCACTGAAGCTAATTTGTTAATTGAAAGGATTAAAAGTGTTTAATAGAAGTTTGAGGTATGGTATGTTTACTGTTTTGTTTTTGGTGATTGCTGCGTGTTCAACTCCCAAACTCCAAGGTTTCAAGGAGCCAAAGATGATTGAGCGTGCTGAAGTCATTCGAGCACAAAAAGATTGTATTGATGCAAAAATGCGTCCAGTGATTCAAACACTGCCACAGAAAACGGATCATGGTACTATCATGTATCCCGTTGCTGTTAATTGTGAAACTTATGTTGCTCGTCCGTAATCCATAAAAGGTGATTTAAATGTATTCCGAGGTTGTTAATAGTTCGGGTATCTCTCAACACACATTAGAATTGATGGTGTTGGGCTCTCTTGGTGTTCTGATTTTCGGTGCAATTTTCTATTTGTACTGGAAACAAATTATCTTTGGTTGTTTGGCCTTGTTTGGTGTTGTGGTTTTTGCCAATCACCAACCGTCCAAAAAACCAGAACCTGCACCTATTCCTGTTGTGGAAAAGATTGTAGAGGTTGAAAAGATTGTGGAAAAACAGGTCGAGGTTATCGTTGAGAAACCAGTTGAACCTTTGAAACCGCTCGAGGTAAAGCCAGTGAAACCTACTGAGGTGAAACCACCTAAAGAGGAACTAATGTCCAAACCCGAAGATGACCGGAAATACTTTGTTGAAGATTGCCTGTCATTCACCGATTACAACAAGAAACAATGTGAAGCTATTTGGGACAAGCGGGAAACTGCTGACCAAAAATTGCTTGATGTTGACAATGTTGCATACAAGAAACGCCGTGCAGAAGCATTGAAGAAGCCTGGCGCATTTGTCACACATTATACTTTGCAAGATAGGAAATAAAAATGATGATTAAACTGTACCGTGGATTGGTTGACATACTGACCAGCCAATGTGAATCGTTGAACAAAGAATTCATCACACACATTAGGACCTTTAACGAAGGTGTTGATGAACAGAGTTTTGGCACCGCAGGTTTCTGGAATCTTTTGCTTGAAGTTGTTTACATTCTATATGTGAAAACATTTGTTGGTGTTGGAATATTGATGACAATTGGCTTGGCTGTCATTTTCTTCCCTTTGTATGCACTGTGGAGTTCAATAACTAACGCATTTAATTTTAACATGCGGTTTCACCAACAAGAGCAACATGACCAGCGCCCAGAGATAAATCAACAATTCGTAGAACCTAAGATGGAGAAAAAATGATTGATGAAGATTTGCAAGCAATAACGGATGATTTTCAGGACTTTCTGATGAAGATTGTCCGCAATTATGAGGTATCATATCCTGCATTGTGTGGAGTCATTATGGCTCAGATGGTTGGTCTTGCACTAGAATCTGGCCATCAAAGGACCGTCCTTGGTTTGTTACCACATATTGAAAAAACATTGAATTCTGAATCAGGTAAAGGATTACATTAATGGCAATAATTGATCCGTGGAATGTTCCTATTGATATCAATTCGCATGAATATGCTATCAAGGGAAATATGTTGAAATATACAATTACGGTCCATGAATTGGAATTGATACAAGCGAGCTCCACATTTGAAATTGATATTAAAAAAAGATTAGTTGACGGATTGATGCAAGAACTATTCAAAACCAAGTGCATAGAATTCACAAAATCCCAGGATGTATATTTGGGTGAACATTATTATCGAGCAAGGATGTTTGTGGTGCCAGATGACCAGGTAAGAATCCTAAGAGTGTCGCAAATAAACAACACATCCCCTTGACATATATACCGGTTTCTGTTATAATACTATTATGAAAATCGCAATCTGCTCAGACCTACACCTTGAATTTGGTACAATTTCACTAGAGAATACCGAGAACGCCGATGTTCTTATTCTCTCCGGTGATATTTGTGTAGCCAAAGATTTGATGAACAAGGACAATAATGATATTCTCGACCGCTTTGGCCGCTCTGAAGCGTGGCACAAATTTTTTCAGGAATGCTCTGAAAGATTTCCGCATGTCATTTATGTTATGGGGAACCATGAACACTATCACGGTGATTTTAGGCACTCTCTTGGAGATTTGCGTAGTCGCCTTAATTATCTCCGCAATCTTCATATCTTAGACAAAGAACAAATTGCAATTAGGGATGCCATCTTTATTGGTGGTACTTTGTGGACTGATATGAACAACGAAGATCCAATCACCTTGATGCACATGAAGGGTATGATGAATGACTTCCGTTGTGTGATGAATGGTGATAAGTCTAGGTTTTTACCTGAAGATGCTGTGATTGACCACAGGGAAATGTTGGCATACATTCGTATGATGGTTGAAGGTAAATGGGATCAAAAGTTTGTTGTTGTTGGTCACCATGCACCAAGCAAACAGTCAACACATCCCAGATATCAAAAAGAAGAAATTATGAACGGTGGTTATAGTACCGAGTTGTCGGAATTCATTGTAGACCATCCACAAATTAAATTGTGGACTCATGGTCATACACATGAAGATTTCGATTACATGATTGGTTCTACACGAATCGTTTGTAATCCCCGTGGTTATGACGGGTATGAAAACCGTGCTGATAAATTTAAACTTAAATTTGTGGAGATTTGAAATGGAAAAGAAATTGTATTTGGTCGAAACTGTATCCATGTTTCGTATGCGTTATGTGATTGAGGCTCGTGAAGAAAGCCATGCATCAGATGAATTTGTCATGGAAGTTGGTAAGGAATCATTTAAAGAATTCTCACAACACCACATGGATGAAGTGATTGTTTCGACCCGTGAATTGTCCGCAAAAGACTATTTGAAATTGTTTGATAAAGACAATGACTATTGCAAGTCTTGGGATATTTCCAAGAAAATGGAATCAATCAACTCTGTTGAATATCAAGATGAAAGTTTTGGTTTTAAATGAAAAAGATTCTTGTAACAGGATGTTCTGGTTACATTGGCCAACACCTTTGTAAAGTATTGGAAAAAGAATATGTGGTTGGTTTGGATCGTGTATTCAAACCTGTGATGGCAGATAAATTTGTCATGCAAGATATCACATCTGGTTTTGACCACTACGACCATTATGATGCAGTCATTCATTTGGCTGCATTGGTGAACGTTGGACAATCTATGGTTGCACCAATGGAATACTATAGAACCAATGTTACAGGAACTTTGAAGTTGTTGGAAAACATTAGTTTTGATAATTTCATTTTTGCATCTACTGGTGCCGCAGAAAATCCTTGCAGCCCATATGCTTTATCAAAAGCAAGTGTGGAATCAATGATTCGACAATATTGTATAATGAACAACAAGGATTATACCATCTTTCGTTTTTACAATGTAACAGGTAGTGCAGGTTACGGACCGACAAACTGGGATGGCCTGTTCTATAACTTAATGAAGGCAGAGGAAACCGGTGAATTCAATCTTTATGGGAATGATTATGATACAATTGATGGTACCGCCGAGCGTGATTATGTTCATGTACTTGAAGTGTGCAATGCTATTAAGATGGCAGTCCAAAGACCGTCCAATCTATTGGTGGAAAACCTAGGTACTGGTACAGGTCACACTGTACAACAAATTGTGGATAAATTTAAACTGGTAAACGGTTGTGACTTCAAGGTAAACCATTTGCCACGTAGATATGGTGATATGGCCAAATCGGTACTCAAAAATGTCTCGCCATACATGCAAAAATCCTTTACAATAGAAGAAATGTTAAGAGTTCCAAAATGAAGATTTATAAATCAAACTATCGTAATCATTGGATCAGTCCATATACCATCTTGGACTATATGTTCTTTTGGACCGAATGGTCTAAGTGTAGTCGTTGGACCGTAGAACAAAGTCTGGAAGAGTCAGCCCGAATCTCCCGTGGAGAAAAAAGTCAGTATGTTGACCATCCCGAATGGGTTGAGAAATGGTCTGACCGTTTGGTGCCTATCAGCAGAGTTATTCTAAAGGTATTAGACTTTGTGCATCCTAAAGTCGATTATGTAAAAATTGATAGATGGGACACTTGGAATATGGATCATACCCTGTCCAATATCATTCTACCAATGTTGAAACAACTAAAAGCAACCAAACACGGTTCACCGTTTGTTGAAGATGTAGATGTTCCTGTCGAAATTCAATCTTGGAATTGCTGGCCCAAAGAAAATGAATGGGACACCGATGGAAATCACTTTAAGCGTTGGGATTATATCCTTGATGAAATGATTTTTGCATTTGAACACAAGGTAGATGATTCTTGGCAAGATGCATATCGTTCAGGTGAAATTGATATTAAGTGGGTGCCTGTTGATGTTAAGGGTAACGAAGTACCAAAAGGTGAACACACATATTTTCAAATGGATCGTGGTCCCAAAGACACATACGAATGTGACTATGACGGCATCAAAGAAGTAGAAAAGAGAATGGAAAACGGATTCCGTTTATTCGGTAAATACTATCAAGGATTGTGGGATTGAATATGAGTGAAGTGGCAGCAAGAGAAAAATATTGGTGGGAACATTACCCACTACACCAATTGTGGTGCAATGGTGCCTGCCCATTAGTGCCAAGGTTTGATTATAGACCAGGTGATGAATGGAATGCTAATAATTGGTCATTGCATTGGTTAATCTTTCATATTTGGACACTAGAACATTTTAGTTTTGGTGTTGATGCCAATTTACAATCAGATAGTATTTCTGTTGGTTTTATTGTACCATATCTGAGAGTTATCATTGGCTTTCACCACATATGGAATTGGACATGGTTGTTCAAACTTGGCCAACTATTGCGCCGCAAACCCGCATTGAAGAACTACAAAGGAGAATACAATTGAGTAACTTGGTATCTTATGCAGAATCTGAAATGGACCGTATTGGTCTAACCAATGAAGATGAATACAACGGAATGATGCGTGAACACATTCTAAAAATGGTCAAGGTATTTGCTGAAGAACACCATTCCGGTTTCTCAGGCCGTTATGCACTAGACCTTCTAACTAAATTGTTGGACTTTAAACCATTAACACCATTGACAGGTGAAGATGATGAATGGACAGATATAAGTGATTACGGTGATTCGCCTCGTTACCAAAACAAAAGACGTTCATCAGTTTTCAAAAATCCAGATGGTGAATGTTATGACATTGATGGCAAAGTATTCTGGGAATGGTATCGTGATGAAAATGGCAAGGCATACAAATCATACTATTCCAACTATGGTTGTAGGTTGCCTGTAACTTTCCCCTATATGCCACCAGACAAACCCATCTATGAATACCGTTGGTCGGACGCAGAACCTAGAACACCTCCGCAGACGGAGGAAGGTTTTACCGATGAGGTATAAACTCAGGCTCTATCTAAAATATTGGTGGACGCTGTGGGCAAAAGCCCTAGGAAAAAAATCACATGAAAATGATAGACAAGCTGACAGGGTGGCTTGCCTTAGAACCATAATTGTGTTATCATACATCATCACAAACATTTTTATTATCGCAGGCGTCATAAGGCATTGGTAATGTTATCAATTATACATTTAATTTCGGCAACTCGCCGATTGGAAGAAATAGAAAAGACCATTCTAATGATGGGTGGTTCAAGGCATCACGATGAAGATGTACCAGTTACATTAGTTGCTCAGCGTGATATGGTAAAGCGAGAGATTGAATATTACAGAGGTGAGTGTGAAGCACTTGCTTTTTATTCAATCATCACTTTCGTTATAGTTTTTATTGGTTTTGTTGGATATTGGAAAATATTTCATGGGTAAAATTTGGTCTTTTATTAAAGAATGGGCTTTCACTTCATTGGTTATTGCTGCTCTGTTTTGTTTCATATATATGAGTGCAACATTGAAAAAGGTTCCACCTGAACCATTGAAAGAGTTTAAAGATGGCATTCAAAACCATCTTGTCTGGTCAATCAAAGGTGAATGTTTTTTTGTAAGGCCAGATACCGATGTTACCGTGTATTTGATTCGTGTCGTTGATTGTGATAAAAAATAAGGAGATTGTTATGTCACTATTTGTTGAAGTTAATTCTGTTGAAAAAGGTTGTCCAGTTATTATTAATTTGGATCATATTATGGAAATTGCACCACTTGCAGCTGGTGGTTGTGCTCTATTCACATTGGATAGTGCAGGTATGAATTCTAAAAATTCTATGAAGGTAACCAATGACTATAGTGAATTCAAACAATTCGCTATGCAGACAGTATCATCTGAGGATATCGAAAAACGATTCCCAACCAAAGCAAGCAAAAAAGATAAAACCCTTGAATTGGAAATTCCTAAACTATGAAGTTTGTATTCACGGCAGAGCATGAAGCGCCTCTGTACAGTCTTATCAACAGTAAACACCGTGGAACAAAACTGACTATGGAGTTTGAAGCCGAGGACCTTGAAGTAGTGCTCTCTGAATTTCAAGATTTCTTGCGAGGCCTTGGTTTTCATTTTGATGGTCAACTTGAAATTGTTAATGATACTGATGCTAACACAATAGAGTTGGTTCGTAAAACATTTCAAGATGATCCAGAAGATGATGATGGGCGTTGTTAATGATAGAGTTGTTTAGACCAACCTTTGAATGGATTAGAGATGATTTTAAGTCTAACCGAATTCGGTTTGCTATTGAGTTGCTTGCTTGGGCTATCAGCATTGGTTGCTCGATTACTATGGCTCTCACAGTCCCAAACCCGCCTTTATTGTCTCTCTATCCTGTTTGGATTACTGGCTGTGCCCTCTATGCTTGGGCTTCTTGGACTAGGAAATCTTTTGGCATGTTGGCTAACTACATCTTGCTCACATCTATTGATACCATTGGCTTAATTAGGATGTTAATGTGATTAATTTAACTAGTAAAAAAATTTTCCCACCAACACCTGTGCCGCTTGGTATTGAATTTGTAAAACCATTGTCATATGATTTTCGAGTTGTTGAAGTTATTGGTGATGATGGTAAAATTGAAACTGTGAAACTTCAGGTTCAAATTTGGGAACATGATGAATTTGGTTCCGGTGTAGTAAAACAAATGTGGATAGATGTACCTCGGATTAAAATGGACAAATATGGAGCATATCTATGAATATTTTTTATCTCGACAACGATCCAAAAGTGTGTGCAGAAATGCACAATGATAAACATTGCATTAAAATGATCCTTGAATATGCTCAATTACTTTCTACTGCTCATCGTGTTCTTGATGGCACTTTGTCTGTTGGCCTCTCTGAAACTGGTCGAAAACAAACTAGATATGTTCTTCCTGACAACCGTGAGTCTAAGCTCTATGTTGCTACACATATCAATCATCCTTCAGCAATTTGGGTGAGAAAATCATATGCCAACTATGTTTGGTTGTCTAAACTGTTGACAGAATTGTGCCGTGAGTACACTTATCGTTATGGTAAAGTTCACAAAGTTGAATCATCTGGGCTTGAAGAAGAATTGATGTATCCACCAATGAACATATCACCAGTTACAGTTCCATTTACAGAACCCACGCCGGCCATGCCTGATGATGTGAAAGTTGCCGGTGATTCTATTGCATCATACAAAAATTACTATATAAATAATAAACAGCACCTAGCCTCATGGCGAGGTAAGATTAACTCACGACCAGTTCCAAACTGGTTTCAAACTACATGATTTACACATTTCTGAATAAAAACACAAATGAAATTGAAGAGCATACAATGCGCCTTGCAGAGTATGATGATTTTAAGCTAAACAACACCCATCTAGAACGATACTTTGGACCTGAAGGCCTGCCTGGCTTCGGTGATGGTATGCGTATGGACACACCAGGAGTTGGCAAGGGTGATTCAACATTCGAAAAGTATGTTATCAATCGAATGAAAGAAACCATTCCCGGAAACAACATCAAAAGACGCCATAAGACCAAGATGCAGAGGGAATGGTAATGCCTCAAATCCCCGCTCTATTTCTACCTAAAAAGAAAACTGAGGAAAATACTCAGTCAAAAAATTTGAATAAAAATCGGAAGAAAAAAGAATCCGATAATTCTAAAAAAGTTTCAGCATTAGTCCAAGGGAGAAATGATGGTTACAAAAAAAACGACAGCCAGATATGCAGCGGAGCAATTGCAGGATGATGAAAATAAAACAAGGCATCAACCAGTATCAACAAATTCATTGAAAATTAAACCGGATCATTTAAAGACATTTGAACCATTAACAGAGAATCAAAGACTATTCTTTGAAATGTATAAAGGCGGTGCCTACTTCATGGGACTATTCGGTAGTCCTGGGGTAGGCAAAACTTTTTTGGCGTTGTATAAAGCACTAGAAGAAGTGTTGGATAAATCCAATTCTTTCAAACAGGTAGTGGTTGTGCGTTCACTCGTTCAATTGCGTGATGTTGGTTTTTTACCAGGTGACTTAAACGAAAAACAAGAAATCTACGAATTACCCTACAAAGAAATTTCTGCCACATTGTTTGGTCGAAACGATGCGTGGGATAGATTAAAGGAACAAGGCCATGTTCGATTTATATCTACTACTGCCATTCGTGGTATTTCTATTGATGATGCTATTATCATAGTGGATGAAAATCAAAATTTGAATTGGTCAGAAGTGAATACAATTATTACCCGTGTTGGTCACAGGTCTAAAATTATATTTTCTGGTGATTTCAAACAAACTGACCTAATTAAGAGTAATAAAGACCAAACAGCTTTCCACAGTTTCTTAGAAGTGGCTCGAAAGATGCCATCTTTTCAGGAGATTTATTTTACACCAGATGATATTGTCCGTAGTAGCTTAGTGAAACAATGGATTGTAGCATGTGAACACCTAGGTTATTGATATGTTTAATTATTGCCCGCCAAGAGAGATTCCAAAAATCGAATCACAAACTTTTCCTGACGGGAAAAGATATTATGTTACACCAGAAGGTAAGAAATTACCATCGGTGACCACGGTGGTGGGTGCCCAAAAGAAACAGGCCATCATGGAGTGGCGCCGCAGAGTTGGTGAAGAAGTTGCTAACAAGATATCCAAACAAGCGACCACCCGTGGTACCAATATGCACAGCTTATGTGAATATTATTTGAATAATGAACCTAAACCACCAGGTGTTGTGATGCCTGATGCGAAAGAAATGTTCATATCAATCAAGCCGTTCCTAAACAAAATAAATAATATACACTATCAAGAGGTTGGCTTGTGGTCATCTCAACTTGGTTTGGCTGGTCGTGTAGATTGTATTGGTGAATATGAAGGTCGGTTATCAGTCATTGATTTCAAGACTTCAAAGAAGGCCAAAGACAGAGAATCAATCTTAGATTACTTTTGGCAATGTACTGCATATGCATTGATGTATGAGGAATTGATTGGTCAACCTATTGATGAACTGGTAATCATTATGGCGGTGCAAGATTCGGCACCATTAATTTTCAAAGAAAAAACACAGGATCACATTGAGGGGCTTGTAAAAGCTATTGATTATTACCACAAAAACAGCTGATAGAATAAATAGATAATAAAAACAAGGAAAAGAAATGGCACTTAACAGCACTGGTGAAATTAGTTTAGGTGGTTCAACTGCCGCTACGTCAGTCAATTTAGAACTTAATAAACTAGCCACAGCCACTGTAAGTTTAAATGACGCTGATGTGCGGCAGCTTGCGGCTATCGTTTCAGGTGAAATAAGTATGGGTGCTTTACGAGGAAAAAGTTCCAATCCTAAGCCACTTCAAAAGGCTATTTTTGGTTTTGGTGTAACTCAAACTAATGGAAAAGAAGATAATATTACCAATATAATAACAAATACTGGTGTTGTTGGAACAGACACTCGCAACGACAGCATTTTTGTTACTGGTACCACACTTACAGGTTTATATTATCAAATACGAGCAGCCGCTGGTTATGGTGGTGATAAAGCAATTTTTGCATTTGGATTTGATCGTTTTAATGGCGCAGTAAATTATCAAAACTTGGTGTCAAATACAGGTGTTGTTGCAAAGAGCACTACTAATATGGCGCCATCAAGCCGGGCCCAATTGGCAGCCGCAGGTTATGGTGGCGATAAAGCAATTTTTGGATTTGGCCAAGCAGGGCCTTTCGAAAATGTCACAAACTTGGTATCAAATACAGGTGTTATGGCCAATAATCAAGCTGGTGTTGGTACCAAAAGAGCTGGTCTGGCGGCCGCCGGTTATGGTGGTGATAAAGCAATATTTGCTTATGGAAATGCTGGCAGTTATCCTGGTACTTCAGTAAAAAATTTGGTATCTAATACAGGTGCCGTTGCTGCAGACGCAACAGGAGTTGGTACTGCAAGAACAAATTTGGCGGCTGTTGGTTATGGTCTAGATAAAGCATTGTTTGCCTATGGCGCACAAAATCAAAATTACGTAGCAATGCAGTTAAGTAACTTAGTTACAAATACTGGTGTTGTTGGCACTGATAACAGCATTGCTGGTCGTGGTAGAGAATTCTTAGCAGGCACTGGTTATGGCGGCGATAAAGGAATTTTTGGATATGGCAACGATTTTGGCTTCACAAAAGTAACAAACTTAGTATCAAATACAGGTGTTGTTGCTAGTGAACTAATTACTTCTGGTGTTGGAAGATATGGTGTATCCGGAGCTTGTTTTGGTTAATGTAATTGTTAAAAATTAAACTATGTGAATTAAATATATAAAGGAAAACTTATGCCGACAAAATTGAATACAGAATTTAACTATCGTTATCAAGTTATAGGTGAAACGGTCTGGGAAAAAATAAAAACATTAAAGGGTTTTTATGAAGGTAGAATTCGTGCAAGCCACGGTGAAAAAATTTCAGAAATGAGATACAAATCAAAATTAATGGAGTTGCAAAGTCTAAAGGATAACAATGCATTGCCACATGTTATACTTAATATGGAAGCAGATATTTTAGAATTTGAGACCGGTTTACAAATTCAAATTGAAGCATTTGAATTGAACAAACAAGAAATTAAAATTTTAGAAAATTTATTGGCGGAATGTTATGAGATTGCTGAACCAACCAGAATGAAACATCCTGACGGCACACCATACACAGATGAAGAAATGTTTGAGGCCAATGCAGCGAATGAATTTACTGCAATGATTGGTAAAGAAATTTATGCGGAAGTTATTTCAACAGGTCAACCTTCTCCTGCAAAACTCCGTAATGCAATGTCAAACCCACATACATGGAAGGCTTTGCAACAAATTGGATTAATTCCAGAACAATCATTTATGCTTGTTGGTGGTAATGATCCACTTAAAATTGGATTTGAAAAAATAGTAACATCATCAAATACCAATCAACTAATTGGTGAATAATGGATTTACTGTGTGGTTATCATGCCAAGAATGTAGATGTTTGTAATTGGGTTATTGCCAATTATGACGGTGAAACCGACAACATCACAGTCAAGCTTTGGGTAGAAGCTTGTAAAGAATACCTAAAACAGGTTGACACAAATACATAATTATTGTATAATTGATGTTATGGTTGTATGAAGCAACTAGAAAAGTGTTCTGGACGGGGGTGCAAATCCCCCCAGCTCCACCAAAAGTATAGAGGTCTGCGCCGTGCGATAATGAAGATGACTAAGGGATCACGGACATCCACATAATCTAAACCAGTATACTTTTGATGGGGCTGCATAGTTTCGACAGGGCAACAAGTACAGAAGTGGACAGCTCATCAGAGAAGATGTTAAAACTAAATCAAAGTAAACGCAGCTAATGATAGCCGCTTCGCTC
>Ga0315909_10003469_pt1 | contig 19179 bp, 29 predicted proteins | sample LakEriMetagenome_11_FD_203527 | JGI IMG/M metagenome (GOLD analysis project Ga0315909, IMG submission 203527) | Freshwater fungal communities from buoy surface, Lake Erie, Ohio, United States - Buoy 2 MA125 | ecosystem: Environmental > Aquatic > Freshwater > Lake | place: USA: Lake Erie, Ohio... | reverse complement strand
GTCCCATCATTCAATTCAACTGCGAAAGTTGTTCTTGAAATTTCCAATGCCTCTAAATTAATAATATCAGTAGCAGTATTTCCTGACAATGTCATTGTTCCAACATTCTCATAAGCTACTGATTGTCTTGGTCTGTCACCGATTTTAGTGGCAGTAAATTTAGACGTTTCCATCTCAACAAAAAACTTGTGTACGTATTTACCACTAGTCAATGCTAATGCTGAAATAGTACCATTTGCTTTTGTGATTGTAGCGTCTGCAGTATTCCAAGCGTAGATGGCTTTTATACCACCTACGCTATCACATACTGCGTTCTTTCCCTCTAGGATTTCACACATAATATTTTAATTAAGAGTTAGGTAATTCTAATCTAGTAAAGTAAGCTGGGAAACCGTATTGAATACCTGATCTCCACTTAGTTCCAAATCTTAGTTTCTCGTCATTGTCGTTGTATTTAGCAGAAAAACCATCAATATCAGATTCTAAATCTGTACCATAAGCAATGAATTGATAAGGTACTGCATACATTTTATCGTTTGGAATTTGTGGGTAACTTCTAAACGTAATAGATGTAGTAGGTAAAACAAAACTCATTTCACCACCAGTATCAGAAACAGTCAAAGCAGATGCGTAATCTTTATCGTTATAGATGTTATTTACGATTAATTGTAAAGTTGTTCTAGACGCTAAAACTTCTACATTTACACCATTATCTAATAATTCAGATGGAATACCATTTGCCATAGATTGTGCAATACTAAAAGCATTTGCTACAGTAATATCAACTTCCAAAGATGTTACAGTGTTTAAGTCTGCATCGTTATCCCAAAGTTTCAATAATCCATCGTAATGCACTAAATCAGGGTTCAAAGATGTTGTATCACCTTTAAAGATTAAATTTTGATTTTTGAATTGAGCTTGTTTGATTGCATAAGCTGAAAGAACTGCATCAAATGGCAATTCAGTATCTTGTCTATTAGCACCAATTGCTAACAACATTTGCGCCCATGTATCAGTCAAATCATCATTACAGAACTCTGCTTGAACTTTTACTCTAACTGTATCAAGTTGTCTATCTGTAAGAGTTACAGAACCATCAGCGTTCCATGCACAACCGTCTCCATCTTGTAATGCAAATTCTGCATTCATAAACTTCAATTTCTTAGAACCTTTAACGTTTGGCATCACTTGAACTCTACTTAAAAAGTTTGATGTATACGTTAAATCTGCTAAGATTTCTGTTGATTGTTCATCTACGTAAACTGCTAAATCAGCCACATCGTAGCCGAACTTTTCTTTAATTGTTTTTGATAAATCTTTCTTTGCCATTTTAGTTGTTTTTTAATAATGATTTGTATGTTACTTTTTCTTCTTCTTTTGCTCCTACTTTTGCTTCGTTGTTGAACTTACTTTCTTTTGCTCCTTTGATAGCTTTAATCTCTGCTTTCAATTCCTCAATAGCTTTGAATGTTTGCTCTAAAGTTGCTTTCATAACTTCTGAAACCTCTGTTAAAATAGCCTCTTTATCTGATGCCATTTCCTCTTCAACTTCTACAACTTCAACATTTGAAAGTATACCGCTTTCATTAACTGAAATAATTGTTACTACTCCATCAATTTCACATTGATAGTCTTGAGGTGGAGCTGGTAGCTTATCCCCGTTTTCATCAGTTACGAAGATAGGCGTTTCATCAACTACCAAATCACCCTCATAAGTCAGCACCGTGCCATCTAGTGATGTAATTTCTGCAAATGTTGAAACATTTTCTTCTGTAACTGGCACATCTTCAAACTTTGCTTTTCCAAACACACGCTCAAAAAGTGACTTTCCTGTTACTTCTTTTTTGTTCATCTTTTGTTTATTATTTGTTTTTAAATTTACTTGTATTCTGTCAAATATTCCCTCAACACTAAAACCTTGAAATTTACCGCTTTTTACTTCGCTCCATAGTTTGTCGTCTTCAACTTTATAAGATGCTATCCATGTTCCATCTTGTAGGTTTTGTTTCTCAAATTCAATAGGCGCTTTCATTCCTCTTTTAGAATCAATAAAATAACTTTCAAACATTGTAGTCTGTTTTACTTTGTCATTTTCATTGTGCATTTTGTTCACATTATTCCCAAAACTATTTTTGAAGAACTTTAAAACAATTTGCTTAATAGTTTCAGCATCAAAAAATACTTGATGTTCTCCAATATCGGGACTGTTACGGTAAATCAAAGTGTTTGCGCTCATCATAACACCCGTAACGATACGCTGTTCTTCTTTGAATTGATAAGGCATTGACTCGTTAAAAGCAATGAACGCTTTTAAATGTGCTGGAGTGTCAACAAAGGCATTGTAATCAACACCCGTGTCGTCATTGTCATTAATAGTTAGCTTGTAAATTGGTAACATAATATAAAGTTATTAATTAATATTGAATTATTTACGTTTTATTTAGATTAATTCTAAATAAGAGTTTAACCTCCTAAAGTAGAAACTACGTTTGTTTGTGCTGATGCGTCCATTACGGCTTTAATTTCGCTATCTACAACGGTTACTTTTATTCCAGTAGAGTTATCTATTAAACCGACACTTGAAACTTGGCTAGTATTGCCCATATTATTAACTTGTGTTGCATTAGCGTCTGTGCCACCACCGTTATTTGTTGGGACTGTTGGCGCATTAATACCACCGCCACCCGTGCCACCGAATTTAGTACTAGCAATTTTAGCTATACTGGCAACACTTGAAGTAATTGCTACGGCTAAAGATGCAATACCAACTGGATTCGGAACGGCTCCAATAGCTACTGGTGAACTAGCTAAAGATGCTGTAACTGCTTTTGCTCCATCTATTATAGCGCCAGATATCTGCATTGCTTTGTTAATTTCAAATTGTTTTCGAGCGTATTTTTCCTCTTCTTTACTGCCTTTTTCCAACTTACTCATTTTAAGAGTAAAAACAATATCACTCAAGTTTTGAATTGACTGCTGTGCTTTTTCAGCTATTTCTAGACTTTGCTGAACTGTGGATAATTGTATTGACTTTTCTTTATCAGCAGAGGCTTTATTTATTTCATCTACTTTAGCGCTATATTCAGCTTTTATTTTTAGCTTTTCACCCTCTGTTAATTCTGTATTTTGCAAAGCTTGCTCCATTTCTAGTAATGCAAGTTCTTTTTTAAGTTCTTGCTCTAGTTCAAAGTCTTCACGAATGTTAATTAGCTTAGCCTCTAAAGTTGCTTTTGCGTCTTTGTTTTTAAGTTCTAATATTTTAGCATTTTCCTCTTTTTCCTTTTCAGTTCTTTGAGTTAATAATTCTGTGTTTAATACCGAAATCTCATTACTTTGTTTTTCTGTTAACTCCTTAATCAATACGGCATCATTGCCAAACTTAGCAACTAATTCTTGACGTTCCCTTTCATGCCTAACCCTTAACTCTTCTAATTGTCTTAAATCACTATCTTGAATATTAGCAATAATTAAATCCTCGATAGTTCTAGAAAGTTCTAAACGTTTATCTGCTTGTAATTTAGCATCTGATAGTATTTTAGCATCCCTTTTGTCTTTATTCTTTTTAGCTTCTTCAGCACTTGCCTCATTTTGTTCATTAATTGTTTTATTAAATTCAGCTTGCCTTACAACTTCATCTCTTTTTAACTCTTGCATTTCGTTATGCAATTTCCACGCTCTAGCTCTTCCATATTTATTTGATTGGTCTAACAATCGACCCTCTTCTTTTATATTCTCAATTTTTTTATTGAATAATTCTTTTTCTTTATCATTTATTTCTTGAGCCGTTGCACCTTTTGCTTTCATCAGTTTTATTTCTTGCTCAATATAACCTCTTTCTCCTACTGATTGATTTACTCTTTTTTGACGGGCTTTAACTATTCCCTCCATTTGCTCAACATCTTTCTTCATTTCTTCATTTAATGCTTTTTGTTTTAACCTAGCATCTTCTGTTGAACTACTAAACGCTCCCATTGCTCCAGCTATTGCCACAATTCCCGCAATTATTGCTACTATTGGCAAAGCTAACATTGCAAGCCTAGCAAGCTTTAACGCTCCTGTACTTGTGCCTATTGCGGTAGTGTATGCATATTCAGAAGCAATCTTTATTTTATCCCAAATTAAAATTGCTTTTGTTCTTATTAATTTATCTTTTTCAAGTAAAGCTCTAATTTCTTCAAGTCCCACCATCAAAGCTGTAATTGCTTGAAGTTTTACTAAAGTTTTTTGTAAGTCTTTTGATTCATCTCCAAACAAAGCCATAGCACTTTGAGCAACAGCATAACCAGCAACAACTCCCTGACCAACAGCCATTGCTGTTTGCATATTACGTCCATCGTTCGCATTGTTATTTATTTGCTGATTTAAATCTCCTAACCTATCCTTTAACTCCCCAGCTTGTCTAATCGCTTGTTGACCTATTGGACTATCCTCACCCGCTTGTATTGCAATAGATGCATATTCTTTTACAGCTCTAGTTAATTGTCGTACTGTCAACTCCCCATTTTCAACCTTTTTATTAAGGTCGTCAAATGCTTTATTTACATCCGTGCCAGTTGACTTGGCGGTTTGGTCTACTTCCTTTAAAGCTTTATCAACGTTATTAATCGCACTAACACTATTTCCAGTATCAACGGTGGTTTTAAATACTATTTCTTCAGCCATTATGGATATTTTTCAATTAATATAGATGCGAAATTATTAGATGCTAATCTACTATCAGTCAACACACCACCCGAAAAAGTGTAAATACGTAACTCATTATCATTAACTCTACCTACAACTATTTCATCCCCTTGTTTTGTGTTAAAATTTGTAGTAATAAATATTTTCCCAGTAGGAAAGTTACCCGTAGATGTTAAAATGTAAGTACCGACTGCTGAATAAGATGGAGTTATTGTTCCGATTTGATTAACAAACTCAATTAAAACGGGCGCATTTGTACCCGTTTGGGTAATATTTAACTTTGCTTGTAGCATTGTTGGTGATCCATCACTAAATGTAATACCGCTTGAATTTCTTGTATACGTCAATCCTGTATCTGTATCTAAGTAAAACTCGCCCTCATAAATATCGGTTGCTATCCAGTCACCGTTTCTATGGTCTGCACTTACTGGAACTGTTGGCGCCCCCGAACCTTGTTTAATTACTATTCTGCTGAAACTATCCATTTTTCTTTGTATATTTTATTGGTGAATATTGTAACACATTGTTGTAACCTCCACTTATTACATTGGTTTCTATCCCGACACCCGTTGGAGAACTTACTACTGGTGACTTATCGTATGTCATATCTGCATAATCTGAATAAATACCGCCAGCGGTTGCGCTTGCCTCTATTATTTTAACAAGTTCAATCTTTGTGCTATCCGTTACGTTACTGTCGAAGTCGCTAATTAGATTCAATCTAAATAACACACCGTTAAGCATTATTAACTTTGCAAAATTTAGCTTGTTAATATCTGCATTTGTAATCCTAGCATACAAAGTGATTATCTTACTATCCTTGCCAGTGATTTCCTTTATAAATGTTTCGTGGTATCTAGTGTATAAGTTATCAGTCGTTACGCTATTTGCATTGTAATTCAAAAGAATAGGTAAACCCCAATTCAAATCAAATGCAGGATTTTCAAAGTTATCAAAATGATGCACACACGGATATGTTGTTAAGTCTGTTTTGCCAGTTCCTACCGTGTCTTTTAATCTCCATTTTCCAGCTTTTAAACCATTCCATAAATACAACCTTGCTTTACCTTTGTACGGCTTTTTAATATCTGTTAATGGATCATACGAAATTATACGAGGTGCTACAAATGGAAATACTTCGTCTGTTGGTATTGATTGAGCAAAAGGTAATTGAAAAATACGCTCACCAGTTTGAAATGTACTAGGCACAACATACCAATTATCACCGTAATTAATGTCGAAGTATGAACGGTACAAAGTATTGTCATAATCGTTATCATTTAACCATTGGAATTTATAGACTTTCCCCTGAATAGATGAGGATGGTTTTATCGTTATTTCTTTGCTATGGTCTACAATGTCCGTGATGTCCCAAAATGTGTCGGTATCTAAATAGAAATCTGCTAAAGGTTCAATCTTAACTACTCCTAATTCATTCGGATCACTAAAATATAAATTTGCTTTTAGTATTTGCGCCTCAAAGAAAGTGCTTGCTTTCATGTCAGGAATGAATCTTGAAATATCTACGGGGTCTCCATCTTGTAAAGAAGTTTGAACGCTTGTAAAGTCTAATGTAAAATCTGTTGGGTCTTTTTCAATTGTTATAATCAAAGGATTGTTTACAGAAATAGCTGGGGCGGTTTGTGTAAGTGTTAAATCTGCATAAACTTGAACACCGAATATAATAGTATCACCAGCGTTTAATTGTAGATTGCTATCATAACTAAACGTATGATAAAAAGTTGCTAAGCTATTAAGTTGCTCAATAGGTACGTTACTTATTTGCGCTCCATTCTTGTATACTGTGAATCTAACATTTATAAATCCACTTGTGTAAACTTGGTTACCGAAGTTATCGAATGCAATACGTAAAGGAAAAGATGCATTAAGATTGTAGAACCCTTGTTTCCGTACATTTATACCCGAATAAAATCCATTTGCTGGAGTGTTATGGTCTAAAAAGAATTGATCGAAATTGTCAGTTATTAAAGTTGGAACACATCCATCCCAGTCAGCCAATAAATTCCAAGATGTAGATACTAAATACTTGTAGATATTTCCTTGTTTACTGTAATGGTTAAAGCTTTTTACATTGTTAAAGTCTGCAGTAATATTTACACGTCTATTTGCAATTTCTGTATTTGTTAACGCAACCTTTTCGCCACCTCCAAAACCTAACAACTCCTTTTTAAATAATGCACTGTTTAAATAAGTACTGCTATAAGTCACATTGTTTAAAGATAAATCTAAGCATTTATCCATAACCTCTTTACAGTACACCATAGGCACTAAGTCGGTTGTGCTGAAAGTCTTTGGTGATACTCTAGTATAACCGTAATCAACTAATCCGTAATGATAACCAAAACCACTTGGTAAACCTCCTGAAAAGTTTGGAGTAGCAACCCCGTTAACTATTACACTTGTAGCGAATGAATTAATTACGTTCGTTCTGTTTAATGTGTGTGTATATTCGGACCATCCTAACTCGCTAATTTTCCTATCTCCTAAACTCATGAATAAGTCTATGAAATTTGAAAACATCGTACATTTAAAAGAATAGTCACCATCATTAATAGCGACCTCATTTAGTCGAATTAAACCATCGAAAATAAGAACCCCACCGTTGTAATACTTTGCACTCACACGAATAGTAGGATCATAATTAAATCCTACTGTCGATGTACCGTTTAATGTACTTAATGCTAATTGATAAGTAGACGAAAAGAAACTTAAATTTTTTTGTGTTCCTGGCAATACTATTTCTTTGGAATAATTACGCTTTCTTTTCTGTGGCTCTTTGGCATCTGCAATAGAATAATTCAATGGGAAAGGTACTCTTTCGCTCAAATCTAATTCCGTACCATCTACAACTAATAACCCTATCATACTACAACTGATTTTCTCATGTTTGGTAATGCTAATTCTACAATCTCTGTAGTTTCTTCAACAAATCTGTCTTGTGATTCACTGTAAGCAGTACCGTTAATACTACACATTTGTCGAATCGAATCAAAGAAGTAAACCAAAGGACTGATATAAGCACTATTTACCAGCCAGTTTTGAGTAGTCGAATTAATATAACTACTAACTAAAGTAACTTTATCATTTGCAGTTTTAAAATACGAGTGCATTCCACTATTAGTACTATCTAATGTATACGTTGCATCTACCCAACCGCCGTATTGCTTTTCATATTGCTTACCGTTTACATCCGAACTACGTATTAAATTATGTGAATAATTAAAGCAGTCAATACCGCCGTACTTGTTTAACCATATCAATTCAGCACCGTAATCGCAACCTCTATCTAAATACAGTCGTTTTGTTTCGCTAAGTTCTACACTGCCACCATCTATAATAACCATTTCTAAATAGCTAACTGTATCAAGTACTGGTTGCGTCAATGTTGAAACGTAGTTATCTGAATTTAGATTGTATTGATAAATTTTATCTGTAGATACTCCATCTGTATAATCTAGCGAAGTTATTACAGTATCATTTTCATCATAAAAAGTAACTTGTAAACCTTGATCTAATATCTCATCAGCTATAATAGTAAGGTAATAATCTTGTCCCTCTCGAATGTATAGGTCATTTGGTGAATCAGTTAAAAATCTTTTAGCCGTACCACTTATTTTAAAGTCTGTATAATCAAATGAATCAAATTCTACACTACTAAGGCTCGATTTAAAAGCGTTTATCGTGTTAGTTGTGGCATTTGCTTGTAATGCTGGAGTGCTACCGTAAAACTCTCTAACAATAAGATAAACTTCTACACTAATTCCAGCATCATTTACAACACTAGAACCTCCAATTATAGGAGTGCTTACATAAGTTCGTACAATCTCGCTACAATCAAAGTGAGAGTAACCACCGCCACGTTCAACGAATATTTGTTGTCTTGAATCTAGCGAACCATTAATATAAACATCTACAATATAGCTAAAATTAGTTTGTAGGTATTCACTTGAATACCATGTAAAGATAATCGGGTTATCTGAGGGCGTATATTTTTGTGGTATTTGTACTATCGTTACTGCCATGGTGAAATAATATTTAATTTTATTGATTTGCCTAGTAGTCTTTGTATTGGTGCTTTTAATACTGCTACTAAACTTTCATTTATAACGTCTTCAAAGAATGGTCTAGGTTTTTGTCCTCGCTCTTTAATTCCCAAACCAGGAACATGACTTTTAGATACCCAATTAGATTTACCATCTTCATATCTTATACCTCTATCTCGTTCCCAGTTTTGCAAAGCTTCACTCATCGTAACTCCATTACTTGAAACTTTACCCCAACTTGGAGCGCCATGATTGACAACAGTACCGTTTACTCCGTAGTTTACAAACTTCCAATAAAAATCCATTTCCAATCCAACACTTACAGCTTTACCGCTATAAATTGTTTTAGTTGGTTTCATGCCTTGCTGTAATCGATAACTAGCATTAACATCCTTAGTATTCATTGCTTTCCTAAGGTCGTTAATTACTTCTTGTGTAAGTTTTTGAAGTAGTAAGGATAGAGGATTGTTAGGTTTATTATCAAGAATATCCTTAGTATTTTTAAAACTTAAACTTTGCAAGATTTCGCCCTCTGTCATCTTCTCTTTATCATTTTTGTTTCAGCAATTTCCTTTTTCAATTTTTGAGTAAAGTAGTTTAGCCAATTATTAAATGTAAAGATATTCATTTTTACGATATCTTTTCTATTTTCGTTTAACTCTTTTGATAGGAAAATTATTATTTCGTGCCATTCCCAAACATTCTCAACACTCTTTTTAACTTCTTTTCTATCTTTTCTTTCTCCGTATAACTGTCTATTAAGCTCCATACTTTGAGCAAAAAAAAAGCGTGCAACTCTACAAAATCAGTCATTTTAAAATGTTCTTTAAAGTCTTCATATCTTGATGCAATTGGATATTTAAGATTTTCGTTCTCATCTAATTCACCGTAGATAGTACCCTTTGGAATGTAGTTAATACAAGCCAATCTAACTGGGTCTTTATCAAAGTCTGATTTACTGCAATCAATATGATAACCAATACCAACCTTTTTGATATCTACTCTTTGGTATTCGATACCGTTAATAGTTATAAAGTCTTTAGGGTTACCGTTTAGTTTATAATCAGCAAACAACCCCATGCAATGGTTAAACATTTCTGTAATACGTTCATGATGGATAGTCATTAATTGACCAACTGATACCAAAGATATATTAGCAAGGAATATCACTTTAGCATTTAGTGTAATACTATCAGCTTTAAATGATTCATCACTAAAGGCTCTAAGATGTCTAATTCTTAAATCGTTTATTGTCTTTGGTAGTCTTACTTCAATTTCAGTATTTCGTCGCATAATTTCGTTTGTGTTTGTGAGTTCTTAATTTGTTCCGTGTGAATGTTAATTTTTGTACGTTGTTCTTTTATCCACTCCTGACCGTGTGTTATTATCTGTATTTTTTTATTTTGTTTCTTTGCCTCTAAACTGAAAATTACATCACTCATCTTTTTATATTGTGAATGAATCAAATTAATAGGATTAAAATAAGAAGTTTTAAAAGCACATACTCCCGTTCCAGCAATATCTACTTGCATATCTTGTGTTACGTTTTTAAAAGCACTATAAGCATCGTGACCTAAGTAGTAATTCAATCCTTTACCTTTCAATTTCCTACCGTGATAAGTTACAATACAATTATATCTCTCAATTGCTTGGATAGTATGTTGAATGTAGTTAGGAGGGTAGATAATATCATCATCACAACTGAAGTAATAGCAGTCTTTTTTCTGTAGAGTCAACCCGTAAAACTTGCCGTTATCTGTTAAGTCCTTATTTACTTCGTTATCGTAGATTATTATCTTATCAACTTGACCATCTAATGACTCAATTGTACGTTTTAACAACTCCTCACGCCCTTTAAAGGTTGCAATACCTACTATTATCGGTAGTCTTTTATACCTATCTTTAATCGCTTTAATCTTTATAGCTCTAATTCCTTGATTAATTCCTTTACCTAGCGACTTTTGTGCATCGTGTCTGCGATAATTGTAGAGAATATTATCTGTGTAACCTAGTTTCAAACCAAAATCTAAGCATCTTAAATTAAGTTCGTACTCTTCAGCACACGTTAACGATTCATCGAAGTAACCAACCTTATCAAATACATCTTTTCTATACATCAAAGTACCTCCATGAATAACATTATTGGTTAACATATCGTTAATGCTAGGATGTTTTAGTCTTGGTTTCTGAACTTGTGTAAATGCACCGTGAATATTATTAGCAACTCCATGTATAAAATCATAACCTTGTATTGCTTTTACAGAATCATCAATTGAGTTAGGAGTTAAATAGTCATCTTCGCATAGGTACTTAATGTATTCACCTTTCGCTCGTTTAATACCGTTGTTTATGTTAGTCGATACGTTAACATTATCATTCTGAATCAACAACTCAATGTTAGGATAGCTTTGATTTTTAACACTTTCAATTGCTACATCTAAATAACCCCTATCAATTGAGTAAGGTATTATGATTGTTACTAACGGCTGTAACATAGTAACCAAACTTTAGGTGTTAACTCTTCATAGTGTGTTTGATTCCAATCTAAGAAACGATATTTAAAATCTTCTAACTGTAACTTAAATGTATGGTACTCGTCTACTTCAATGTCAATTCCAGTTAAGATAATCACATTCTTTTTAGCTATCTTCTTAATGTTCTCAATTGCCTTATCAAAATCTAAACAGTTATCTAACACCGCCATACAACATACCGTGTCAACCTCGATTCCCTCAATAGTTTCAATATTACCTTTCAATGTTGGCACTCCCTTAATTGGAAAAGCATCTAAACCGATATACTCGATATTGTCAGGGATGCAAGTTTTAAGGAATTGACCACCGCATCCAACGTCTAATATACTATTGCCATAACCACACTTATTTAAATGTGTTGTGTAATCTCGTAGTACGTTTGGAGCGGTTCTATTGTCGTCTGTATGTTGTGCTTTCTGTTGCCTTGCTCGTAGGTTTTCAGTAGCTTTAATCCAATCTTTTTTTAATGCTTTCATATTTCCTTGTGCTTATGTTTAAACCAACTAATAGCTTTATACTGAAACACAAACGACCTTACAGTTACCCAAACACCAAATATTCTAACCTGACATTTATACGGTGGCATTTCGTGCCATTTTTCTACGACTCTATATTTCATTTTATTAGTTTTAATATTCTTTGTCCTGTTGATTCTATTGAATGGTTATTGTAAAAGTCTTTCTGTAAAATATATTTAAGATTATCAAATAACATTCTACCTATACCATCATTAAAAGTTTTTAAAGTAGTATGAAAAGCATCTTTTGTATTAGCTGTTAAGAATGGATGAATTTCACAAATAGAGTTTTCATAAACTTCTTTATTTAAGTCGTTTGTTATTACCATACAACCCAAAGCAGTAGCTTCAAAAGCAGTCACTCCAAAACATCCATAAGGTTTTCCGTTTAACTCTGGTTTAAACAACTCAATGTAAATATGACATTCAGCAATACGTTTTAAGTTCTCTTCATGTGGTATGATAGTTTCATCTATTCTTATTTCAAAGTCATCTTTAAACGGCTCTAGCATTTCTCTAATCTCTTTCGTGCCTTTTACGAGCGCATTACTTGGATAGTGACCGATTATTAACTTGCCCTCTTTACGTTTCTCTGTTGGCTTTAAATCTGTATGTGGTGCTAAGTATTCAATATCCTTTGCTCCCAACTCCATGAACTCTGTTTGGTCTGTAATACATCTGTGTACAATCGGATTAAATACCCTATTCCAGTATTCAGGTTCGTTTCTGTATCTAGTTCCTGAATGGTAAACTATAATTTTCCCTTTGAAATTAGCTTCTTGAATTACGTTTAATAAGACTGGACAAGTATGGAATATTTGAACTACGTCAAACGTGTTTACAATGTCTCTAATCCTATCTTTGCTTACTGCCTTACTTTGTGACGTGTACCCAAACGGATGAATACTCAAAGCGTAATCATTGCAGTAAACACCAATTGAGCGCAAAGCATTAGCATTGTTGTGGCTCATGTTAGCGTAGTCATTACTAGCTATATTAAGAACTCTAATATTATCCACCATAAAAATAAACTAATTGAAAAGATTAATAATATCCTACCAAGATTTAACATCTGAAAAGCATTGTGTATTGCCTGGATGTGCATTCATGTAGTCGCCCTCTGTTAAATAGAATTTCTTACTGTTTTGGGAACATTCATTCCTAACCACTATCGAATAGTCTGATATGTTATCTGATTCAATCATACCACAATTACAAGTTTTCTCTTCTTTTTGGCATCCAACTAAGGACAAACTAAGTATTAAAATTAATTTCTTCATAACATTATTATTATTTTCTTGTTTAACATTGCATCTATTACTGATGAATAGCTAAATTTTGAGATTGCCAGTTGCAATACTTCATCATTTACCCTTATCACTCCATTTACTTTGATGTTTGGAAAAGGCTCTACCAACTTTTCGCCATTAAACACGGCGGTAGGTATACGCTTTAAAACAATCTTTTTAAACATGATACTTTTCATCTTCGCAAATATAACATTTAATTTTAATTCTACGCATGAGTTCCGATATATTTCCCGCTATGTTTATCTTTTGTACTGAAATAATATCTAATAGCGTCAATGCAGTGGTTAAATGAATCAATAGGCTTGTTTAGTTTATTACCTTGTTTGTCTACATCCCAAGAGTAATTACGGAACTCTTTGATTAGATTAGTACTATTTGAAGTAACTGAAAATTTAATCTCTTGAATCTTTTGAATACCGAACATTATACTATCTTTTCCCTTTTCAGCTCCTTTGATATTCATTCCCATGTTTCGTAGCTCCTGAATACTTTTAGGTTCTGCACTATCGGCAAATGTGTAGATAGCATTACTTAAACCTTTTGATTTAAATGTCCTGAATATTTCGGGATTGGTTAAACCAGTTGAATACATAACCTCGTCAAAGATATATTCACCGTTCCATTGGTAAACGTCTACCATTGTAGTAGGGTCGTTCGTGTAACCAAAATCCATACCACGACCTACCAACTTTGCATCCTTTGGTATAGTATCTATTTGATTCCAATTCTCAAATATAACACCCTCTAAATTTCCTATTAAACCAAGTCCATAAACGTTATACCAATTCTCCCAGTACTTAGATGTTGTGCTTTTCTCTTTTGCTTTTAATATGAAGTTTAAGGCACTTTCAGGGCAAGCCTCATTGTCTAGATAGTTAATAATTAAAAAGTCAACATCTGCATCGTTTTGCAGTTCTTCATGAAACCAAAAAGGAGCGACTGGATTCCAATCCAAATACACTCCGATTTTTGTTCTCGATACTAATTCATTGTATGCATGAAGTGTCATGTTGTTGCATTCATTCATGTAAAGGTAGTCACGTCTTGCCCCTCTTAATTTACTGTCATTATCAGCACTAAAGAACTCAATTACTGAACCGTTTGCAAATGTATAGGTTGAATCTGTAGACCTCCAATGATGTTCAACCCATCTATTTGTTTGATGCATTATCTTTTTAAAGTCTTTCATCGCTCCCCTCCTTAAATGTGGGAATGATTCAGCTACTATTGAGGTTTCAGTTAATGGATTTTTAGCACAAATATCTATTAGTACTGGCAATATACCAAAGGTCTTTCCAGCTGACGTACCGCCTTGAATACCTTTAACAAAGTTCTTTAAACCTCGTATCTTTTTTATTGCCGTAGTGTATCTAAACATCGTCTGTAAACAATCCTTGTTCTATGTTTAAATTAGTGTTCTGTTGTTTATCAGTCCATCCTAACTTATTCTTAGCGTAAAAGATACCTTTGCCTTCATTCGCTACAATATCACTAGCTAAAGCGTTAAAAGTGTCATCTATGTTTTGTATTACTAATTGTTTAAATGTATTATCCCATCTTAACCACCGATAATAAGTTGATCTTTTTATAGTGTCCCTTTTTGAATAGTTAGTAGGTATCCATATTCTTAAAAAGTAGTCAATCGTTGGTATGTGTCTTTCTTTCAAATCTACAATTTTACCACTTCCAGTAGCTACTTCTTTACTATGCGCTCCACATTCAAGAATATACTTCCATGCTAGCTCTTCTAACTGTATAACGAAAGGTTTTGACTTAGCCATTGATTAAATCAATTAAGATTGCTCTTGTAGCATTGTGAGGAACTGGAATGTTTTTTTCTTTCAATAGTGCTTTCATCATTTTGATTGTCATTGCATCTACTGGCTCTGATGGTTTTACTCTTATAACCTCAGTTTTTAAAAGTTCTTTTGTCGGTGTTGTTTCGTGATACTTGATGTAGTTGTTGATTATATTGCAAGCCGTTATCCAGCACCCTGAACAATTTAATGATAATACTTTCTTTGTTATCGCTTGGTAAATTGTTTGTAGATGTATCTTTTCGTCAAACGTCCATTTGCTATTGTTAGCTATTATCTTTTCTCTTAATACGTTTAGAGATTCTGTGCCTTGTTTGTTTAATTCCATAGTTTGTCTAAAATTGATGCTATCACGAATGTAGCTAGTGAATAAATTATATTTTCGTGTGTGAATAATACTACTATAATCGAAGTCCAAAACGAAAAGCATGGGAAACAATCTAGTAGTTTAATTTTCTCGAATTGGTCTAAATTAAGAAGTTGCTTAATTCGATACGACAAAGACCACTCCCTTAATAAGAGAATGGTCGCAAATAGTGTTATTGTTATTGTATACATTAGTTCATACAGTAAATATGTGATATTGCAAATTTAACATTTTTATAGTCAATACAATAATAATTAGCAATAATTTTGTATGTATGATTTGGAACACTTCTAATTCATTCATAAATTACACAATCTTATCACATCCAATTCCATTTCAATATAGTCATCGACTGTCATTTCTCCAGCTTTGAACACTATCGGTAGTTCTTTGTTCCACTCCTTTACTATCTGGAGTACTTGTTCGTCTGTAAGTTGTAAGTATTCAATCATTGCTATTATTTTTAAACCATTCTAAACTACTCAATACTTTGTTAAAATCCCTAACATCTTTGCGAAAATGTTTGTTACGCATTACTAAGGCTCTCGGTTGCTCTATTACTCTGTTGAATCTCATTTGTCTAGTTTAATTTCTTTTAATACTGATTCTATTTTACTTGTCTTAATGTGATACCAATGACAATCTTTCACGGCATTGTGAGAATTAATATACGCTTTAACCTTTGAAGTCTTAACATTTAGCAACTCACTCATTTTATTAATGGTTACTCCTAGTTCTTTAATCGCAAAGTTAGTCAAAAAATACTTTTCGTAATACTCTTTGTGTTTGATAATTGTTGTTAAATCAAAATCTGTTATTACTCTCTCAATATCAATCGCTCGTTCGTCTTGTGCCTCTGGTTGCAATTGCTCGTACATCTCATCCTCAATACGCTCGTATCTAGTTGCATCTAAATGAAACGGTTGGTATGCTCCGTTACAATTCTTATGATGTGCTTTTGGTGTGCAACCTACTAAACAATCTAGTGTTATCATAGCTTTGGTATTCTTTCTCCGTTAATAGCTAAATCATAACCTTCCTTCCAAGCGTCTAATATTTGTTTTTCCTCCATTTCTTCAGCTAGTTTAAAGACGTGGTTATTAAAATCAATATCACCATTTGATAAAGGTAAATTAATTAATAAGTTTTCTTTTAAAAATTCTACTACTGTTTTCATAGCTTTTCTATTTCGTTTTTAACTTCATCCCAATATTCTTTATGCTTAGTTTTTAATGTTAAAAAACCACAACTGTAAAATTCAAATAAACAATTATTTATTATCTCATCTACTGCAATTATAGAACATTCTTTGCATTGGTTGATACTTAAATTACAATCAGGATTATAAGGATTCATTTCATTATAAAATTTATAAAACAATTCTCTCGCTTTTTCTTTTGGTGTCATAACTTATTAAATTTTGTAGGTGTATACTGCTCTTTGAAATTAACGGGCGCAACCGTATTACTGCACCCTTTTACTGTTAATACTGTGATTAATATGATTGTTGCCATAGCTAATACAAACCAAACAAACACAACACTAAGCAACCGCTCCAACTCCTTAATTCTTTGCTCGTCTTGGTATCTCATTTGATTGTAATTGATGTTTTACTGAATGTGATAATTGGACGTTTCAGAATCTCTCCCGTGTTCTCGTCTAAACTTGCAACGCTCGAAAGTGCAACGTGCTTATACTTGTCCTCAATCTCTTTTAAATTAGCCTTAGCGATTGCCCACTCTTCAATATCTGAGTAGTCAATCATTCGTCTACCCTCTACTTTGGTAACTTTGTATTGTCCATAGTTGAAAGTCTTTTCTGTACGGTTTTCCGCCTCTTCGATTGCTAACTCCTGGACTTCTTTTTGCACCTTACTAGCTATGTCGCTAATCTCTTTCGACTTTGTGTAAAGTTCTAAGGCATCCATTTTACCATTACGTACCGCTTCAATCATTAAACCAAACATATCTTGTATGTTCATTGCGCTAACATTTATAACCTCGTTACGTTGTTGCTCTTCGTTGTGTAAATTTTCCATGTCTTATCCTATTATTTCTTTTATCTCTAGTTCCTGCTGTGCTGTGAATACAAATGATTCACGTAATTTTGTAATAAGTTCAACCTCCCCATTGCTCATACGCTCACACGCTTGGTTAAATTGTTTCTCACTCATCTGTAACTTTGGCTTTTCACCACTTGCCAGTTGACCGTCGTCATCTTGTGACTGCATAGATAGTAAACTTTGAAGTGTGTACCGTCTGAAATAAGTAATACTACTTCCCATCGCTTGAGGTGTTAACCCTAAAGGCAAAGTGATAAATGATTCAATAAAACTTCCATCCTCTGCATCTACTATCCTTGTGTACTGTTTGCCATCCTCGATAGGTTGTAATAACAGTAAACCGTGATTCAATAGTACTGGCTCAACCGTTTCAATTAAAGCGTTAATATCTACATATTTGTTTTTGAAATGTGGATTAGTTGCATTCTTTGTCGCTTTACCAATCTCTCTCTTTGCTTCTAGTAATTTCGTGTAATTTTTCATTTGTAAATTTGTTTAAATTGTTTTAATGCTTTTAGTGATTCCATACATTCGTATGTGTTGTTACTGCTTTTGAATTTAGCAATTACCCATTTAGGTTCGTTACTAAGTATCATTTGTTCTAGCTTTAATTCGTTTAAAGCTATTTGTGTTTTACAATAACTTTCAAATAATTCTAATTCTGTCATAATTTCCCTTTTTAATGTGTTACAAATGTAACAATTCTTATTTAATCTCACAAGTAAAATGTTACAAAAGTTACAAAATAGTTTTAAATACTTTGTAACTTACTGTAAATCAATAGCGTTTTTTAGTGTTGCGCCAATACGCTAGTTAGTAGAAACAAAAAAGAAACTTATCAATCTCGCTTCGGGCTATAATGCTAATGTAGGTTAAGTTTGTTAATTTCTTGTTTAACTTCCTCTATAAAATCATAAGGTAATTCCAGGGAAAATTCTTCTATTTGGTTTAGTAAAAAAATAGAACATTCTTTAGCTAGTTTTAATTTATAATCTTCATCTTCTGTACCTGTCATAAATCCACTACCTACATAACAGTACACCTTTGGTAAGTAAAAGTCTACTAATTCTTTTGCTTTTAATTCTGCATTTAATTTTCTTAATTCCATAATTTATTTTTTTTTAGTTTTTATTAGTGTTTCTTTTTTGCATCTACTAACAAGTGTTACCCAATAGGCTTTGAACGTTCACACTCAATAACGCCCATCGGGTAGCACCGATACGTTAGTAGGCATTTGAAGTAGATACCTGTTTGACTATCATTTTATTGAAATTCCTTTTTGTTCTTTTAAAATTTCATCAATAACCTTTAATGTATCTTTTATCAAATGGTCAGTAAACCATGCCATACTCTGAGGGTCATCCTTTGTTAAAAATAGATTATCCCATCCATGTTCTTTTTCTAATTTTCGCTTAACTTTATTTAATGTTATTTTCATAATTATTTATCGTTTAAAAGAAATTGCGTCACCAACAATATTATAAGTCATATAGAACTTATTACCACAAGTACACTTTATACTCGTGCATTTTGATTTATTTTTATTGCATCTATTTATATAATTATCTTCATAATCATTATACTGTTTATCACAATAAGGACAACTGAAAACTACATTTGCAATATTTATATGTAATACGTACATAATTAAAAATTTACTGTGTGAATAAAACGCCTACTAACAACAGTTATACAAAACGGCTTGACATATACTGTGTTTAGAGCCGTTTCGTATAGCTGTAAAACGTTATTATAACTTCAATCCAGTTACATTTTCAAAGCTCTCCTCATCTAAATTCTCCATAGCCGACATAGCTATTTCAAA